>PJEL010003882.1_pt1 | contig 12540 bp, 16 predicted proteins | sample 1853271 | NCBI WGS metagenome assembly PJEL01 (sample SAMN08108733, study PRJNA415343) | Invertebrate metagenome, whole genome shotgun sequencing project. | host: Globobulimina | place: Sweden: Gullmar Fjord | collected 2015-08 | reverse complement strand
CTTCATAAATATCAATAATGCATACCAGACGATATAACACACTTTAATCAATACTCACTATTGTACTACATACAATTAATAATACCCGCCAAAAAGAGCTTATATAAACTATTTCCAATACAGACCATTACAGAGCTTTTTAGTACTACAGTAACAATACACTGTATTGTACTCTTAAAACGTCTATTTACCCCGATATAACAAACCCAACAAATATCGCACAATTCTACGATGGCATAACAATTGCATACACAGTATTAATAATACAAATAACAAAAATAATACGGAATATGCAAAATAAAAAGATAATACAAATAATATTAATTCCTTAAAAACAAATAATACAATTCCTTTTAATACAATAAAAATTTAAAACAAAAAGAACCAGAAACAAACTAATAAAAACAATCATTCAATTCAATGCCCCGTATTGTCTAAAAAGAAATTCCTTATTCCTTCTCCTAAATCAAAGATAATAAAAAATTTAAACAAGAACAAACCAACAACTAACAGTAATAACACTACCATTGATACATAACACTATATTAGAAACTGTATATAAACCACTTTAATACTATCTATTGTATATATGTACCACTTGTATATGATAACACTTGTATTGATCTATTCTATAGTACTACATAGAGATAGCTATATAAGCACGTATACTACTATTGATATAGAAAGGCATACAATACAGGCCATAAGTGTCCGAAAAGCTCTAAAAGGGGCCCGCTTGCCATGCCGAACTCCCAACCCAATAAAAAAGAATAAAAATTAATACACCGTATGTATGCATACACACTATGCATTATTAAACTACATACACAGTATTGACACTATACTACATACACACCATTGATATACAAGGCACTGTATACATAGTACTATACATAGTTACTACATACACAAGGCATATAGTATAATACATACACAGCATTGTACTACATACACAGTATGCATATTAATAATACATATATATCAATACTACATATGATTAATACAATATCAATACTCCGTATGTTTCATGGGAACCAATACACCGTATGCATGATATAAATAAAAAATAATACACACTATGGATAATACAATATCAATACACAGTATGAAATATAAATTCCTAATAAACCAAACAAACTAATAATACATATAAACTCATATATAAACATCATAGTAATAATACATACTCTATATTGATATTCATTACTACATATTGAAATAGAATGAATAATACATGTAAAAACCAATAATACACACAGAAACAAATAAATAATACAATATTCCGTATTGAAATAGAAATACATACACAATATTGACGGGAGTCGGAGGCCCTTTTTCTAAATTTAGGCCGGTGGCACTCCCGCCTGGTGTTCATTTTCCCCATGCAAGTGTAGTATCAATCTATTTCCCACTCCCTAATAGATAATAAACAACCCGCCACTACTACCCATTATGCTCCTCTCTACCTCTTTTCCCACCTCTATAATACTTCCTAAGGATAATTTTTGGTCAATACCCGTCACATATTTACCGGCATTGCTAACCCGGGACAGACTTTAAATACTACCCCACTACCCATTGCTCACCAACTATTGCATCCTAATATCTCTTGTAGTAATTTTTGTTCAATATTCTGTATTACTATCCCAGTACTTGCTCCGTAGTATTTTGTATTGATAAATACTCTGTATTATTTTTAATAAAAGGCTTGACATACACCTCTGCCTGTGTAAACATAGTCATGAATGCTTGGTATTGATTATAATATGGAGACTTGACAAATGGCAAAGGGTGATAAATATAAAGGAGAGGGCACTGTATTAATAAATGTTGTTGAGTTCTCTTTTGAAGATGATGGTATTAATAGTATAGAAGATCAGGCAAATGATGCCTTGTTAGAAGCCTCAGAAGATAGAGAAGAATCCTGGAAACATAGTATTGATTACTATAAGGAGACTTAGTTATGGCTAATAAAGACCTTGCGTTAGATAAAATAGAAAACTCAATTAAAGAGCTTATCGAGGCATACTTTATTATATCTAACTACGATGGACGCCTCATACCTCTTGAAGATGGGTTGTATGTTGTGTGTGGGACTAAAGAATCTATAGTTAACTTATTGGAGGAGAGTTAGAAATGGCTAAGATCAAGAAGAAAAAGAAAGATGCAGTGGATAAAGTCAAAGACCCCAGCAAAAAGAAGCGGGATAAGAGCGCAAACGGTAAAAAGAGTACTAAGAGTGCCAAAAAGAAAGAAAATGGCAAAAATAGTACTAATCCTGCAGGAAGACCAAGGGGTAGTAGAATCAAGATAAAGAATATCCGAATTAGCATGAGAATTGCTAAGAAAGTTACTTCTATTACATTGAATACTACTGTAGTAGGATTATGGATGCTTTTCTGTACCGATGATGACCCTTCCGATTATAAAAAGGTAAAGGGACGTATTAATGAATTTGTGTACTCTTGTCTTCCTAAGTGGGAAAGAGATGATGCAAAAGGTCTTTCCGAATACATTGCAAATAGAATGGTCAGGGCTTGCTTAGATCAAAAAGACTTCAAATTGTATAAGAAGTTTGTTAAGACTATTTCAGCAGGGTAGGTGATTGTTATGGCACGTAAGCTGAAAAAGAAAAAATACATTCCAGAGGAAGAAGTTAAACCTCGTAAGCTGAAAAGGAAATTTAAAGGGAAAAGACTTACTGAAAAAGCTCAGGCTATAAAAGACTCTAAGAATAATACAGGCCGTAAGAAACGTAAGATGTATAAAAAGGCTAAATGTGCCTTTCATGATATTAGTGGAAAACGCTGTACAAGGAATGCTGTTGGTAAATCTACTCTTTGTGAGAAACATGGAGGGATTAGAGTAGACATTAATAATACATACGACCCTATTGATACAAAGGCTCTTGTTCTTAGTGATCACAATGCTTTGTTTCAACCAGAGGCGCATCCTATTCTGTATATTGAACTTAGTCAGGATGGTAAGAGTGATGCAGAGATAGCCGCCATGATGGGAGTAGGTGTTAATACTCTTAAAACATGGAGCGAAACCTATAGAGCAATGTCAGTTGCCTTTGAAGTAGGTAAAGCAATGCAGGAAGCGTGGTGGCTTAGGAAAGGTAAAAGCGGTTTAGACTCTCGATACTTTAATACTACTCTTTATAAGTTTTTGACCGGAAACAAGTTAGGTTACTCTGATAAGATTGAAACTAAGACCCACAGCACTCACATACACGGAGTATTAATGGTACCTGATGCTGTTACACCTGATCAATGGGAAGCTGAATATGTGGACGGTGAGGTTATTGATACTTCGGAAACTGTTGAAGATGAAGGAGATAAATAATGAGGCCAGAAAAGTGGGCAACATATACGGAAGGGCAAAAGGCATATATACTTAAAAAACGTGGCAGGGGAATAAGTAAGGCTAGGAAGAACATGAGTCCTGAGGAAAACAGTCGTATTGGTAGGGCAATTGCTAAATCCAGAATGAAAACCTATGCAGAAATGTCACCTGAGGCCTATGCAGCCCATAAGGGTCGAATAATAGCAAACATGAAATTAACCTGCCGACGTAGAAGGTCTGCTTTGGTTGAAGTAAATGTTGAAAGGATTAATGATTACGCAGGAATTGTAACTGAGTCCCAGATGAGGGAATTAAATGGCTAAACCAACCGTAATATGGGAGCCTTTCCCTGGTTCCCAAAGAGCGTTCTTGTCCTGCCCAGCTTGGGAGTGTCTACTTCATGGAAATCGTGGTGGTGGCAAGACCGATGTACTCCTCATGGACTACTTACAGGGTGTAGGTAAGGGTTATGGTATCGATTATGCCGGACTTTTGCTTAGAGAGGCAACAACAGAGCTTGGGGACGTAATAAAAAAGACAAAAAAGTGGATTCCACGTATATTTCCTTCCGCAAAGTTCAACAATTCCAAGAAAATATGGACATTTGAAGATGGGGAGACCCTTTGGTTGAATTATGCGAGGGTTGAAGAAGATTATGACCAGTATCATGGGCATGAGTACCCTTGGATTGGCTGGGAGGAGCTTACAAACCACACTTTTGACACAATTTACCTAAAATTGATGTCCTGCAACCGTTCATCTAACGAAGGTATCACAAATAAGTACCGTGGAACATGTAATCCCTCAGGTCCTGGTCATGGATGGGTAAAAGAGCGATTTATTGACGTTTCCAAACCAGGAAAGATCATAATTGACGAATATGGACAATCCAGAACACATATTCGTAGCTTCCTACATGAAAATAAAGCCTTAGAGAAGGCTGACCCGCATTATAAGTCTAAGTTGATGGCTATGACCAAAGACGACAAGATGTTGCGAGATGCATGGGTACATGGATCATGGGATTTGATAGTAGGTGGTTTCTTTACAGATGTTTGGGACAAAAAGATTCATGTTATACCAAACTTTCTTCCTCCTTCAAGTTGGCAGGGTGTTAGATCGTTTGACTGGGGTTCAAATAAGCCTTGGGCTGTAACTTATGGCTGGGAAGCTAATGGAGAGCAACCTTTAGAAATAGACATACCATTTATCCCAAAAGGCTCTGTTATCATACCGAATGAGCTTTATGGATGGAATGGAAAAGTTAATGAGGGTGATGGTGCTTTATCTTCGGATATTGCTGAAAGAGTCCTATTACTTGACAAGTTGCTCTTTGAAGAGTATGGTATTCGTATCGTCCCAGGTCCGGCTGATACATCTATTTGGGAAGTTAAGGACGGAAAATCTATTGCCAGTAGTTTAGGTTCTGCAGGCTGTAGATGGACGAAGGCGTATAAAGGACAAGGCTCAAGGATCTCTGGTTGGTCTTTAGTTAGGCAGATGTTAGGTGCCGCAAAGAGGAAAGATTTAGAAAGACCTCATTTGTACTTTATGGCAGGTGCCCAGCATCATATAAGGACTTTGCCAATGATGCAACGAGACAAACAGAAGCCCGAGGACATTGATTCCGATCTTGAGGATCATGCAATGGATTCACTACGTTATTTATTGGCAAGGAAATTGTCTAAAATGAAACGAAGAAAAGTGAGGTATTAACATGGCAGAAAATGAAGAAAGTGGCCCACCCCAATTAGTTGAAAGTGGTAATGTAGATGAGCAACACCCTGGGTACAAAAAGAAGGTCAACGCCTGGGCCAAAGTCAGGGATTGTATGGAGGGTGAAGAAACCATAAAGAATAAAGGTGAAGAATATCTTCCCAGACCTGGGGGCATGTCAGGTGAATACGAGGAGGCTTATGATCCCTACAAAGAACGGGCTCACTTTCCATTAGTAACCTCCTATGCTTTATCTGGTGCATTAGGCCTTGTGATAACAAAATTGCCGGAATTTAATGTTCCTAAACAGCTTGAGTATATAATAAAAGAAGCTACAAAAGATGGGAGATCATTATCTCAGCTATTCCTTGACACAGTTATTGAAATATTTCAAACTGGCAGGGTTCCTCTTCTTGTTGACATTGTAGAGGATAATGAGTTCCGGTTTGTTCAATACAAAGCAGAGGCGTTCATTAACTGGAAAACAAATTTAGTAGGTACAGAAAAATCGCTTATTTTAGGAGTTATGCAGGAGTCTCGACCATCCACCACTGATATATTTTCCCACTCTACTGATACGGTGTATAGGGTACTTTCCTTAGATGAGAAAGGGTTCTTTAACTCTAAATTATTTGCAAAGAATGCAAAAGACTATGAAGATACATCAAAAACCCCTGAGTTTATGGGGAAAAAGATAAATGAGATACCACTCTTGCTTGCTGGGTCTATTAACAATAGTTTTGATATGCAACCTATACCCCTTATATCTGTTGCAAACTGTTCGATACAGATTTACAGAAAGGAAGCTGACCTGGCTAACTCGGAGTTTCTATCCTGCAACCCCACCCTTGTTATTGTTGGAGCGACTAACGATGATGACCTTCCTAATGTTGTAGGCTCCTCTGTTATGATGGTTATTCCCAATGAGCAGGCAAGAGTGTTTTACACCACCACAGACACAGCGGCCTTAACACATGTTAAGGATCATATTGATTCCCTTTATGAGGAAGCTATTCGTCACGGTGTCGCTATTCTGGATTCTCGTAAAGGAGTAGAGGCGGCTGAAGCCCTTAGAATACGGCAGGCTACGCAATCAGCTTCAATTTACTCTATTTACCTTTCAGCCTTAAATGCACTGAAACAGGGCATATTGTTAATGTGCAAGTGGGGTGGGTATAACAAAGATGATGTAAAAATTGATGCTCCAACAGCATTGACACAGGGAATACCTGACTCATCAGTGCTTAAAGAAATTATAGAAGGTTATGGAAGTACAGTTATACCTATGACAGTTATTCATAGGTATCTTATTACATCAGGTCTTCTTGATCAAACAGTAGGTTATGAGGACTATATGGCATTACTTGCCGAAGATAGAGAGCGAAAGATTAAGGAGGATCAAGATGCCGTAGAACGTAATAAAGCTAACGGTCTTGATGCAAACGGCAATGTAATAAAGACAGACGAAACAAGTACCACCAATGAAGAAGACGAAAGCTCCGAGGAATAGTTCCTGGAGTTTATTAACTAACGGTAGGGCCCTGTGGGTTTCTACACATCTCCTGAGGAGGATAACATAATGGATTTTGAATTTATTGAAGACACCGAACTAAGACAGAAAGCAAAGGATGCCCATGAGGCAACAGTTAAGACAATTACAGACGGAGTGGCAACCCAGATTGACGAGGCTGTTGGGGCACTCAAGGCTAAAAATGAGGAACTAATCGGTGAAAAAAGAACAATTCAGGAAACCCTGAAGAACTTCGACAACATCGATGCTACGAAAGCCCGTGAAGCTCTGGATTTTCTTGAGGGAAATGAAGAGGCTCAAATGATCAAAGATGGAAAGTTTGAGGACGTTATAGCTAAACGAACATCTACCTTGCAGTCAGACCATGAGGCAGTTCTTACTGAATTGAATACTAAACTTGAGGAATCTGAAAAGCTGGGGAATACACACAAAAGTCTTTATCATAGAAAAATGATCGAGGATTCTTTACGTGAGGCGGCTATTACGGCAGGAGTAAGACCTGAGGCTCTTACTGATATTCTGATGCGTGGGAATAACGTATTTTCCCTTGCTGATGATGCTTCAGTTGAAGCAAGAGGAACAGATGGAAAATTGATCAAAACTGAAGACGATAAAGTCCTAACAACTACAATTTGGATTGAAAGTCTTAAAAAGAATGCTCCTCATTACTGGCCTTCTTCTGCAGGAATTGATGCCCATGGAGAGTCTGGGAGTGCTACAGACATTGAGGCTGCAATGGAACGGGCCGCTGTAAAAGGTGATATGGGTGAGTATCGAAGATTGCGGGCTAAGAAAAAGGCATAAGTTTACTCTTGACATGAGTAGTACGCCTGTTTTATTATAAGATATATTTTATAGGTGTTTCTGAGAGACACCATTTTAAAGACCCTGGGGGTCGTCAATGAGAGAGTTTTAGAGAATTGTAATTCACCGACCCTTTTTTCGGTGACAAACGTACTTAAATTAAGGAGTATTTAAAATGGCTAATATCTGGGAACATCCTTCCGTAATTGCGGCAGAGGCATTAACACACCTTGAGGACGCACTTGTTATAGGTCCTCTTTGTGCAAAAGACAAAACAAGTGAATTTACCAACAAATCAAATGGATGGAAAGTAGGTGATACTGTATCATTCAGGACACATGGCGAATATGAAGTAGAAGAATTTGCTGGGGCAATCGTAGTACAGGATATCCAGACCTCAAGTCGATCAATGACTATTGAGAAGCATTACGATATTTCTGTTGAGGTAACTGCAAGAGAGTCGGTTCTTGACCTTGATTCTTTTTCTGATCAGGTTATTAAACCCGCAGTCTACAAGCTTGCTGAGACAGTTGACACATATCTTGGAACCAAGATTCTACAGGGTGCAGGTATGTATGTTTCTTCTGACCTTCTTGCAAGTGCGGCTGATATTGCTTTGGCAAGAAAGGCGGCAATTCTACAGCAATTATCAATGAACCGTTTCAGTCTTATTGATCTTGATCTTGAGGCGAAACTATTGGGACAGACTTGGTTTAACCAGTCCCAGACTCGTGGTACAGATGGTGAGGCTACTCTTAAGGAAGCTCAGATGGGTCGAACTATGGGTATGGATTGGTACACATCAATCGCCTTTCCTACAAATATTTCTGCCTTTGCCGCAGGTAACGCCACTGCTACTACAAATAATTCCTCAACCGCAGTAAACAGAATCGGTCTAAGAGTATTGACTATTGATGGGACAACCGCCTCGCAGGCTCTTGTCTCTGGTGACAGAATCGCAGTTGCAGGTACAAGACGACCTCTGATTGTTGACACAGCAATCCCTGACATGGACGGAATTACATCAATCACGCTTGTTGACCCAATTGCAGAAATCATTCCTGATGATGCGGCAGTTACAGTGGTAGGTTCTGGCCTTGACTTGATTTTTCAGGGTGCAATTTTTGATGATCGTTCCTTGGCAGTTGCTTTCCCAATGCTTGATATGCCAGAGGACAAGGTTGCGGCTACTGCTTCAAACAATGGTGTTAGTATTCGTATAGTTAAAGGGTACGACATGAGTTCAAAGAAAACTACTCTGTCCCTTGACTTGTTGGTAGGTTCTTTTATGCTTGATCCTCGAAGAGTTACGGTTCTTGCAGAGGGCTCATAATTAGGATAACCCTTTTTATGTAACTGAAAAAAACTTACAGGAGATGTTGAACAATGAAAATTTATAGAAACGGACAGGAGGCTTTTTGTGACAAGGCCCAGCTTAAACTGATGACCGACAGTGGGTGGAGCAGAAAGAAACCTTCAGAAAAAGTGGAAGAAGAAAAACCCGAGGTTGCTGACACTCCGAAGGATACTGAAAAGCCTTCTGACTCACCTACCCCAGAAGATGATAAAAAAGAAACAGCGACATCTCCTGAGGTTGATTCAGCACCAAAAAGAAAGATTCTTAAAAAGAAGAAGGATTAATTAAATGGCTCTCGATGCTACAGTAGGAGGGGATGAGGCTAATTCGTATGTCACCGTTGCGGAGGCAAGTTCCTATTTTAATGATAGGGCTTACTCCTCACTTTGGAATGATTTTGACTCTCAGCCACAAATATTAATTACCTCCACATCATTACTGGAATGGTATGTTAACTGGAAAGGGACAAAAGCCTCGGAAACCCAAGCCTTACACTGGCCTGCAACTGATGCAGAAAGAAAAAGTGGGGCGGAAATTGCCGAGGACTATATTCCTTTAGAGGTGAAGACTGCTGTTTATGAGCTTGCACTATCCTCATTGACTGCTGATAGAACCAGTGAGGACCCTCTTGCAGGCATTGAACGGCTAAAGGTTGCATCCTTATCTATTACTGCTGATAATGGGGATTCCAACTCCACAGCAAAAAAAGTTATACCTGAAAAAGTCTGGAAAATTCTATCAGACTTTTATTATCAAAGTGGTGGCGGTTCAGTTCGCTTAATTAGGGGGTAGGGTATGTCTATTAGAGACATCTTTTTAGCTGGGGTAGAGACTGCATTCGATGTTTTTAATGATGCCGTTAAAACAGCCCAATACACTCTCATAGTGGACAATGGATTTGACGATGCAACCGAAGTTTTATTAGTTGATCGTAGAATCATTAAGGAAAACTTCACTAAAGAGGATGTTGAGACTTTATCCTTTTCGGATGAGATACAGCCTACAGATGTAAAAGGACTTATCCCGTTCGTTGATATTACTGGTGACGTTAACCCAGGTGACACCGTTTTGATAGAGGATGATCTCTTAGGAAACAAAACATTTACAGTAGTAGCCTTTGAGCTTGATCCTATGTCTGTGTTATACACGTTTTTACTGAGGAAAGTCTAATGGACTTAGACGCATTTATTAAAAGTTTAGCAACATGGCCTCTACAAATGCAAACCGGAGCAACAATCGGGTTGTATAAAGAGTCTAATGTCATATTAAGGGACTTTGAAGCAAAATCTCCCGTAGACACTGGGGAATACCGCAGTGGTTGGAGAATGGCTAAGGGTTACCAAGGTAAGATAGCTGTTAGGCTCTATAATAAGGACGTTGAAAAGGCGGAGTATATGGAGTTTGGGGCAGGTATTAAAGATGCCCCTTGGTACTTCCCTAAGCAGAAAAAACGGCCCTCAGGTAAACTTTATATTAGGAATGGGCGTGTATGGGCAGGTGGTAAAAACCCTGGCTCTCCTATTACTATGGGTGGGTCAATTGACCCTATATTGTTTAAAAACAATAGAAGGCAGTTAAAATTAACCAAAGTTATTGCGGATAGTATTATAGAGAGGTTAAAGTAATGGACGACAGGGAATTAGGACTGGCTGAAATCGTAGATCGCATTACCCTTAAAAGGGAGGCCCTTGGATTGCAGTCACTCCGATCAACCCCAACCGAGCCAGTGAGTGAAAGGGATTTACCGTGTGTTGTAGTACATGAGGGAGATGATTATGTAGTAAAACACTCCACAAGAAGTAATCACGGATACCCCGCAACCCGCACACTTGAAGTAACCCTCGAGATTATTGTAAAAAAAGATGTAGACGTAAAAACCCTATATCGACAATTGAGAAGTGTTGTATTTTCGGAAAAGGGTGTAGAGCCACCAGTTTATAATGCCAGGTTGATTCCTGACAATAAAACAACTTTTATTCGTGAAAACCACACAGAAGGCCCTACTGGCTACGGGTTACCTGGATTATTAGGTATGAGACTCGTTTTGGATTTAATATATATTGATGGAGGGTTATAACATGACTATTTCCCCAAGTACTGACAATTATACGTTGGGAAAAGGTGTTGTTTACTTTGATCAACTGATAGACTCTGTTTATCAGGGAGAGCGTGATCTTGGGAATGCACCTGCATTTACATTCAGTATTGCACTGGAAAAATTGGAACATTACAGTTCCCGTGGTGGTTTAAGAGCAAAGGATAAGGAGATCATCTCTCAGATTACTCCTGCTGTTGCTTTCACACTGGACGAAATTAACAAGGAGAACCTTGCACTGCTTACACTTGCTGACATTAATGAAGTGGTGCAGACAATGGGTGTATCTACCGAAGAGGTTGTCACTGTACACCTTGACATGAGATCGCCTTTGGATTGGCGGGCCATCACAACATACACCTTAGCGTATGACACTGGTACGGTTATTTTCGTTGTAGGTGAAGTTGTAAGTGGGGCAACTGGTGTGGGTACTGTTCTTGCTGTAACAGGAGATTCTACTTCAGGAACTCTTACTATTGCTCTTACGACTGCTGGGTTTGTTGACGCTGAGGCAATAACTGGTGATGGTTCAGGTGCCGCCTTAGCCGTAGGTGTAGAAACAATTGTAACTACCACACCTACAATTCTGGTTCAGGATGATGCTGATTCAATTACTTACGTGGCAGGCACAGACTACGTTATTGAAACCACCCTAAAAGATGATTCAATCGGTAGAATTAAGTTCTTATCCGGTGGGACTGTCGTAGAGGGTGAGGAAGTTCATATCACTTATGGCTATGGGGCCACTACCTACTATGAGATTCAGGCATTCAAGAATACTCAGGTTGAAGGTAGACTACGGTTTGTTTCTGACAACCCTGCAGGTGGGGATCAGGAATTGGAAATCTGGAGTACATCCCTTGCACCTTCTGGGGATACTGCAATGATCGGTGACGATTGGTCTACACTTGGATTTACAGGTGAGATTTTGAAGGACGAGTCAGGTCATCCAGATTCACCTTACATGGATATTCGGGTTTCAGGATAATACCCAATAACCATATGATGTAACTTAAAAGAGTGGGTTGGTACTACCAAAGAAATAAACCCACCCCACTCTTTTTTTATTTAACAACGTACTAAGAAGGATACATTATCATGACAGACCAGAAGAAACAAAGGCAGAGACTCACTATTGACCTTAGCGATTTATTCCCAGGAGAATCTGTGGACGTTGGAGGTCAGGCAGTTATTATTAAACCATTGGTCGCTGAACAAATAGCAACTTTACTAACCCAGGCCAAAGGCTTTGGGGTAATCCTATCAGAGCAAGGCGTTACCTGGGATAACTATAATCTTCCTGAAAACGTATTCAAAATTGCTTCCACCCTTATTACCCAATTTCCAGAAATACTTGAGGAGTTATCAGATGTCCATCAGGATGACCTGAAAAAACTCCCTATCGAATTAATCGTTGTCATACTTGATAAAGTTATTGAAGTTAATTTAAGGGCAAAGGATGCCCTCGAAAAAAACTCCAAGAGCTTGACGACACTGTTTCGACGGACGACTCCAAAGGTTCCAGAAAAAACGGAAACTCAGGAAACGGAAGAGAAACAAGCATAACCGATGCAGTCCAGATCCTAGTTGCAAACGGTCATGAGTGGTCAAGCATTAAAAAATATACATTATCAGAGATAGGTGCCTTTTTTAAATCGATAATGAGATCGGAAAAGGATAAAAAGATCG
>PJEL010003881.1_pt1 | contig 12541 bp, 16 predicted proteins | sample 1853271 | NCBI WGS metagenome assembly PJEL01 (sample SAMN08108733, study PRJNA415343) | Invertebrate metagenome, whole genome shotgun sequencing project. | host: Globobulimina | place: Sweden: Gullmar Fjord | collected 2015-08 | reverse complement strand
CACTAAGTTTAAGCATTTTTAATAAACTCTTTCACCCATCTTTCATTAGGTGCAATTTTTTTTGCCTTTTTCCAGTTATTCCTTGCTAATTCTTTGTCTCCACAAGCAAGATCAATTTCGGCCGCACACATCATTACTGCCCAATTACTTGAACTTTCTTGCAGTAGCCATGTTTTGCAATGTTGCGCGTACCCCATATCGTCCTTCTCTAGTGCTCTGATGGCATTCAGAACGAGCGAAATCTCTTTCGGGGTATGGATATGCAAAAGAGTGTTAAAAAGCCCTCCCCGCTCAATTATAGATTCTCGCAACCCAAGCGCCGACATGATCTGCAAGCCTTCGCCCCAGATTGCCTCTTGAACTTCTCTCATCTTCGGCAATGCGAGATTTGGTATATCAGCGCCGTTATTTATAATTTCTAGTTCGTTGATGCTAGTGATGTCTCGTAAGGATTGGGGAGAGATAAGCGACGAAGCCATTTCTGGGTGCTCTAAACAAATGTGCAGCCTATTTTTACCTTCCATCTTTTGGCGTTTACAGAATTCCCAATACGTGTACTGGTGAAGGTGAAAGTTAACGGCCGATGGCTCGAAGATTGTTTTATAATGGTTTCTTTGACAACGAACTCCATACTCAACATCTTCCCAAGCAGCATGAGGAAATCTATCGCTAAATTCTCCAATTTGTTCCCACGACTCTCTCTTGATACTTACGTTTGTGGTCAAGAAAAACCCACCAGCATCTCGCTTCCAAGAACCATCTTCTTGTTTAAGGGATTGCCAATTGGCTTGCATCCCAGATCGATCAAGAAAGTCCATAAAATAGGTTCCGAGAGCAGATGGGTGAAACATTGTGTAGCCTTGAACAATGTCGGCCGTTGGATTCGTTCGGTGTGTGTACCAGTGCCAGAGTAATAAATCTTCTGATGGCAAGCAATCATCGCCGACAAACATAAGAATATCGCCAGTTGCAATTCTCGCACCCCAGCTTCTTGCGCCTCCTGCTCCAGGCCACAATTCATTATCATACGCATCACCAGGAACAATTTCAGAACCATCATCGACTATAATTACTTCATAATCAGTAAAAATAGATTTTTCCAAAGCCTTGACGTGTTGTTCAAGAAGTCCGTTTCTATTTTTGTGCGGAATGATATAACTAATTTTCATTAAAGATTGCTCTCGATTTCATTAACAATTGTATTGATAACTGATTGCGTGATTGCCGGTAAATAAATCTTGTCGCTTATCCATTGCCAAATGCTATCTGTATAATTTTTCGTCGTTGCTATTTTGTTTAATTCTACAATTGTCGAAATGCTTGGAATAACCGGTTGTTCTTTCGCTAGTGGCTCTAGGAAATTCTTGTTTCCCAAGCCCATTTCTATGATAGGTGTTTTAAGAGCGAGGCATTCAAGCGCAGTCGTGGAATGTTGACAAAGAGCGATGTCAGTTTTCAGGATTAGGGGAATGACATCTTTATCTTTGTTCGTGACAAATGGAAGATCGAGATGGTTCTCGAAAGGATGGGGTCTGACAACGAAATCAAATCCGTTCGTGCGACAATAATCAGAAACGGCCGTTATGTCTTTTTCTGGACTTCCGTAGTAATGTTGTAGAAGTGGAAGAAAGTACGTAACGAGTTTTCTTTTATTTGATTTTCTATCCCCAGCTAAAGCTAGATGAGAAGCCCCAGATACAATAATTTTTTCAACAGGAACCCCGGCTTTGATATACTGCTCTCTGCTATCGTTTCCCCAAACAAATAATTTTGTTGAATACTCACAGGCGAGGGACTGCTTCTTCATATCATCTTGATCTTTTTTACGAAGAAGTCCTTCTTGAAAAGCAAAGCAAGGGATTCCTCTTTGTTTACAAAGATAGGCAATTGGCTTTGTCCAGAAATTGTTTTCGTGCAAGATAAGCACAGTGTCAGGCGCGTCTTCGCTTTGCAAATAACTCTTGAACGCAAAGAAGACGAGCAATTGTTCACGAAGCGAATAGATATTCCAAAACATCGAGACATCAGACGATATGTGCAACTCCTTCGTTAATACCGAAGCTCTTGCTACCATAACATCAGTTAAATAGTGATACAAATGGACATACCCCCCGATATTCATTTGTGGCGGATCGATATTGATCGCATTGTTTGCTGTAATGGGGAAAACGTCATGACCTTTATGAGCAAGCGCTGCGCCAATGTTCATCAATTTTTGTCCGTGATGTTCACGGCCGATAAATATTCCAATCTTAGCCATTAAATTAATACCACTCGCGTATCCCCTGCCGACATTTCTTTCGCTTTGTTTACACCATATGGATCAAAGATTGTTATTTTTTCAGGCTTGATAGCTTTTATCACCTGCTCGTCATAAGAAAACATAATTAATTCAACGGGTTGAGGGAGTGTTTCTGGGGGAAGAGCTTCGCCTAGCCCCGGATGACAGAGGGGGAATGTCTCTTGACTTCTTTTGTCAAACGAAACCGTGTCAAACAACCCCCAATTTTCCACGAATTCGTTAAATTGCCAAATATACTGCTTGTCATAATATATCAATTTTTCAATTCTTTTTTGCTTGTCTGGAGGTGTGTATTCTTCTTCGATTCGCCACACTTTCGCATTGTTTACGTAATTAAAAATAAATTCGGTGTCAATTTCTGAGTCAGTAATAACACAATCTATTTCGTCGCTCTTTTTTTGCAAAAAAGTAACAATTTCTGGAGTGCGTAATGTGTCGCTTTTCAGAATTGTAATACTTTGCAATGAATCAAAAACGGCCGAAAGCGACGACATCGGATTCATTTCAATGGCAACTTTTGTATACGATACTTCCTCAATAAACTTTTTAAGCAGGTTTAGCTCAAGCTGCCAAAAGCGTAAACGATCTATCGCCAATCCTTTCCACAATTGAAAGCCATCTACTTCTAAGTCTTCCATACTCCCAGGCATATTGTCGTCGAAGAATATTTTGTTATCATTTCGGGAAGGAGTTGGAAGATAGAAACAAGCTAATCCCATTGACTTTCCAACTTCCTCTCTGAACGCCTTGTTGCTGGTGGCGACAACCAAATCGTTGCCAGAGAGCAAGCAAGCATCAATGAATCCAGCTACAAGCTCGGTCAAATTATCTGCTAAAAGAAGGTATGTTTCTCCAGTTTGTAAATATGGTGTATCCATTAGCTCTCCACCTTTTTTAGTTTAGCTTTCCACCCACCAATGACAGACATTGGCACGGCTTTTCCTACGTGCTGCTCTTGTGGATTGGGGAAAATGTGTTGATTGTATTGTTTGAGATAGTGCGTTAATTGTAAAAATTTATCAACAGGTAGTGGTTTTTGGGGAATTGTTTCGCTTGCAATAATTTGAGCAATTTCTTTAGCTGAATCCTTTTGAACTATGTCGCTTGCCCAATCGGCGGCTTCTGATGTTTCGTCAATAACCGATAGAATACCTTCGTTTTTTGCCAATCGTTTATCAAGAATCGTTGTGCAATTATTGTTAACCACCCAGCTATTAGCAATTTGAAGTAAGTTAAAAATATATTCCTGGCTAACTAAGTACGATAAACGGCCGTATTCCGAGAACAACTTTCCTTGCCACCGTTGCCACCAAAGTAAATCCTCCATTGGGTGCGGACGAATAATTATGTTTGAATCTTTATCCGTAAGCGAGATAAAATCGGCAAAACGACGAAGTTTTTCCATACTCTCTTTTGCGTTATCAATCGCGCCGGTTCTTTTCAAATCCTTCCAATCAGTTAATAAAAAATTAGTGTTTTTGTATGTAAATTTTGCTTGGGGTGAAGAAGATACGAAAACAGTATTCTTTTTATCTTTTGGAATTCGGTGACGATCAAGCACGACCTCCGGGCTATCAATTAAATGCTTGTATTGATCGTAAATCTGAAAACGAGGAGAACCAGTTACGGCCGTTTTTGGAGGCGTAAATTCTTCTGTCCAACTAAATAATTTATTATATCCTGTTTGATTATCATAAAACCATTGATAATTCTCTGGTGTTGGCTTTCCTTCTGTTGGCATTACATAAACTTTAGCACCAGCACTTTTGCAATGGCTTATGATCGCTCGGTTTCGTTTTCCGATTGTATGATTTAGAATAGTACCTGTAATACGATTCCCTATTGCTTGCATTACCTGAGGAGCAAGCTGAAAATCAACGACTATATTCCGAACATTCAATTTGTCTAGTTCGTGGGAAAGCAAAGCTAATCCAAAAGAGTCTCGCCACCTACTGTCTGCCCAAATAATTATCATATAAGTTTCAACCCAGAAGCAAGCGAAATTAAATTAAGAATGGTTACGTGCTGTTCACCATGATGTTTATTCCGTATGATCAGCATTCCCCCTGCAATTTCAGCCACAGGAGTCCCGCAATGATTACAATGAAACGGCATTACCCCGCCAGCAGAGGCAAGAGAAGCAGAAACGGCCGATGTGGTTAAGGCGAAGGGATTCATTTATTGTGGCGGGAAGTATGCGGCTTGCAAGGCTTGTCGCATTTGGTATTTCATTTGCTCGGACTGTTCGTTAGTGGGGGATGAAATGGTAATTGGAAGGGTGATTATGGTTCCCCATCGTTCCAAATCATTTAATGTAAGAGGTTCGCCTTTCATTACTTTTTCTAAAGTAGCATAGGCGAGAATTTTATCTGTGTTTGGCATGTCTGGCATGTCTCCTTGAATTAAATTGTTAGATATTTACTATATGTTACTACGATTTCAACTAGAGTACAACTCCACTAGCGGCTCCACTGTATTTTCTAGCGATTGTTGAGCAATTGGGTTTATCTTTTCCTCAACTTCATCGGTAGTTTTCCAGCCACGATCTTTGTGCCAGCTTGTTTGAAGTTCGGGAGAACCAACATAAGGGGCGTAAGGAACTCCTGTAGAGGCTACAGTTATTACTCCATTTCCAGTAACGGCCGTTTTGTAACCCCATCTTTCTTTCGATTCTCCGTATTGCCGAGAGGGTTCTGTAATGTTTCCTCCAGCACCAATCATACCAACGCCACGTTCCCAATACGGCGCGGGAGGAAAATTGCCTTCGCCTACGGGAGGGTATTCGGTAAGTATCTCAACGGCCGCTTCTGCTATAACCCGGTTGTTTTTTACTAAACGCGCTTCAACCAGCTTGTTAGTTTCTTCTAAAGCCGGGATAAATTTTTCAAAATCAGTTTTATCAACAGTTATATTAACGGTCATAATTCAACCTTGTTGATTTTTTCTTTCATATTTCTAAACAATTCGTCAACTGAATCTGGGGTTTTACAAGTAACAAGTCCAGACTCCAATTCTCTCGTCACTTCATCTGGAATAACCCCGGAAACAAAAACTCGAATTTCTTTTGTCTCCAGAGCTTTTCTTGCCACTTTATTCCACTTTTTCAGGTCTACAATACAAGCCATCTTCTCTGCCTCGCTATCAACAAGGCGATTTACTGTAGCTTCTGGTGCTGCTGAATCCGGCAAGTTTCCAACGCCCGGTGGCGTTTCGATATTTCCTCCATCGACCCCTTTATTTAATCCATAATATGCACCCACGAACGAAGGATTAGTAGCTAACCAAACGGGCATATTGCCTAAATCAGGGAATAAATCATCGCTCATTGGAGGATCGCCATCTTTTGCTCTCATTTGGTTCATTGTTTGCCAACGGGAAGTAAGTGCGTTTTCCTGTATGTTTAACGCACGGTCGGCCGTTCTTACGTCATCAAACTGTCCAATTTTTTCTTCGTCGTAATAGGGGTGAATAATTGACTTTGTGATTTCTTCACTTATCAGGGTGAGCAGCGGGAAGATTGTTTTCTCTTTTACCAACCTGTCTGCTTCCTTAATTCCATCACCGTCAAAGGCGTTTTCCGAGCGAATGGGATAGCCAAAAAAGATACTGTCAATTTTGTCTCGTGTTAGAGCTTGGTTCCCTAAAGTTTCTAAATCTTTTTGCGTGAAACCAAGAGATTTTACGTCAATATCCCCAGCTCTGGAGATAGCAATAGTCGCGCCCTCCGACCAATCAGATTTAATATCTGCCCGAGCTGTTTCATAATCAGCCTCAGAGAGTTCGGGGTCAAGGGAAACCAGAGATAGTGGGATACCTCGTGTTTCTGAATAGAATTTTAGTTGAGAATTTTGGATTCCCAATTCAATACTGGCGGGGAGATACGCAGCAATAAATGGAGGTCGAGATGCCCAGTAATCAAACGGGTCTGGATACCTAAACCAAGCAATGTATTTGGGATTTATTTTATAGGCTCTTTTTGTATTGTTTCGCGGTTTATAAAGAAAGTGATCTACAAATTGCGTTTTTGACGGCACGATTGTTACTTGATTAGAATCAAGAGGCCAAATCTCAGAAAGCTTTCCCGTTTTTCTATCAGGAGCTAAATACCAAAACGCTCCCACTCTTGACATTTCTAGCCAATAAACCAAATATCGCAAGAGAAACGTTTTTGTCATGAACGGATTGGGGGAGCGAAGTAGCTTTTCAAACTCGTGATTGGGTATATCAACTTCTTTTTCGTTTTCTTTAATATCTTTGACACGAAAAGGAATGGCCGCGCTTTCTCTAGCGATCAAATCAACGGCCGAATATATCCAAGAAACAGTCAGCATAATCCTCTGCTTCTCTTCTTCATCTTTTTGACCCCAAAAGTCAACCCAGCTTAAGTTAGTATTAACATCCCCAGAGTACGGCCGAGGCATAGTGTTTGGTCTTCTGGCTTTTTCTCCCACGTCTTGTGGTCTGAGAACAGTTCGCCATCTTTGATAAAAATTCATACGATCTCCACGATCCTAAAATCCCATACACGCTTCATTATACTACGGTATGGCTACAAATTCTATTTTGACAGAAATGTGCATACACATCTCGATTGCTACGAGACATAACATATAAGCAATCGCGCAATCTTCGTGCATCCCCTTTGGCGCTCTGAGAGTCGCTTCTTCTATTATAGCAAGTTCAGAAGCAATCTTTTCATCGTTTATTTTACAAGCACCCGTCATCATTAGTTGAGCGGCCGTGTCACACATCAAAACTTTCATTACTTTCGATTGTTCCCACCCAATTTTCCTGCTTTTATTTGTTTTCGCCCACCCCTTTAGTAATTTTATCTTTGAAGCATTGTCTTGCATCCAGAGAACAAAGGTGTGACCGTGATTGTTTAGCTCTGGAAGAACCTTCGCGTCGTTATAGTAGATAGAAAGTTTCTCTACATATCCGCCTAGTATTGCCGGTTCAGCACGACCGCTGAATATCGCCACATCTTCCATTGTTGATATTTTCATTACTACAATTGGAGCTGGATCAGATGTTGCTGCACCACCAGAAGGATCAGCGCCAATAACGTATTCTTCCCCCTTTTCTGGGGGTTCGTAAATTTTAAGATGTTTTATATCCGGGGCTTCACTACAGAAAGGGTATTCGCTCAAATCGTGGTTTTCGTCAAGAATTACGATTGGTTCTGCTTTTGTATCGCACCTTGTTATCCACTTGGTTCTGAATCGTTTCCCTGATTGATTGGGAGCCATTGCTTCTTCTGGCGTTGCTGGATAATTTTCCCAAACACTATCCATTGTGCCGTCTTTTGCCATTTCATCTTTTATTTGTTGCGTTCGCCATTCCTGAGTTCTTAACGGGTGTACATTATATGGACAAAAAATAGAAATATAGCTAGAAACACCTCTTACCGCTGCTTTGTAAATATTCTTGAAAGTTGAATCTGGGTGGCGTTTATCAGATTTAGACAAAAGAACCAGCTTCCCTTTTTGTCCAATTACCGGCTCTACTTTTAGCAATACCTGCCGCAATCTAATACCTGACTCATGAATCAGATCAGCTTCGTCTACTAACACATGAGATGCCGTGTACGAGTCGCCCTTGCGCGTTGATAGCGCTCTTGCATTCGAGCCATTAGACAGTCGCCATTCTGTTTTCGACGACACTGGCTCCTCTCTCGTTCTCATCCACGATGGTAATTTCTCGTAAATACCGCGCATTCTGGAAAGCAATTCCATACTCTCGACTTGCCCTCTTGATAGAAGTAGAATGAACGAGTTTGGCCGAAATAGCATAGCGTGAAGAAACAGGGAGAGAAAAAGCCATGTTAGCCCCAGTTGCCGAGCCTTGAGTGCAGCGAATTTAGTGCCGTTTTTATATTTTTTAATTATATCAACTTGATTATCATATGGAGAGACATCGGTATCCCACAACGTAAAGGGAATCCACCCCAGCTCATCGTTGGAGAAGATTTTTACATAATCCCTTATAAAATAGTATTGAGATTGTTGGCATTTTAGCAATTCTTCTACTATTTTGTTGTTATCCCAGGTTTCCCAAGAGTCTTCATTCGGTGATTTCATATTTTTAGTACAATAATACTATTCCATATAAAGAAATAGTCTGTTATTATTTTAGCACGATATAAGAAATTAGTTAAACATAAGGCGATAAGAGATTGGCTCTATCGATTGGTTCGACTCCAATTATCGGCTCAGATAGCCAGTACGGGCAGTGATAGCCCTAAAACGATCACTACTGGCGAAGCGAATTCTTATCCACCACTCAGAAGAATTATTCGTAAATGCTAAAAGTGGTATCCCAGTCAATAATTGGTAAGAAGCGGGGATAAAATCCGTTCACTGGGATAATTTTTATTAAATAGAGAAAGGAGAAGAAATATGAAAAAAATTCAAAATTTATTCAAGCGCAAGCATAACGAAGCAGGACAATTCTTGGTATATGATGAAGTTCTTCCTGGCTCTGAGTGGGTATTGCGCGGAGAGGGCGTTGCAACCATCAAGTATGACGGAACGGCCGTTATGTTTCGAGATAGCATTTTGTACAAGCGATATGATCGAAAGATGAATAAACGTGCGTACAAAAAATTAAAAAGCGATTCTGGTTTTGTTCCAACGGTTAGCGACTATAAACCAAAGCCTAATAACTGGGAACCTTGTGAGCAAGAACCGAATCACGCAACCGGTCATTGGCCTGGGTGGGTTCCTGTAGGCGACGAACCTGAAAACAAATGGCACAGAGCGGCTTTGGAAAATTATGGCGCTCAACCAGATGGAACATACGAACTTGTAGGCAAAAAGATCAATGGGAATCCATACGCCTTGCAGAATCATTGTTTTTGGAAACACGGCGATCTCTGGACGGTAAAAAATACTGACAGGGATTATAAAAGCATTTTTGTCTATCTTCGAGCAAACAATGTTGAGGGGATTGTTTTTCACCATCCAGACGGCCGTATGGCAAAGATCAGACGGAGAGATTTCGGACTTTCTTGGCCGATTAAATAAATAAAAAGGAGAAGAAAAAGTGAACCGAGAAAAGAAAAATAAGTGGACAATGGTGGTGTTTTTAGTAGCGATAGCTGTGATGGCGTGGTATTTTTGGCCGTTAATTTCAGTCAATCTCCAGTAACAAGCCCTAGTAGCTCAATGGATAGAGCGTCGGACTTCTAATCCGTAGGCTGGGGGTTCGATTCCCTCCTGGGGTACACGAGGAATTAAAATGAAAGTTCTGATTCGCAAGTGCGATCAATGTAAAGCGGTAAAGAAAAGATCACTTAAAAAAAATTCTCGTATTCAAACCTATCAGGTTCGAGCGGCAAAGTCTTGCGTTCGAGAAATGTTAAAACGAGGGGAGTGGGAAGACTTGCCCGAAAAGATAAAGGTTGATTATTATGGATAGCAATCAAGAGAAAGAAAAAACTTATTGCGAAAAAAGCAAGTATGCTACAGAGGATATAGCAAGGGCTGGTTCGTTTGCGATATGGAAAAAGAGCGGATTGTTTATGAGGTGGTATCAATGCCCGGACTGCAAGCAGTACCATTTAACGAGCCAAGACGCGCTAATCCCGCTCTAGGCAAATTCCCCTTCAACAATCGTGGGGTCGTCAAGCATTACTTGTTTCTTAGCTTCTTCTCTGATTTGATAGAAATGTTCAATATCGAATCCGCCCTCTGCTGCAATAGTAACTTTCTTAGGCATATCGATGGGGAGAATGGCCGCTTGTCGTTTTTGAGCCGCAAGAATCGCTTTTGTCAAGGTAACTTTGGCTTTGATAACATCTAGGTGATCGTCAAACATCAAGTCATGATTACCTGTATCAACGTCAACATATTCTTCAATTAGATTGGCAATTAAATCACCAGTGACTTCGAGGTGAGAGAGAATGTACGAAATAGCTAATTCCTCTCTTTTTTCAATCAATTGATCATCTATTGCGACAATATCTCGGTGGGCAGTTGATTTAGAATAATTCGGCTGAAACTTACGCACCAATTCGTGCTTTTGCATAGCTTCCGCCGTTTCTCTTGAAGTCCAAGATCGACCAGGATCATCATTCCTTATTTCAGTCAGAATAGTCAATCTTTGCTCGATCCAGTTTATTGGCTTTTTCATAGTAACGAGTATTATAGCACGGAGGTTAAATGAACCACAATCAAACACAGCATTACATAACAGATTTTCCAAATAAAAAGTACGAAATAATTTACGCTGATCCGGGATGGTCTTTCAACAATAAACGAACAGGCGGCTCGATGACATCTGGTTCAGAAGCCCAGTATACTGTTGCTGGCGTTGATGATATTTGCGCTTTACCAGCTCGGGACATAACGGCCGATAGTTGCATCCTGTTTATGTGGTGGGTAGGGAGCCAGCCAGCGGAAGCACTCAGGGTTGTTAAAACGTGGGGATTTACACTTAAAACAATGACGGGTTTTGCCTGGGTAAAAAAGACAAAGTACGGGAAAGATCATTTCGGCATGGGATTCTATACTCGTGCTGGGACAGAAAATTGCTTAATTGCTATCAAGGGGAAGCCAGGAGTGCTATCTCATAGCGTCCGTTCTGTCGTTTACGCAGAAACCCGTAAGCACTCGCAAAAACCAGATGTAATTCGTGATAAAATTATAGAATTAGCGGGTGATAAACCTAGAATCGAGCTATTTGCCCGAGAACAGGTGGATGGATGGGATTCCTGGGGAGACAGCCGTTAGATGTCGCTTCTTCCATTCGCCTTAGAGTACGCCGAGCAGGGATTGTCCGTTATGCCACTAATAGGAAAACGGCCGCCGGAGAAGTTTACATATTACCAATCTCACATCGCCTCTCCGAAGCAAATAAATTTTTGGTGGAAAATGCACCGCGCTGCTAATATCGGGATAATTACAGGTAAAGTTAGTAAACTTGTGGTGATTGATTACGACATGAAAGCCGAGGAGATATACCCAAAGTCTCAATCTCTCCTAAAAAAACATCTTGGCGATTCTTTTGTAACAAGCAAAACGGGCAAAGGGTTTCATGTAATTATTAGAACTACTCAAGCTGATGAAATAAGAAACATAAAAGTAGCCAACAGAAACAAAGAGGGACTGATCGAAACCAGAGGAGAGGGTGGCTACATTGTTGCTCCGCCTTCTATCCATCCTGACTCCGGAACCGCTTACCAATTTACAAATTGCAAAAGAATAAACGATTTAAGCCAAGTGAGTACAGAGAGCGTAAAAAAACTTCTCCGCGATCTAAGAGAGGAATTCCATCACGAACCAAAGGAAGAGCCGCTTATTTCATTTGATCGCCCCCAAGGTGATTTTTCTGGGGAAAAGGTCGTGGAAAATTTGGCTTTGTTTCACAAGCGACTGACAGAACAGCAAGCGGTTCGTGTTTCGTTGGCCGGACATGGCACTAGGCACAGTACACTACTATCTGCCGCTGGTGTTTTAGCTTCTTTTGGAATAAATGAAGAGAAGGTTTACAGAGCGCTCTTCTCTGCCAGTACCGCAAATGGTGCGGCAGAGCAGTATGGAGGCCGAGATATAGCCAGAACCATATCATATGGAATAAAAAACGCCGATAGAATAAATGTAATAGAGAATCCGTTTGTTCACTTAGGAGTATTTTGAACAACAATCCGCTACCGTTTTTGATCTTTGAAAACGGCCGTTGGGTTTAGTACAATGATACTATATACTTTGCCAAACAAGCAGAGTAGAATCGTAAGTATAAAAGGAGATAATGTGAACACTTATTTAATAACACGGGAGCAAGATTCAGAAGGATATGTTTGTCGTGCAAACGGGGACGTGGCGTTTATTGGTTGCCTCAGCGAACTTGAAAACGAGACCCAAATCCGATTTGTCGATCATACAATTTTCTACGACGATTTCTCCAGGCTTCCCGCCGGAGTTCATTCTTTAGTTGAAGAAAATAATGGTGACAAAATCGTTTGGCAGGTGCGGCAAGTGGCGGTGTCTTTAGAATTAAAAAAAGAAATTTTACACCTTGTATCAGTAGAGGAGATTGTGACAGGATGAAAACATTTATTTGTACAGATCACACGGACACAGCCAAGGGCTTGGAAAGCGTCGTGGTAGCTAAAAGCGAACAGGCAGCCCGGGCGATGCTTGACGTGAAATTCAAGGAGATGGGAGTACCGACCTCCCGTTCTGGCGCTTATTCTTTAGAAGAAATTGAAGAGGGCGCGTATGTCTTGAGAGCAGATGG
>PJEL010003880.1_pt1 | contig 12542 bp, 10 predicted proteins | sample 1853271 | NCBI WGS metagenome assembly PJEL01 (sample SAMN08108733, study PRJNA415343) | Invertebrate metagenome, whole genome shotgun sequencing project. | host: Globobulimina | place: Sweden: Gullmar Fjord | collected 2015-08 | reverse complement strand
CCAAATCGCACCAATTTGTAGGAAGTTGTTCCTTTAATGATTCCCAATTTTCGTCCATACTTTCTAGCATAATATAACACGCCCAAGTTAATAAATTTTTTTAGGTTAGCGCCTATGGGTGAAATTCCCCTTTTCTACCCGACTAAGTAAGCAACCCATCGGCCCTACCTTCGCCAGCGCTTTAGCTGCTCTCTCCTATGCCCATGGATGAACATATACCACAAGAAAACAAAAGTAAAGACGATGCCCCGCAGCGACTGAGGGAAAACATACTCCCAAAGCCAATTCCTACCCGTATATTGGCATAGACTAACATAGGCATTGTTGGTGAAGTGCGCCAAAAAGGGATAGAAAAGGGAACCTGTGTAATGGTACAAATAACCCAAAAACATCCCCACCAAAGTCCTGTGAACAAGGCCTGGAAAGTGTTTATGCCAAAGGGAAAAAGCAAAACCAGAAAGGAAGACAGTAAGGTGCGCGTGCCTTATCACCCTCCCAAGCATCACCTGCAAGAAGCCTCGAAAGAGAACCTCCTCCACCACAGCAGGCAAAAGGGCACAGATAAAAATATCCAACAAAAGCTGCGCCGAAGTTGTAATCGTCCCTATCGTAGCATAAAACTCCGCATGTTGTTCGCTCTCCTCTAACTGACTTTCCAGCGCCTTATGTATAGTCTGCGGCCATAAGTGCAACATCCCAACAAACGCATGGTTCACATAGTTACCCAAAATGAGAAAGACCTTCATGCCCACAAAAGTTAGCAGAACCACATATACACTCCCCCGCAAAGAGATAGAAGGAGAACGAAAAACCGCCTCCCAGCGGTCATCTTTAGCAGCGAGGTGGCTATAAATAACAGGAATAAACAAGAGAAGAAACATCCCCGTGTACTGCGAAAGCAAAATAAAGAGGGTCGTGTCATGGGCACCCTTCCCAGCATCCTCCCGCCAGATTGCCAGTATGCTATCACTTCTAAAAAGGTAACCCACATCAGGGAAAAGCCCGACAAGCAGCCATTCTACCCCTGCCAGCAGGTGCAAAATCAAAAAGTTAATACCCCCGAAAAAGCCTTCGAGAAAGTAAAAAAGAACAAGGAAGACAACCAAACGCCCCACATACATATTTTTATCCTGACCCTGAACCAACATAGCAACCAAACGAAAGCACGACTTCCCTTTAGTGTACATTTTTTGCAGCATAAATCCTAAAGATAACCATGCTACGCCACTAGATAAACCACAATCTTTTCAAACGACAGAAAGCCCTTCAAGAGGGTACTGCATTAAAGAAGAACACCGCGTAACCCAGACCCTCCGATGGCTAATCAGCAGGAGACCTTCCTCTCTTTGCCCTTATCAAAAGGAAAACCGCAGCAGCAAGAAGCAAAAGAACCCCATATAAAAGCCCATGAGACCCAGATTGCTGCGCAGGGGTAGCCATAGTGAGGCTTTCCGAATCAAAATTATCCCCCTCCAAAAGTTCCTCCTGCTCCTCCACGATCGCAACATCATCCCCCTTATGTCCCTCCTCCCTCTCTTGTGAAGCCGTAGCTTTGAAAATTATTGGTTTAGAGGTTTTACCTTCCCCTTTTTTTAGGATAACTACCCTTTCCGAAGCCTCCCACCCCCCTATCCAGCGCCCAACATCTATGAAGCTAACCAAAAGGTAACTTCCCACCGCCACAGGAGTGAAAGCTAAGACCATACTCCGAAAAAGGGCCTTGTCCGATGGAACGGAATTACCACCTATAAAATCCGACAGGCAACCCAAAAGCGATTGCGGCAAAGGTTCCATCGTCAAAAGCCACACTTGTGATAAAAACCCTATAGCAGAGGAAACAATCCACAGAAGTCTACATGTAAACCCACTACCATTGGTAAGATAGCACACAAAAAGGTCGACATAGCAGAAAGCCTCCTGCCAACACCACAACGCAAAGACCGCCACCAAGGCATTGGCAACCGTGCTCTCCAAAAGAAGATGAGGTATGTTGCTAATGATACATGCAGCCGCTATCACTTTGGCGACGATGACACCATAAGACATCCCCTTCCAACTCTTCCGTAAAGTAGGTGCTCGAAAGTAGGCACTTGGGAAGGTAAAGAAGAAAGTGCAGGTCAGAAGAAAGACCATCTCCACCTTGCTAAGCAAGAACTTTATCGTGAAAAGAGTCACGACACGAAACGTATAACACCACCTGAACCATCGCCACAGCATCGCTTTATAAAGATCTGCATAAAGGTACCCACAGAGACCAGCAGCAACGTATGCAAAAGCATGGAGAAGATACTCACCTCCTCCATAAGGGATAGTAGCAGCAAAGCGGCCCATAGAGGGAATGAAACATAAAAGATCACAAAGCAAGGTCAGGAGTGTGACAACTAGGACAGCAAAGAGCAAGTCGCACAAAAGAGCATGGAGATTTTCTCTCTGTAGGAAAGAGAGATAGTCTTTGCAATTATGCGGTTCGTTATAAGCGCTATCGCCATTAAAAAGCATAGCAGTGAGAAAGAGCATCATCCATCCTACAGGCATGGTTATAAGGTAGTAGCCATAGAAGCGCCATAAAACCCTACAAGAACGTCGTTTCTCCCTTACCAAAGTAAATACACCCGCCCGAAAAAGCGTGACAAAGAAGGCGATGGAGAGAAAAGCTGGCGCCCACCCTCGCCACAAAGCAAAAGGAAGCCGCATCAAGAAGTGGTCATTTTCAGGTGCCATGATATTACCCACCACAACCCCGTGGCGTTCGGTGACCTCCTTCCAAAGCTTCCCAGGGAGACATTTGCCGTAAGCCCTGCTGTCAATAGTAAAGTAGAGATAGAAGGTACCACAAAAACTTCCTCCTATTGCCGCACACTTGCCTTCTAAAGGATTCCTGTCCCCATATTTATCGATATTATCCCATAGCCACGCTTTGATGTCAGCCTCTAATTTCTCCGCTGGCAAAAGGTATACCTCCGAACCTGTCAGCCTCTCCTTTTTTTGAACGCCACTCCTAATTTCGCTTATAATCCTATGTCCCATCGCTACCCGCTTTTGGTAGGATAACTTTACAGACATGCCCTTGACACAAGCGCTTTTTTTAAAGTCATCGATAAGAGCGTTAACCAGCCACGTATAGCCCTGCCCCAAGGAAGGGTGAAAAGTGTAGGAACTTAACAACCAGGCAGGCGGATTCTCCTCTTCATAGTCACCAGCCCCACCCATAAGAATCGCCATCAAATCAGATATTTTTTGCCACTTCACCAAAAAAGAGAGCCTATGGCTACCGCCCAAAAAGTCATCCCAAGGAACAGGAGCAAGAGCACTCGCTTTACGCTGCAGGAGCCTCTTCACCGCCTTGTTAAAGGCCTGATGGTATTCCTCACTATAAGCACCCATGGGAATGAAAGAGGCAGACCCTACCTCGTCAGCAACACAACCCTTCACCAGGCTGCTTTCATAGGCCTTTACCTCCTCTGCCAGTTTTATCAAAATCTCTTGGATGTCCTCCTTTTGGGCTCGATTGAGAGCCTGTAACTGTGGGTTATTGCAAGATAGCCCTTCAAACCAAGCAGGATCCGAAGCCACAGAGTCATCATCAAAGCCCGTTGCACCCTGCAATGTGTTGATAACTAGCCAAGCGAAAAAGGCAACCCACTTTAGGAGGATGTTACTATACTGCGGTGCCATCTTCATAGCCTAAGAAAGGTCCACCGCCCCTTTTTTATTTTGATTTTTCCTTTCTGTAAATGAAAATAGCCAAGGTAAAGAGCGCCAAAAGAAATAAAGCAAGTCCCAGCGAATATGGAATAGGTGAAGAAGCAGTGGCGTTTTCTTCTTCTAAAACCTCCTCATCACTAGAAAAAGACTGGAAGCCAGGACCCAATCTGGTTGATAAGCAAGTAGCCCCTACAGAAGTGCTTTCCACTACCAAAGTTTGAGAGGTAATTTTCCATGCTGCATCCCTGTCTACAAATACACTTTCTGTAGCAGCACCATAGAAATTGCCGATAAAAAACCAAACGAAGAAAGGAAGAATGCTTGCTATGACACAAGTGGAAGGTTGTCTTTTTTTCATGTCCCGAGGTGGTGAAAAAGGGGCTCTTCTTTATCATAGCAAATTGGTAGCAATATCCAAAATAAGTCCCTAAAACAGAGTAAAAAGAGGGTGTAAACGGTCCATTTTACTTTTTAGACCTTGAAAAGAGTGTAATAGAGATGCCCAAAGGTCAACAAAAAGAGGGAAACGATAAAGAATAAAAGGGGCCTATACCCGATGCAAACGTATGGGTTTTCATAAATTGCCAAGAGCAAGTAGGCTGTTGGTCTTCCCTTTCTAACCCCTGCCAATAGTTTGACTAACCCCAATAAGGGGCCAAGAAAGCTGCCCACAAGGAAGAGTAGGAAAATATCCCTTTTTTGCGGCCAATACAACTATCATGAGCAACCACATCATAACGTCGATGGAAGATTGGCAAAAACTAGCAGCGACCCTTTTGAAAGAGGCAGGCGAAACCCATTTGTGGACCCTGCAAGGCAACCTAGGAGCAGGTAAAACCACCCTAGTGAAAGCCCTCTGCCGAGCATTAGGAGTGAAAACCCTCGTTAATAGTCCCAGTTATTCCCTTATTCACGAGTACCCTTCCCACCAAGGGCCCATCTACCACTGTGATTTCCACCGCATCTCGTCGCCAGAGGAACTTCTTCAGATAGGTTTTGAATCCTACTTAGAAAAGAGCTATTACACCTTTGTCGAGTGGCCCAAACATGCTTATCACTTACTAGGTAACTACTTTAAACTTAAGGTAGCCTACCTATCTCCCACCCAGCGGTCAGTGGTAGCCCACCACGTCTTTCGGCAACCTTAGAAGCTCCTTTATGCCTTTAGAAACTCTCGACAGTATCACAATGCTGTGAGAGCATGAAAAAAGGGAATGATGTCGGGTCATTGGTAGCTGTCAGCTACGCTACCAGTGCATACTTGCCACCTCCTTGGGGAGCGACAACCTGTTTCATTTCTAACTCCATCATCATGGTAGTTAAGATAGGCAATGCAATCCTAGTGGTGTCGCTTAGATTCTCTAGTGTCATCATATTGCTTTGCTGTAATTTTTGCACGACAGTACGCTCTTCTTCGCACAAATCCTTCATAGGGATAGGGGTGACGACATCATCTTCTTCCTCTGCGGTCACCTTCTTCCAGTTCATCAGGTAGGCTATATCTTCTGCTCCTGTCAGCAGGTGTGCTTGGTGGGTCTTAATAAGGTGATGGCATCCTTCTGATTGCTTGTTGCCGATATTACCTGGGAGGGCAGTAACTTCTCTATTAAAGTCGTTGGCATATTTGGCCGTGATAAGCGCGCCACTCTTGATGCCAGCTTCTACGATGACGACTACGTCGGATAGACCAGCGATAATCCTATTGCGGATAGGAAAGTGATGCTTAGAAGGGCGAACGTCGAGCGGTTCTTCACTGATGAGGCAACCCCTTTTACTGATAGTCTCCGCTTGCTGTTGATGATCGAAGGGATAGACCCTATTTATGCCCCCTGCCAACACGGCGATGGTTGGCAGTTGGGCTTGGAGAGCCGCTTCATGGGCTTGGATGTCGATGCCGTAGGCAAGGCCACTTACCACGGTGATGCCGTAGGGTGCCAACTCTTTGACCATTTTATGTGCGAAATTTTTACCGTAGGAGCTAGCGGAGCGTGTACCTACTATTGCTATGCATCTTCTCCTGTTGAGATTGAAGTCACGACTAAGGTAGAGAACGGGAGGTGGTGAGTAGGTATGCCGCAAATGGTTAGGGTAGTGATTGTCTTCATAGGTGATAATGTGGCATCCCTTTTTTTTATGGTTTAAAATCACCCTATGGGCTTTTTCTAGGAGGGTGTTTCTTTCTTTTATGATGATGTTCGCCAGTTTTGGTTGCAGTTTTCCTTTTTTTGTCAGGAAGGTTAGGGGTGCTTTGAAGACTTCTTTTGCACTACCAAAAAAGTCGATGAGGCGCTTGTAAGTTTGGTTGCCTAACTGGTCAATGAGGCTAAGGGCGACACTATATTTTTTATCTCTTACCATGCCCCAAATTTTGTATTTTTTTCTCGGATATCCAATTATCATGCACCTTTCGGTAAGATTTTTGGAATCTACATTTCCTGTCGATACATTGGGCGCCAGTATCTTGGGCAGGTAGTCCCAAGCGTCTAAAAACATTGCACAAAGTCGTTTATATTTGCGACATATTTAGGTAAAATTAACACTATGGGTATTATCCTCAACATTCAAAACAAAAAATGGTTACGCGATAGCATCGTCATCCTAACCATAATACTACTCCTGCTAGCAGTCATTCCAGGTATTTATGACATCTACCAAAAAAAGGAAGGCGTCGTAGGTTATATCGAAGGGCACCGTATTTACAAAAGCGCATACGATGCGAAGCTTAAAGAAGTAGAAAGTGGACGCAACCAGTCTAATGAAGTTATCCACCAAAAGACATGGGAAACACTTACTCATAACTATGTAGCTAAAAAAATTTGTACCGACGCAGGCATTATCATCACCGATGACCAAATAGCCGCCGAAATAAGGAGTTACTCCACTATCCTACAAAATGTCCTCAAAGAAACCGATAGCCCACGATACAACAACCTTGAAAAAGAAGAAAACCCAACCAAAGCCTTCCAAAAATACATCCAAACAAAAGATGGCAAAAGATGGCAACAGCGCTATCGGATTCAAACAAAAGTCGAAGAAAAACTCAAATATGAAATAGCAGCAGCACTACTAGGATTCAACAGCGCAAGCAAACCCACAACCATAGCAAACCCATACCAAGTAAGCATAGCATACACCACCGTCAAACCCGTAGATGTCCCCGTAGAAGAAACACCCCCTACCAACGCCGAAATAAAAGCCCGCTGGCAAGAAGAAAAAAGCACGAAAAAAGCACAAACACAATATAAAGTACGCTTCGTAGTCTTCAATACCGCCCCCTCTGCCATTGAAAGCGCAGACACCAAAACCAAATTACAAAAATTAGAAACACCCTTTGGAGAAGTCGACAACAACCTCAACTTCGCAAGGAAAAACACCGATAACAAAGAAAACTGCGAACAAAAGTGGGCACAAAACAAAACCCCCGACTTCATACGACAACTCAACCCAGGCGAAGTCTCCGATGTCATCCAGAAAAACCCCAACACATACGTCATATACAAGGTAGAAAGCACCCCAAATATCCTATTCCAACTATTCGGAATCGGACAAGTAAAAGCCTATGCCATAGAAAAAAACGTCAACAATGACGACATCCTCCCCTATGCCAAAGACCAATCCGAAATACTCAAAAAGAGACTCGACAGCTACCACCCAAACAACGTTATGGAAGACTACGGATACAGGCCCGAAGATGAAACCTATGAAGACACCATCAACACCCTCATCCTCACAGAAGAAAACACCAGAACACAAGGCAGCCAAGCACCCAAATACCAAATAGCCAACCACCTCTTCAAAGAAAACCTCCGAAAAGGAAACACCTTCATCATCACCAATGAAAAAGAAAAACGAACCATCGTAGGCTATGTAGCTAAAAAAGGGAAAGAAAACCAGCTAGCACCACAAAAAGTAGAAGTAGGAAGAAAAACAATAGTTCGCAAAAAGCAACAAGCCCTACAACAGCACTTAGACCAAATCAGCAACCAAACACCCAAACAAGTTCAAGAAGAACTCCAGGTAGCCTATGGTTATCTCCCCACCACAACCAAAGAAGTAGACATCACCAAAAACAACCTAGGAGAAGCAATCCTACCACAAGAAATAATCCCCCTCCTCAATGCCGAAAAAGGCAGCTACCTCGTCCTTCATGACGAAATACACGACACCTTTATCATCGCGCACGTGACCAGCAGAGAAACACTAGACATACCCAAAGAAATGTCAGGACAAAACCTCGGAGACCAAACCCACTTAGACGAATACATCCGAGAAAAAAACCACCAAAACCACAACATACAAGATAACCGCTATCAAAGCCTCTAATACTCAAAAACTATGTACCGTTACAATACACAAAAGCAGCCCGTCGCAGAAAAAAAGTACGGCAGGTATATACAAGAAATTATCCAAAGGCTCGCCAGCCAAGAGCAACCCATCACAGAAAAACACATCAAACCCCTCATCACCGCCATGGGCATCCTAACCAAAACCAACCAAGAGCAAGATAAAGAACACTGGCATGCCCTTTACACCCTTAGCGGCCACACCATTACCATACAAAACCACACCACTCCACCAAAACCACAACCAACTAAAGACCTTAAAACAAAAATAACCTACCCTCAACCCCAACCCAACCACCGTTGTTGTGGCAAAAACCTCACTGCCATTATCCGCAAAGTAATCCCAACCCTAAGCCAACAAAGCGAACCCAAGTCCATAGTTCAACAACTCATCAACCTCATCGGCAGCAACCACCCAAAAAAAGACCTAAGCGCACTCCTCCACCACATCGAAAGAGTAGCAGGCCAAAAACTACCCATCCCCCACCAAGAATTAGCCACCATTACCTTACCCAAAAACCCTACCACCAAAAACCAAAAAAGCCGTAACCATCGTTACAAAAGGAAACAAACCCCAAAATAAAGCATCATGCAAAAAACACGCACCATCTGGAACAGATGCCTAGAAAGCATCCGAGAAAAAGTGAGCAAACAAAGCTACCAAACATGGTTTGAACCCATAAAACCACAACACTACGAAGAAAATACCCTCACCATACAGGTTCCCAACCCCTTCTTCCGCGAATGGCTCGCTGGTAACTTCGGCGATGTCATAAAAGAAGTCATCGCAAAAGAAATAGGACCCTACACCATCATCAACTACCAATATAGCCCCCTCCCCACCTCATCATACACCCATAGAAAAGCACTACGAAGGCCCAGGAAAACCACCACAAACCACCAATGCGAAACAACACCACTCAACCCCAAACTCACTTTCCACAGCTTCGTACCAGGACCATGCAACCAACTCGTCTACGATGCTGCCAACATCATCGTACAAGACCCAGGTAACAACGCCTTCAATATCCTCTACATCCATGGCGACATCGGCCTAGGGAAAACCCACATCGCACAAGCCATCGCCCACGAAGTCAAAAAAAAGCACCCCGCCAAACGCATCGCCTACATTACCGCCCAAAACTTCACCACCACCTTCATACGGAGCGTCAGAGAAAAGAAAATAGCCCCTTTCAAAAACAACTTTAAAAGTCTCGACTTCATCATCATCGACGACCTCCACTTCCTCAAAGGAAAACATAAAACACAAGAAGCCTTCTGCCATATCTTCAACCACCTCCAACAACGCAATAAACAAATCGTCTTCACCAGCAACTGTCCCCCAATAAGCCTAGAAGAAGTCGAGGGCGGACTCCTCTCACGATTCAAATGGGGTGCCACACTACCCCTCACAAAACCCTCCCTAGAAACACGCATCAACATCATCAAAAAAAAGCTTCAAGAAAAAGAAACCATCCTCCCCGAAGAAGACATCACCCACATCGCCACCCGTGTCACCACCAACATACGAGAACTCGAAGGCGTCGTCCTCTCCATAATAGTCAGAAGCAGATTACAAAGAGGCCGCATCACCCGCGCACAGATAGATGAAATCATAGATAACATCGTTGCACCCGTCAATCAACAACAAACCAAAATCACCATCCCCACCATCAGAAAGATCGTCGCTAACTACTACAACCTTCCCATAGAGACCATCCAAAGTAAAAGCCGCCAAAGGTCCATAGTCGTACCACGAAAAATAGTTATGTACCTAGCAAAAAAACACACAGCAAGCACCCTCGCCACCATAGGAAGAGCACTAGGCAAAAAAGACCACAGTACCGTAAGCCATGCCATCGCTACCATCACAGCCGCCATTGCAAGCGACCCCCACATCGCAAGCCAGGTAGCCGAGATTGAAAGCGCCCTCCGCAACCATGCCACCCCCTAGGATCTCCGCCCGCACGATGGCTCTTCCAAAGCAGATAACCATCTTAGCCATAGAAAGCACCACCGACACCATCTCTGTAGCCATACAAAAAGCAGAGAAACTAGTCACCACCACAACACATCACCACGCCCGCAAAGGCTACTACCACCTCCCCCTCATCAAAGAAGTGTGCCAGAAAGCCCAGACCCCCATCACCACCATAGACGCCATCGCCATAAGCAAAGGACCTGGATCCTATACAGGCCTACGCCAAACCACAGCCCTAGCCAAAGGTATTGCTTTCGCTCGCAATATCCCCATCATCGCCATCAACACCCTCCTCTATATCGCCGACCTAGCACGTAGGCAAAACCCCCACCTCCAAGGCCATTGGTGCAGCATCTTAGACGCCCGAAGGGGAGCAGGGTACGCCCTCATCCTCGATGCCAATGGACACTGTGTAGAGGACACCACCGTCGTCCACGCCGAACAAGGCCTCCCTGAAAGGTGGCAAGCCTATCCCCATATCTACTTTGTAGGGGATGGCGCCGAAAACAACCCCAAATTCATCCCTGCCAATGGTATGCTGCTATCAGGATACAAACCCCAAGCCCAAGGCCTCGCTCCCCTCGCCTACCAAGCGTGGCAGAAACGAGCCTTTGCCGACCTAGCTACCTTTGAGCCCACCTACCTTAGTGCCCGACAGGGTTGGGGAAACCACCATGCAACCCACATAGCAACACAAATCCCCTAAAAGTCGTATATTTATCCTAGACCCATGACAAGGACCCTTACTCTCTATAACAAATTCATCAACCAACCCGAACCCTTTGAACCCCTGCGGCCGCCAAGCGTCACCATTTATCTATGTGGTCCCACCGTCTACAATTCCTCCCACCTAGGTCATGCCAGGAGTGCCATCACCTTTGACCTCCTCCACCGCTACCTTTTAAAACGCGGCTATCAAGTCGAGTTCGTACGCAATATCACCGACGTCGGCCACCTCATGGCCGACCAACAAGAAGATAAAATCATCCGCCAAGCCCGCCACCACGGCATCCATCCCATGGCCGTAGCCCAGCGCTACACCGAAAGCTACCACCAAAACCTACGATTACTCAACATACTACCACCCTCTATCGAACCAAGGGCAACAGGACATATCATCGAGCAGATAGCCTGTGTGCAAAATTTATTACAGAAAGGAAGCGCATACGAAAGCAACGGATCCGTATACTTTGACCTCACCAAATATGCTAAAGTACACCATTATGGCATCCTATCGGGAAGAAAACTCGACCAACAAAAAGTAGGTACACGCCCCCTAGAAGGTAGCCAAGAAAAGAAAGCCCCCTACGATTTCGCCCTCTGGAAAAAAGCCCCTAAAGGGCACCTCATGCAGTGGCCTTCACCATGGGGACAAGGTTTCCCAGGGTGGCACATCGAGTGCACCGCTATGAGTCATCACTACCTAGGGACCCAGTTTGACATCCATGGCGGTGGGCAAGACCTCATATTCCCCCACCATGAATGCGAGATAGCCCAAAGCATTGCCCTCCATGGGAAAGCCCCCGCCCGCTACTGGATGCACCACAACCTCGTTTTCCTCGGCAAAGAGAAGATGAGTAAATCCACAGGCCACCATATATCCCTAGCACAAGCCTTCAGCGGCGATCACCGCTACCTTAGTCAGCCCTACCACCCGATGGTCATACGCTTCTTCATCCTCCAATCACACTATCGAAGTCCCGTAGACGTTACCGATAAGAAACTCCAACAAGCCCAACAGGTATATATCAAACTCATCAACGGACTCCGTATATGCCGCAAGTTAGCACAAAGAAAGCCACCCGAAGGGCACAAAGGAACCAACACCGCCGTCAGCGAACAGATTCGTCACGCCTCTGAAGGGTGCGAGGATGCCCTCTGTGATGACTTAAGCACCCCTGCTCTCATTGCTAACCTCCATAAGCTGCGGAAGATAGCCAACGAAATCTACCACCGCAAGATAGCCATTGAAACGCTCCCTGTGGAAGATTTGCACCTCCTCTGCACAACCTACACTACTTTTGTGGAAGAGGTTTTAGGACTTACTGCCCCTGATAGTCGAGTCTTTCCCTCTTTGCTGGACGGCCTTGTTACCGCTTACATAAAGGCCAAAGAGGAGAAGAACTACCCGCTGGTCGATGCTATCCGTACCCTTGTTGAAAAGGAGAAGTTCACTATACAGGAGAGCAAAGGGGCAACGGATTGGTTTTTTCACGTGTAACGGCTGTATTGGTCGGAACTTCGTGCCGATGAATCCAAAAAGGCACCAGGGCTATAAAATAAGCATGGTTTGGTTCTCCAAAAATTGTTCATTAAATTTAGAGGGTAATGGCTAAGGCGCACACCCTCACAGGTGGTGTACTTATTTCATACTGTAATCTAATATGAACGGGGACGTCAGATTTTGTGTGTAAAACGGGGCCAATACTTGAAGGTGCTTACTGGGTATTTCTGCCAGTTGTTCACCTCAAAATCCTTGACCACCATGAACACCAAATTTAGCAAATTATTTT
>PJEL010003879.1_pt1 | contig 12543 bp, 3 predicted proteins | sample 1853271 | NCBI WGS metagenome assembly PJEL01 (sample SAMN08108733, study PRJNA415343) | Invertebrate metagenome, whole genome shotgun sequencing project. | host: Globobulimina | place: Sweden: Gullmar Fjord | collected 2015-08 | reverse complement strand
ATGGTTGGGGGGAATCAGACCAGCTGTATCGGTGCCGGAGGCTACCGCAGACAAGTCCTACCCCCGTTCCCGCGGCATTGGTTGCACTTCCTGGAATAGTGTATAACACATGGTTGCTAGTATTAAGCTTTGTGGCTTACTATGGTTTTGCTTGGTGCCTTTCCAGGACAGGTGCACTCTATTTGGATGACCTAGGCACGTCTGTGCTGGAGCAGGCGAGATTGCTGTGTGCCTGCCTAAGCTCATCTGCTTCACTGAGGACTTCATAGCGAACCGAGTCGAGCAGCGATGCACTCTCCGTGTTGCTGCCGTTGAGAATTAACTTCCACAGCTGCAACGAGGCCTGCCCTCGCAACGCAATGCGCTGAGGCGTGACCCCTTCCACTTTTCTGGGGGCCGCATCAAGGAGGGCCCCTGTGGGTTCAAACTTCCTGTAGAGCTTGATCCTGTTCTGTTGCCATTCTGCGTACTCTCTCTGAGGTGGGGCGTCAACTATCACGCTCAGGAGGCATACACCATCATAGATTTCGAGGAGGAAACCTTTTTCGCCTTTCCAGTTCTGATGGCACATTTTGCACTTCCATCGGTTCTTTCTTTTTCCCGAGTGGCGGGAATAGTCCCACCCAGAAACTGCAGGTAAGATGACGCCACATTCCAGTTCCTCCCAGACACCGTTGACTTTAATGTATGTCTTGTTGGGGCATCGGTAGTATCGGAACACGATGGCCATTCCATGCTTATTGTGGAGCGCCTGTATGATGACATCCGGGAGCAATTCCACTGGAATGGAGATTCGATGGTCATAATCCACTCGTCTAAACAGATCGTCGTCGCAGTCACAGCCTGGTAAGTCTGGTAGGTCGTCCAGCCACGACGGGTTTTTTACAATGAAATCCATGGTCGCCATTTCTCGCGTTACACAACGGAGAAGGATCTTAAAGTCTCCCGCAGTCTTGGGCTCTGCCAGTCCTCTATGCGCTGCCCAGTCCTTTGCCTTTGCCATTCTGCTCTGAAGCTCCTGCGACCGTCTCTGACGATGGTTTGTCTTGGATTGGCTGCCTCTGTTCCCTCCAGGCATTGAAGGTAGGTGCTTCATGAAATGGTAGGCCATTGCTGGGGTCATTTCAGGGATGGTGGCCAACCAAAGAAAGTCTACCCTCGTATACTGAAGTTCGTAATGCCCGCTACTGTCCCCTGACACAGTGCGGATCAGTGGGGATTCAGCCTCCACTGAGTTACCTGGGGGGTCCAGTGTCCACCGTCGTTGCCAGTCCGCTGCCTTGTTGCCTTTCTTCACCCATGTCTTCTTTTCCCTGTTGTTAATGATGTCGTGCAGGTACCTGGCAGTGTCCAGCTTGGCACGGAAGTCGGAGATGGCCCCTGCGCTGCGCAGGCCTGGAAAGAGGTAGTCCAGTTCTTCCAGCAGCTTCCTGTTTTTGATTGCTTTGGGAGAGTCAACGGCAGTTTCGACCCACTTCCATTGCCACGGCAGGCAGGCACTTTTGCCCTTGAACATACGGACCATGTTATCTAAGATGGTCACCCTGGCTTTGTTGTCCGGAGGTTGTTGGCCACTGCCATCCACTGGAAACTTGCCCTTGAGAAAGGTCTCATTCCAGTAGGGAATCCAATCTGGTTCTTCTCCTGAAGCCTTGGCTTCCAGCCATGCTTTGGTCCTGTTCATGACCCGAATGGCCTCCTCTTTAATGCGGCCCGTATGGTTCTTGTCGGCTCCTGCTCCCATCCACGCTTCATAGGCGGTCTCTGCATCGTCATGTCCATACTTGCACCTTGAATCATCATAAAGGGAGTGGAGAGCATCTATCATTTCCGGTGACCAGGCCGTAGGCTTGACTTCTTGGGGTTGCCACTCCTTGCGCTTCTCCTGGATCTTCGCTGCTATCTCCTGTCTGCGTTGTTTCTCCTTCTCAGTCTGCTCGAAGAACTCCGCCACCTTAGGATCAGCACGCGCTCTGGCCATTACTGCTTCTTGTATGGTCTTGTTGTCACTACCCGAGACCTGTTGGAGCCGTTCCATGCAGCATTGCAGGCTCTCTTGGAACTGGCTTGTTGGCCGGTTGTCCGGTCTGAAGCGCTTCGGCAGGGAGGAGTCGATGATGTGATCGGCTGGAACTTCAATTCCCTTCTTTGCCAGGTCCTGCCTGGCATCTTCCATTCCTTCCATCATGGCTTCTAGCTGCACTGCCTCTTCCACATCGCTTTCATGAACCGATTCCTGGTCTGACGCCTCCCAGTTCGGGGTCTCCGAGTCCGACGACTGCTCCATGCTGACCTCCAGGTTTCTTTCCAACAGCGCATCCAGAGGCGTCTGGTTGTCATGCTGCTGGAGCTTCTCCACGTCCTGAGGTCTGGAAATGACCTGCGGGGGGATTTCCGTGAGCCTTGCCTTAGCCTTGGGAGCGCCCCCACCTGTATCGGTGCCGGAGGCTACCGCAGGAGGAGGATCCTTCGGCATCGGCAGCTTCCGTTTCTTGGACTGTATGGCATTATATTCACGAAGGCTTGTATGAACTTCTCCTTGCGTCAAGCCCTCCCTGGAGGAGTACTTGATTTTTCCTCCAGAATGTTCCACATGCGTGTCTGAGAACCATTTATGGACAGCTCCGTGAAGGTCTTGAAAGGTGCAAGTAGCCCTGGCCGGAACTGAAGAGCTCGATTCCGTCACGCTGTCTCTCAGCAAGTCCCAGAGGTCTATCCCTGTGTGGCAGATCTTGTGGACGACCGGCTCCGAGGTACACTGAAGAATCTCCCTTCTTGGAACCATGCATGCCAGTTCCCAGATGTCAGAGGTAACCGGCAGGCACTTACACAAGGGAGCCACCTTGGGGTCCTCCATGAGACCTCTAACATCTCCCAGGACAGTGAAAAGGGAGATGAGTTTGCCCTTGAGTTCCGTGTGTTTCCATGGCTGCAGGGTCCTGGCATCTGATGTCATGCCTTCGACGCGCAGCGACTCTGGTAGAGCCATCAGGGTCTGTCGCGTTACCTCGTGGAACATCTTTTGGAGCCTCCCTATCCAGTCTTGGATTTTGGCTGGACCCGTTTTGGCCTGAATCCATGAGGTAATTTGCGCATGTAGATCTGGATCGGCCAGCTCATATTGCGTGGCCTCCGTCTGCATGCATTTTTCTCCACTGGCGATTCTTCTGTGGGCATGGTTCATTAGTAGGAGCCAGTGCTTCATCATGTCAAGCAGGGAAAGTCTGACCCCTGAGATTCCTCGGATGATGGCAGCCCCATGGGTGGCCAACTGTCCCGGTCCAACTTCCCTGGCCTGCTCCACTTCCAACTCTTTCTTCGGTTGCTGTTGCTTCAGGTCGGCATGAAGCATGGCAAGGGAGTCTCGGATGTCCTGTGCCTGAGCCAAGTGCGGATGGAAGACGTAGCCTGATTCTGCTGGCAACAGTTCCTTGCCTTGCGCGTCCACTCTTACTGCTCCCGCTACGTCCGTGGCCTGCAGTAGACCTTGGGCCCTCAGAGTCTCCAGTGGGACATTCGGCGTACTTGGCATCGTAAAAAGGCTATCCATGGAGATAGCCCCTGGAGGGGGACCCGCTGATTCCGGTTCTCCCGTCTTGGCCCAGGATTGATCTGGTTTTCGGAGCCAGAGTATCTTTTTGTTGGTCGGGGCAACGTGATCGAAGACCTCCTGGCGCTCCACACTGTCCTTGTGTATGGGGGAGACTTCTTTGTTGCACAACAGGCAGGTCTGAGTCTGGCTTCCTTTGAAGGAGCAGGCGCAACCCACACAGGGGCACATATAGGGCCATGACATGTCGAGGACATCAGCTAGCTCTGCCGTGGTCAATGGGCCCTCCGTGCTCAGCGACTGCTTCCCCTTGGCCTGGTGCGCAAGCATCGACGCCATCGTAAGGGAGGCGCTCCTGGAGCGGAGCTCATCACCCCATTTCCTCAGTATGAGCTCTTTGTTGCAGCCCGACTGTACTTTGGCTATTTGTTCGATGAGCGTCCGCACTATTTGCACCGGCAGTCGGAGTGCTTTCTTGGTACTTTCGGAAACGGTTCTCCCCGGCCAGAGGACATGCCCTTGTTCATCCTTGACCACCCAGCGGTGATTGTAGACTGTTGACGGGCTGAATGATGGGTGCTGTTCCGCTACCACTTCCTGCAATTGTGTCGTTGACACCTGGGGGGGCGTCGCTGCCACCTCCACAAGGCAGGCCCTGTTGTGCTCGAAGTTCTCGATTGCCGTCTGGATGGCTTCGTCCCTCGATGGCCATTGGGCGTCCAGAGACCAGTCCACCCCATACATGGGAAGTTCCCTGTCATGTGCTGGTAGTTGCCGGAGGAGGAGGTCTGTACTCTCGTGCAGGGGGGTTTCCACCAAGCCCACCCGTGCATACATTTCTGTCATGTTCTCCTCCATCATCAAGCGCAGCTCTTCTGTCCAAGGGTGGTCTGCTTCCAAAGCTGTGACCGCATTGAGAGTTCCCCAATTGGGGTGACCCCTGAACTGGGCAGCAATGGCCTCCAGTCTGACCAGGATGTCGGGGTTGGACATGAACTTTCCAAAGTACGACTTCTCCAGGATACTGGCCTGTCTCCTAAACAGTGTGAGAGGCTCCTCCGTTGTGCTCACCTGCTCTAGGACCTGTTGTTCCTGGCCCCAACAGGCCACAGCACTGGCCACTTTCCCCTCTGTGCTGGACACACTCTGTATGTCAAGCCATGAGGACATCGAGGAGCACTCATCCACGCTGTCGTTGATCGGGAGGTCATGCTGGTCTCGGAGTCCATACCTTTGCCATTCCCAGACCATGACATTTGTTCGGCACGACGTGATTTGGGGCCTACGCCCCACTGCCCAGGTGCGCTGGAGCTCCAGGCACTCAAAAACTTGGTTTTGCTGCGCTGCCAGGTGGATGAGTTGCCATGTGGTCTCCCTGAGTCTGATTGTCGGGAGCCACAGGTCCTCCAGCACCTGAAAGGCCACCGTTCCCCTGAAGAGATTGTATCCTGGGAGGGAGGGGTCACTGAATTCTGCTCCTATGCCCACCTCCCTTATGCCGCTCTGGAGGAGGGCGAGCTCAATCACTTGTTGCAAGTCAGTACTCAAGGTCATGGCAAGGTCAAGAGCTGCGCGCATGTGGGGCAGAACCCCCGTATGATGTCTTTCACTGAAACTTTTCTGGAGTGCCATGAGCGTCAACCATGGTTCAGCCCTGTGCATTAAGATGCTAGCATCCTCCAGGAACCTTGGGAGTTTTTTGAGGCAGGGGAGACAGTGATCTCCTTGAGTCCACTGCTCCAATTGCACCTTGTAGGCGTCCAGGTAGCTTCTGAGGACGGTCCTCATGGTGAACACATCTCTCAAGATGCTATCATGGACAACATGAGTCTCCCTGTAGAACTGTAAGACGAGGACCGCGCCTTCGATGCTGCTTTTGAGCCCAAAGGTTCTCTCGGAGCGGCCTGGTCTGGGATCCATAGGCTGCTTGGTCTCCTGCAGTGCTCGTCTAGCTTGGTTCACTGCTACCAACCTTGAGGAGTTGCATTCTTCCCACTCATCATGGCCTGCGGTAGCCTTCATTGGATCCTGATGGGGTTTCAGTGATGACTCGGTCCTGGTGTATGGCGAATGTTGCTTCTCCAGTGTTTCTTGTGCCAACTGGCAACTGTCCTGTTCCGGCATCCGCTCCTGTTGATTCTGAATCGGCACTGGCAGACTGGAGGCTGTCACCTGCACGTTGGAGCTGCAGGAGCTCCCACTCTGGCCAGCTGTCGACAAACCTGGGACGAAAGGGTACGCCGCCGGATCCTGCGTGCACATCCTCTGCCCATGGAGGGGCTGGTCTAGGCTGTCTCCGCACACCAACCACTCCTGCTCTTGTGACGTTGGCGTTTGACTGGCCTCTATGTTCCACATAGTCTGGGTTGTCGATGAGGAGGGGGCAGTCCAACCAGTGGACGCCGTCATCTTGCTCAAGGCTGGTGACGAGTATTTGTCTTCCACTGGCTGCTCCTGGAAAGCGTTTGCGGTATAGCTCAGTGGTTTGCTGACGGGTGTATCCGTAGCCTGTGCATTCCCTGCACAAGAAGCCCTCGCTGTCACAGGTAGCGCAGACTGCCCAGGGCACTGGGTTGGGCTCCCCGATTTCCTGTCCTCTGAAGAGGCATCCATCGCACTGTTGGCAGGTGCCTTCTCCACAGACGTCACAGGGGGCATGCGTGAACCTCTGGCCTGGGGCTCTTTGCCTTGTCCACCTAAGGGCGACTGCTGCGCGAAGGCAGCGGTCTCTTCTTCTTGCTTCCCTGTCGGTGCCTCTCCAACGTTCATTGTCCACCTTCCGGGCCCGAGCCTCCAGCTGAGTGAGAGGCGGAGATCGGAGCATGCAAGGTGGATGTGGTTGTTTTTATTCACACTAGGAGGCGTTCCCCAGGGTAGTATCGACGCCGGAGGCTATCGCTAGCCCTGAGGTGTCCTCTTCGTGTTCTAAACTAGGTTTTCTTATAACAACTTTCCTAACTTGGTGGATTAGGTTGTGTTGTTTGAACTCTGCGATATGAGTTGCTTTGTACTGAGTCGTTGCATCATGAACATATCTTGGAGCCAAAAGGCAACGGTTGGATTTGACATGTTTGCTTGGTACGATCGGAAAGCAATGGATGACTAGAACAGGATGGTAGTTACCAAGTAGAGAGGTTTGACAACCTTGCCCAGTTCATCTTCATAGGATTAGGCTATCAGCACAACAAGTTGGCTTGTCGCTACTAATCCCAGTAAGACGAATGGTCATTGCATGCATGCAAGTAGCAGAGCAGTGTAAGTGACATTCTTTTTGTTTCGCTTAACTGTTTAACGGTAGTGACGAAAATGGTGGTTATGGACTGAGCCTTCTAATTCAGTATCTGGATTAGAGTTTTGTCCGAACGATGGCAAGAGGGGAAGGTGTATCGACGCCGGAGGCTATCGCACCATTCCCATTCCCATCAATGTTTAAAATTTGGCTCAGGACATAACACACCGGCCACCCTAATGCAGGGGGGCCTATTTAACTATTCTTCTTTGAGGCCACTCTCAGAAGCTCCTCCCAGATCAGCCAGCGCTCCTCTGGAGCCAAAATTTCCTTCTCCGGGTTGAAGCCCTCTGTCCTTCCGCTGGCCAGCGCATCTGCCCATTGGTTGTTGTCTCGCTTGACGTGTACCACCTCGGGGGACACCTTGGTGAGGTGGCACCACAGGGCATGCTCCATCAGCATGGCGCTTGAAGGCCACTTTCTGGCGTAGTCCTTTTGTAGGGAGAATGCATTACCCTTGTTATCCGTATTGAGGTGCATGGTTACCGGCTTGGTCCTGGCAACCTCTTTGCCCCCCAGCTCGTCTCTAGCAATGGCTCTGGTAAGCAAAATTGTTCCGAAGAGCTCCAAGGCCGCAATTCGGAGTTGCGGGTTGCACTTCTCGTAGACCCATGGGAAGAGGTCTGGAGTCACGTTTAGGTAGAACCACCTGACCTCCTCTTTTTTGGGGTTTTTTTGCGTGGAGTACCAGCCACCCACCCCTGCCTTATTTACCTGTGCCGAATGTTTGGCCGAGGCATCGGTAGCACCAAAAATCGGCAAGGCTTCGGAATCTTCAAAGATGGGCTGGCGTGGCATGTCCAATATTCTCTTGATCATGACGTTGACAAACTGCGTCAATTCTCCCGGCATCACCCGCTGTTTGGGGTCGATGTGCTTGATTCTTTCATTCCATGCATACAGTGGCTGCAGGAAAGGCATAATTGGCGGGTACGCCTTGGCCACCCAAGCCAGCCTTCCAACGTGTGATGCCACTTCAGGTACCCTCATCTTTTCCTTTCTCTCGAATTGGGCCATCACCTCTCTGAGGGGCTCCTCCTTCTCTGGTGGGAGGCCTGCTTGGCCTGTGTTGATGTCAACCTCGTAGCCCACCCAGAGATTCTGCGGCGCCAGCTCATTTTTATGCCATGACACTGGGCACCCAATCACGATCAGGAAAAGGAGGAAAACCGTACTCCAGTGGTCCCCTGTGAGTTCCACCAGGACCAGGATGTAGTCGTCCACGAAGACAAAGACATAGAGAAATGCGTCGTCCAAGTGGTAGGTCAGTCTGTTGATAAGGGCTGCCATTCGGCCCCAGTACCACTGAGCACTTGCCACTCCATAGGTGCCTACTTTATTGATCCAGAACTTCCAAGAGGAGGAATCTGACGGAGTACCTGTCTTTGCTACCATGTACTTCCAATCCTTTCGCCTGACCTTAATGCGCCTGTGTGCTTTGCTCGCATCCGTTTTGAACAGAGTAAGTCTGACCTTGTTTGGAGTTCTGCGTTGTAATCGTTTGCGGGCCCACATGAGGTCATGTAGGCCCGGGGCCGTTGTCTTCTTGCGCATTCTGGCCCTAATTTTGTCATTGACGTGTGTGATGCTGGCGTCGAAGATTGTGCGAACCTTGTTGCCCTCATCTATTGCGGCCAGAGCACCCACTGCCATGTCAGTGGCTTGGCATTGGCATCTGTCTGCTGCCATCTGTTCTGAGAGGGGGCCTTCGACCATGCCCAGAGGGACTTCCTCCAAGAAGGTGTTTTCCACCTCTTCGCTAAAACGCAAGGCCGAGCTGTAATTATCTGCAGAGCTGGGTGGCGTGGGTTCCATTTCCACTGGTTCCAGCCCCAGCTCTTCCTTGGTTGGCCATATATCTGGATCGTCAAGTACGTCTTCGTCCACGCCCAATGGCACTCCCTCTACCACTTCGATTGGGTAGTACCAGTCTGGGTCACCTGCCAGCTTGGCTATTGCCGCCATGAGGTAGAGTGCAAAAGGTTGTCCTGGCGGGGTCTGGACATCCTGGAAGTGTCCCTGCTCCCAGAATTCTTTGGGAATCATGGCAGCAAGATGACTTCTGGCTACGATTGCCAGTTGTTCCATCTCTGCTGTTTCCAAGGGGCCTTGCTTTGATCTCTCATGCTGTGGCTTTTGGTGATATGCGGCAAACCTTTCTGCCAGGCGCCAATCTGTGACCAGGTTGGAGAGCAGCTGGCCCAGGCAATGGAGTTTACCTTCTGGTCTCTGATCCAGCGGCATCCTGCCCAACGACGGTTTGCCACCACCATCCCTGAGCGGCCTTGATCTGTGTCCCAGCTGTACCATGTCAGTTGCTGGGTTCGCCGGAACGTCAAGGCGAAGACGACTTGTTTCCACCTTCTCTTGAAGATTTTGTTTCACCTCCTGTAGGAACTTCAGCAAGGCTTGGCAGATAAGGATGTTCAATCCCCAGGCCCACCTGGACAGGTCTGAAGAGCTGCCTCGGTATGGTTCTTTGGGAGCGTCTTGTGCAAGGCCATGGAAGCCCACAATGGGCAAGTTTGTCCATAGTGTGGTGAGTTTTTCTACCACGTGACCCAGCGGACCTTGGGCCCCTGTTAAGCACTGGAGCCCGTATGCCCCTGTGGCTTCCTTGCATTGTTGTGTGTTCCACCAGCTGGCACATTGTTGGTGGGTCTCCTGCAAGGAGTAGGATGCTGGATCTGCTGGGTGCTCCATGAGGAAGGCTATGGGCCAGCCCTCCAGCTTGGCGATGACGAAGATAAGAAGAAGTCGAAGGATAAGGAGAGAGTCATCATCCACCTCCTGCTGTTGTTGGCTATTCAATGGACGATTGTTCACTGGGTCCCATCCCCAGCATTGGCTTTGGTGTCTGCCTCTCACTGGGCCTGGGAAACCCTTCCTGGGGAACCATCTGCGGATGGACCACGTTCTGCACATAGGTCCACCCAGGACTGCCTCTATGTAGCCTGCCTTGGCCAAGTGAATGAGGCCGAGGAAGGTGCAGTCGTCCAGCACGTCCATGTACGGCTCTGCACGGCAGGTGTCCATTTCCATGAATCTTTGCGCTGTCTTCTGGTCCAGCTGGCGCATGGCATTCTTTGTCGATGTGTCATCATCAGCTCCTGCATAAAGTGCCAACAGGATTCTTGTCCGCGCGAAGTCCACTGCTGGAGTGCTGCTAGACGGCAGCAGTCTTGCCAGCAATCTGTTAGGGACCCCTCGGAAGCCTGGCAAGCTCGGCAGGCGCACTCGAAGATCCTCAAGCCACTGTTGCATGCTCAAAGATGTGGGAGGGTATTGGGTTGCCCGCACGTGGAGCAGGCCAGTATCGGTGCCGGAGGCTACCGCTGACCTGGCCAGTGGGGGTCCCTCACCTTGGCTATGAAAGGTTTGCTGCGGAATGGAATTCAGGAGAGCTTCTAGCTTGCTAGTCGCCTGAGCAATTATAGCTGCATGCTCTGGCGGACTTTCTTCTGATGAGGGAAGTTCCTCATCTGACGGTGGCAGTTCTCTACTGACACACCGGGGGGAAGGTCCATCCCCATCCCAGGGTTCTTCCTCCTCTGAGGAGACTTCTAGCACTCCTGGCTCTGGCGCCACCTCTTCCAACGAAGACGGCGGGCCTCCCTTGGGCTTCTCAGCTTTATACTCTCTTAACGGAGCTGCCGCCACGTGCTTGTCTGGGCTCCACGGCTGAGGATTTCTCTTTGCCTTAGTCGGCGTAACTAGAGGAACATCACTAGGCATCATGAGACGAGCAGTTTTGAGCATGCTATAGTTACAAACTGGCGCCAGACAGGATTCAGTTACCTGCGAGCCTGCTGGAACCATGTTGAGGATGTTTGTATATGTGGTGCTAGCTAGTTTCTTGCTGGGAATAACTTCCCCCGGTTGTGGGCATCCCCCAGTATCGGTGCCGGTGGCTACCGCCAGGGGCGCCCCCGGGGCTTCCTGTCATGGATGGTCCGTGGCACGATGCGTTTGCCCACAAATGCTACCATCACGCTTGAGGACAGGGCATAAGTGCGAGAAGCGGCAGCTAGCACCGAACCTGCAGTTGGCACCCCCATGGTACTCTCTGCATGGAGGCTTACCATCAACACCCCTCGGCGCCCAGGTTCTCGTGGGCTGACTTGGCGCGCCCTGCGGGGGAGGGATTTGTGCTCCCTGTTGCTGCTGCTGTTGGTTTAGAGGGTTTTGCCTGCATTGCATCGCTGTGTGGCCCACTTTTCCACAGACGAAGCAGACCATCCCCTTGCCCTTCTTGCCCTTTCCTTTCTGTTTGCCTTTAGACTGGCCTTTGGGCTGCGACTGTTTAAACTTAGGTGCGTTTTTGAGGAAGTTCTTCTGCACCTGCCATTTGCCCCTTCCAAGGTTAGTCGCATAGTTCCTCTTTTTGCTCTTGTCGGGCTTTGTTTTGCTCCCTTGGGAGGAACACCAGTCATAGACCTCTCTTTGCCAGAAAAGGGTGTCCTTGCGGACCTCCAACACCACACTTTCCATGGTGTCTGACTTACCCTTCCCCTTGGCCTTCATAAGGCGTAGGGAGACCTCTCGCCAGAACTTACGCTCTGCCACCTTCATGATGGCAAGGGAGGGAGGTTTGGACTTCTTCATAATTTCTCTCCCATAGAGGTATTCATCGTAGAGCTCATCCAGGGTAGCCTTGGTAAGGTCAACCGATGGTTGGCTTTGGCATACGGCCACTGCCATGAGTAGCGAGTTTCTCCATATTGTCATGGTTCGCTTCCATCTGTCCAGCTCAAAGGGCTCCTTAATGGCTTCCTCCACATAACTTTCTCCGGTCTTTTCTTTGTGGTGCCGCTTCTGGAAGTTGATTTCCCCTGGCTCCGGCATGAAGGGGACTATCTGCTTTAACTGCACAATGGGCACTTCCCCTCTCGAGAATGACCTTTTGAGCAGGGCCAAAAAGTGGTCACTCCCTTGCTCATCTGGGTCGATACGATGTCCATGGCACCTCGAGGCATGTGCTCGTATCATTGCCTCACGGTCACCTTGGTCAAGCATGGCCATGTAGTCGTCCCCTTCTGGCTTAATGCTGAGGGCTTCACCCACCTTTTCTTTGGTGAGGGCCTGGGCTGCCATAACCAGGGAAGCGATTCTCCCTGCCACCAGTTTGGTCTTTGCTTCGGAGTAACCTGGATCATCAGGCTTAAACTCGAAGTCCTCTGGAGATTTCGTTAAGGCCTGGCGTCTGTCTTCATAGCGCACTGCCAGGTCCGATATCCAAACGTAACCCTCCTCCCCTAGCTTGGCCTGGATCTTCCAGGGAATTTCGTATTCCGTCAGGAGTTTACGGAGCTTCTCAGTGATGAGGTCCACATGGTCACGAAGAGGCTCGGGGCATGCTGTGGGAGGCCTGACCGTGTTCAAAACTGCCGGGTCAGGAGCTGCCATTTTGGGCGGGAAGGGCGGGTTTTTATTCACACTAGGAGGCGTTCCCCAGGGTAGTATCGACGCCGGAGGCTATCGCTAGCCCTGGGGTGTCCTCTTCGTGTTCTAAACTAGGGTTTCTTATAACAACTTTCATAACCTGGTGGATTAGGTTGTGCTGTTGAAACTTTGCGATATGAGTTGCTTTGTACTGAGTCGTTGCATCATGAAACATATCTTGGAGCCAAAAGGCAACGGTTGGATTTGACATGTTTGCTTGGTACGATCGGAAAGCAATGGATGACTAGAACAGGATGGTAGT
>PJEL010003878.1_pt1 | contig 12545 bp, 14 predicted proteins | sample 1853271 | NCBI WGS metagenome assembly PJEL01 (sample SAMN08108733, study PRJNA415343) | Invertebrate metagenome, whole genome shotgun sequencing project. | host: Globobulimina | place: Sweden: Gullmar Fjord | collected 2015-08 | reverse complement strand
TCATGGCATCCGTGGACGCTCCAGAGGGCTACGAGGTGACGGTGAGTCCTTCCTCGTTCAAGCTCAAGACGGGACAGTCCCTCACATATGAGGTGACCGTCACCAACGTATCCGCAGCGCCAGACACATGGGCCTTCGGATCTCTGACCTGGGAAGAAAAGACTGGCAACTACAGTGTCTACAGTCCGATCGCCCTGAAGTCGGCGTTGTTCGATGCACCTGAGGTAGTCACTGCAGGTGGTACGGACGGCTCAACGAGCTTCGATGTGATCTTCGGTTATACCGGCGACTACACGGCTGCTCCACACGGTCTGTCGGCGAACCTGCCAACAGATGGAGTGATCAACCACGACGTCGATCAAGCATACCCGAGCCCTGACGATGGTGATGGCGGAGTCGTATGGATCGACTTCACCGTGACTGACTCAGCGATGGTCAGATGGACGCTGGTGATCCCAGGAGATGATGATATCGACCTGTTCCTCGAGGACTCGCTCGGCAACATCATTGCCCAGAGCACAAACGGCGGAACAGACGAGTTCATCGAACTGGTGCTCCCTGCGAACGACACCTACACGATGGCGGTCCATGGATGGTCGGTTCCGAACGAGCCGCTGCCGTTCACGTTGAACTACTGGGACGTCCCAGTGGCCTCTGGCGGAAGCTTGAGTGTTGACAGCTCACCAGCGTCAGCAGTGGCGGGCGCAGTCGAAACGATCGACATCAGCTGGTCTGGCCTCTCGGGTGGCACGAGCTATCTCGGCGCAGTATCGCACAGCGATGCTGGTGGACTCCTCGGATTCACAACCGTGGAGGTTGATACGAATCCTTGATCGGAGATCGATACGACAGAGAAAGAGCGGGTGCCCATTGGCACCCGCTCTTCTGTATTGCCGGACTTCTACTTGCTGAGATCAACTGTCGTGGTGGGGAGGTCATATTCGCCGGATCCCTTTGATCCTGCGTCCTTGGATGTGGCGCCTGGGTCGCAGCGGAATGGCTCTCTCGAACCACCCGAGTGATACTCATACGAGACACCATCGACCTCGAACACAATCAGTGATCCGTTGACGATGACCTGTCTGTAGGACATGCCTGGCTGTGGGCATCCAAGCGAGCCATCCGGCCAATCAACTTCTTCCTGAGACACCCAGTCGATCACATCGACCGACACTCCGAGATGCGCCGCGAGATCCGCCATGGCGGTGGCAACCGCATCTGGAACATCTCCCCCTCGTACAAGACTCTCGCCGTCTTCGGCTGGAGGTGGCGTATCACCGGGTTCTCCGAGACCGCTTGAGGACGCGTCGTAGTCGTCGGTCGCGTCGGGATCCTCAGGTATCGACTCGGTTGGCAGTTCACCCTGTGCAGCGACGGAGGAACCCGTTGTCGGCGTCGTTTCATCACTCGCTATCGCGGCGTCGTCAGAATCAGCAATACCCAGGTCGCCAGCGCTTGCACAAGCCGAAACCAGCAGCGCCGCAGCGGCTCCAACGATCATCATCTTCTTCATTGCCCTCCTCTTTCTCAATACTACGACGCACCGAGATGGCTACGCGGTTCCCTCGTTGACGAGAATCACCCTGAAGGCGCCGAGGCCGTATGGGTCGATGAGGGCCTCCATGTCGAGACGTTCGGATCTATTGGTGAGTTGGGCAAGGACATCACCCGCTTTGGCGGCAATCCGTTCAAGGTCGGAAGCGTCCGTGATGAGCTCCTCGAGTCCGTGAGTGAGACAGAACTCTCGCTGAGACAACACTGTGGCCTCTCCACCTGCCCTCTCGATGGCCCCCACTACTGCATCGACGTTCACATCCACCGTGATATCCGTCTTGCCAGGACTCTGAAGCCAACCCAACCCGGACTGGTGCTTACGATACGTGCGCACGACATCAGACGGGTTCCGAGAGGCGAGGTTCTCTGACGTGCCTCCGTAGTCGATGAGGCACATTGCCACGGTGTCAAAGCGCTCGAAGGCTGACTCAATCCACTCGGATACTGCGATCTGCACCGAAACCACCGTGCCGTCGGACACAGCGCCGAACGTGTCGTTGCACCAGTTGGCAACCTCGGGGCGGGCGGGCATATCGACAAGGGCTAGACGATACTGGTCTACGTCGACGCCGATCTCGACCCATCCCTCATCTACCCGACGCGCCAGAGCAGCAGGCATGTTGTCCAGGACCTCATTCGCTATGACCACGGCGTCTGTTCCTCTGGGAATCTCGTCGATCGACTTAATCACCGTCACATTGTCGAGTTCGCCTAACTGACCGTCGCGTGCCACAACGGATAGCTCAATGGCGTAGATCGAACCCAGTGTCCACGCGTCGGCCATCTGCTCGAGCATCGCTCCCGAACCCGAACCCATCTCTACCAGCAGAGCATCGGGACTTGGTGCGTTCTTGCGCGCCCACTCCCCTACGCAGAAACCGAATGCCCACGAAATCTCGGGGCTCGTCACGAAGTCGCCGCCTTTGCCTGAGCGCACAGGACCGGCTGAGAAGAAGCCGTCCTCAGGGTCGTACAGGCACCACTCCATGTACACGTCGAACGGCATCGGTCCGTTGATCGCGATGTGGTCTGCGATTCGTTCCCGCATGCGAAGCAGTGTAGGTTTGGGTCATGACCGACCCGGACTGCCCCCTTTGCGCAGGCGTCGAACTGGACGACGATCTGATGCGCACCGAGGTCTGGAGCGACGAACTCTGGCGACTCACGACTGCCAAGGTCAGCGAAGTGGCGGGATTCTCGTATCTCGAGCCGAGGCGACACATCACCGACATCACGGGACTCAATGGCGACGAGGCCGCTACGTTCGGCGAGACGATCGCTCGCTCATCAGCAGCAATCAAGGCCGCCACCGGCGCTGACCTCGTGTACGCCTACATCTTCGGGGACAACCTGCCGCACCTTCACGTCCAACTCGCACCACACCGCGAGCCGGGAAGCCCCCTCATTGGAGAGATGATCAAGGGGGCTCGCCATCAGGTCACACTGGCATCGGGAGAAGAGGTTTGGGCCTCGGATCGCTACCCGCTCCAAGACCGCGATCTCATGCAAGCAGCTATCGCTGGAATCGCTGCCGAGATGGACCTGCCCCAAGACACAATCGCGTAGCTGAATCCTTAGGAATTCGTTCGCCAGTTCGCTATCCTCGGCATGTCATACATCTCGACCGAGAGGATGCGCTAAGTGCCTCAAGCACTCGACGAATTCATGGACTATGTCGTCGACAAGTCGGCAGCTCAATCCGAGTTCCACCAAGCGGTTCGTGAGGTGATGGGGTCTGTCTGGCCCCTCTTCGGTCGCGAACCTGAGTATCTCGAGACCCGAATACCGCACCGAATGGTGCAAGCCGAACGAATCGTCATCTTCAGGGTCCCATGGATCGACGACTCGGGCACAGTCCAGGTGAACCGTGGATATCGCGTCGAGATGAGCAGCGCCATCGGCCCGTACAAAGGCGGACTCCGCTTCCACCCATCCGTGAACCTCGGGATACTCAAGTTCCTCGCCTTCGAGCAGGTGTACAAGAACGCCCTCACCACGCTCCCGATGGGCGGCGGGAAGGGCGGGTCCGACTTCGATCCGAAGGGCAAGAGCGATCACGAGGTGATGCGGTTTGCGCAGGCGTTCATGAGCGAGCTGTTCCGCCACATCGGTCCGCACACGGATGTACCGGCGGGTGACATCGGCGTTGGCGGTCGTGAGATTGGGTACATGTTCGGCCAGTACAAGAAGCTGGCGAACCGGTTCGATGGAATCCTGACGGGGAAGGGCGCAACTTGGGGCGGGAGTCTCATCCGGCCGGAGTCCACCGGGTACGGGACTGTCTACTTCACCGAAGAGATGCTGCGAGCCCAAGGGGATACGATCCACGGCAAGACCGTGATCATCTCCGGATCCGGCAACGTCGCACAGTACGCCGTCGAAAACGCAAATCGTCTGGGAGCGAAAGCGGTCACGCTTTCCGATTCCAGTGGCTTCATCCACGATCCGGACGGGATCGATTCTGAGAAGCTCGCATGGGTGATGGAACTCAAGAACGAACGCCGCGGCCGCATCAGTGAGTATGCCGATCGGTTCGGTGTTGCGTACCACCCGGACCAGCGGCCATGGGGTGTCGAGGACGCTGATGTCGCTCTCCCCTGTGCTACCCAGAACGAACTTGACACAGAAGATGCCAAGCGACTCGTCGCCAACGGTATACGCGTCGTGGCGGAGGGTGCGAACATGCCCACCGAGCCCGATGCAGTGCAAGTCCTCATGGACAGCGGTGTTCTCTTCGGGCCCGGCAAGGCCGCCAACGCAGGTGGTGTTGCCGTGAGCGGACTCGAGATGGCGCAGAACGCTGGATTCACGACGTGGACCCGCGAAGAGGTGGATGCGAAACTGCTCAGTATCATGAGTGCGATCCATCGGTCTGCCAGAGAGACTGCTGAAGAATTCGGGGCACCGAACAACTACGTCATCGGTGCAAACATCGCAGGCTTCCGCAAGGTTGCTACTGCGATGCTCGACCAGGGCGTGGTGTAGGGAGCCGGTGCAATGAGAAAGGTCATTGGATACTTCGAAGGAACAGATGCTGCGTTACTCACCGATCTCGTGGTCGATGGGTACGACACCCTCCCGATATCGAACGGATTCGATAACCACGGAATGCACGTGAGGATTATCAACAACGAGAACCGCGTTGACCTCTTGGTCGGGTACCTGCACAAGATCTACTCACCGGAGGGTCAGACTCCCGCCGGTGCGGTGACCTATCAGGATGTGTTCCATGTGTGTCGTACGTTCGACGTTCCACTCGTCCTCGAGGTAGACGCCGAAGTCCACGACAAGGCAATGGCGCTGTTCGTCGACATGCCGCGATGCGTGAAACTCGTCGACCCGAGTGACACACTCGATGCGGTACGTCGGATCCTCAAGAACCCCGAGAGTTGCTCGGACTGACCAAAAGGAACTCGTGCTGCGGCCTAGTCAGTTGCGGGGCCAGCGATGCGTTCGTAGTCGGCCGGTGTGTTCACATCGATCGGACGCTGCGTTGCGGTATGGAGAGCAAGAACTTCGGCGTCCGACAACGCTTCGAAGAAGGGCCACAGCGCCTTTGTTCCAGTGAGCTTTCGCATGTCAGCGAATGATGATTGGGCAAGAACGATTGGGTGCCCTCGACCTTCCGGGTACTCGACCCAGCCGGCTCGACAGCCTGTACGCGAGACTCCGTTCACAAGCTTGACGATCAGGTCACTCTCGACACGCGGCATGTCTGCCAGGAGAACAACAACGCCGTCAACGTCGCCAACAGCTTCGATGCCCGTGAGAAGCGAGGACATGTTGCCGGCAGCGGGATCAGGGTTTTGGACGGTCAGAGCCTCGCCAGACACAGCTTCCGTCGTTTCCTCTGCATGAAACCCTGTCACGACGACGATTGGATCAAGAGCAGCGACAGCGGCGGCATCCACAACAGCGCCCACCATCGTGGTCGAGGCGAATGGAAGCGTCGCTTTGGGCAGACCCATCCGAGTCGCGGCACCAGCAGCGAGCACCACTCCCGCGAACCGCGGTCGCGATTGCTCGGTTTCCGGGGCGTCAGCTATGACAGCACATCCTCCAACGCACGCTTGACATAGACGCTTGCGAGATGCGTGCGGTACTCGACTGACCCGTACAGGTCCTCGAGCACGACGATGTCATCCGTGGCGTGGGACGCCGCCGAGGCGATAGCGTCAGCGGACCCATCGGTTCCGACGACGGCTTCGGCAGCCACTGCGGCGAGATAAGGCCTCGAGCTCACGCCGGTCACCGCAATGCGAGCGTCACCCACAGAGCCATTCGACGAATCGACCCACGCTGCAGCCGCGGCAATCGGATAGTCGGAATCCCCGCCCCGTCTCCCGAGCTTCGCATAGGCCGACCTGCCACCTTTCGGGATCTCAACTCTGACGAGGATCTCGTCGGACTCGAGTGCGGAGGTCAACGTGTCAACGAAGAAGTCCGCAGCTGCGATCTCCCTCTCTCCACGCACCGAAGCGGCGACGATCGTTGCACCGAGCGCAAGAACTGCGGCAGGTTGATCTGCGGCGAGATCTGCGTGTGCGATCGATCCGCATGTCGTTCCCTGATTCCTTACCTGAGTGTCCGCTGTAGCAGCCGCCGCCTGTGCGAGTGCTGCAGCATGTTCAGCCACGAGACCGCTTGATGCCGTCTGATTGTGCGTCACAAGCGCACCGACCGTGATGTGGTCACCCTCATCGGTGATCGAATCCAACCCGGGAAGCCGGGAGATATCTACAACAGTTGTCGGGCGCACCAGCCGCATCTTCATCAGCGGAATCAGGCTCATACCTCCGGCGAGTACTTTTGCATTCTCGCTGGTCGACAACGTAGCGAGCGCTTCATCGAGTGAAGTGGGTACGACGTAGTCAAAGTTTGGTGGGTACATCGCTAGTTCCTCGCATCCTCGATCGCCTGCCACACGCGTTTCGGTCGCAGAGGCATATCTATATGTTTCACACCGAGATGACTTACAGCATCGACGACCGCGTTGACGATCGTCTGTGCCGAACCGATCGTCCCTGCCTCACCTATCCCCTTCACACCAAGTGGATTCACGTCGGTTGGCGTGACTGTCCGATCAAGCGAGAACATCGGTAGGTTCTCAGCCGCCGGCAGCGGATAGTCAATCATCGAGGCCGTCAGCAGGTTCCCCATCTCGTCATAGATCGCTTCTTCGAACAGGGCCTGTGCGACACCTTGGGCGATGCCGCCGTGGACTTGACCGTCGACAATCATGGGGTTGATCACGTTGCCGCAGTCATCTGTCGCCCAGTACTCAAGGAGGTCGACGTCTCCGGTTTCCGGATCGACTTCCACAAGAGCAAGATGCGACCCGAACGGCCACGTTGCATTCGGTGGTGAGAACACGACCGATGACTCCAGTCCACCCTCTATGCCCTCTGGCAGGGTGTGGGGTTGATACGCTGACTCAGCGATTTGAGCCCACGCAACCGAGCGATCTGGCGATCCAGCAACATGGGCTTCACCATCGGCGAACTGTATATCGTCGGGTGCTGCCTCGAGCAGATGCCCAGCGATCATGGCCGCCTTCTCCTTCACGCGATTCGCTGCCTCGTACGTTGCCGTTCCATCCACAGCAATGGACCGCGATCCGAACGTCCCCACTCCCATGGGGGAGTCAAGGGAGTCACCATGCTGAACCTCAATGTTGTCCATCGGGATTCCGAGACCGTCCGAGACGATCTGGGCCCACGTTGTTTCGTGGCCCTGGCCGCTCGGCCCGGTTCCGATGGTCACCGTGCATGTGCCATCGGGCTGGACACGTACGACTCCTGAGCCATTGAATGCTGCCGGAAGTCCATACCCTGCCCACGAGAACCCGAGGCCTGCAAGAGCCGACGGCCCGAAGCCGCACACCTCGACATAAGTACTGAGACCGAGTCCGAGCAACCTGCCCTCTGCCCGTGCGGCATCGCGCTTGGCCTTCAGGTCCTCGTACCCGACCCGCTCAAGCAGCGCATCGAGATTCGCCTCGTAGTTCCCGGTGTCCATCGTGAGACCGATCTGAGTCGTCACAGGGAACTGGTCAGGCTTCCAGTAGTTCGCCCTCCGCACATCAGCTGGGTCCATGCCGATCTCTCTGGCAAACGCGTCAATGATCCGCTCCAAGTAATACGCAGCCTCCGGGCGTCCAGCGCCCCGATATGCATCCGTCGTTGGCGTGTTGGTGACCACGCAGTGCAACGCATACGAAGTCGGGATGTCATATTGACCAGGCGCAACAAAGAGTCCAAGCAACGGGATCGCGACGGTGAAGTTGTGGGTGTACGCACCCATGTCACAGATCGCGTCGAGCTCGTACCCCAGGATCTTCCCTTCCCTGGTGCCCGTCATCGTGGCGGTTCCAATCCAGCCGCGTCCCTGGATTGAGGCGAACCCTGCCTCTCTGCGAGTTTCTGTCCAACGCACCGGTCGCCCGAGGTTCTTGGACGCGAAGCACACCAGAATCTCGTCTGGATACACGTTCAATTTCAATCCGAACCCGCCGCCAACCTCAGGTGCCACGACCCTGACTTTGTTGGATGGAACGCCGAAGGTCATGCCAATTGCGCCGGCAACCGCGTGGGGTATTTGCGAACTCGACCACAGCTCGACTGAGCCATATCCGCTATTCCAGTCAGCAAGTACTGCCCTCGGCTCGATGGCTGTGGGTAGCAACCTCTGATTCACCATTTCGAGACTCACGACGACCGCGTCGTCGCGCTCTTTGGCCTCCTGAATCCCTGGCGAGGGATCCGGAAGCTCGATCACGCCCTCCCACCATGCGTGACCGTTCCAAGTCAGAAGCGTGTTTGACACTCCGTCATGTACCTGAACGGTGTCGGCGTACGCTTCCTTGAGATCGACGACAGCATCTCCGGGTTCATAGTCGACGTAGACGAGATCGGCTGCATCCTGAGCTACATACCGATTGTCGGCGACCACCATCGCCACCGCTTCGCCGACATGGTGAACCTCACCGTCGGCAAGGAAGGGACGAAGCGTTCCCACAGCGACCTGGGCGGGGTTCAAGCCGAGGTGGCGAACATCGTCTGCGGTGTACACAGCATGTACTCCATCGAGGGCGAGTGCTGCGGAGGCATCGATACCTGTGATCGTTGCCGCAGCGAACGGGCTACGCACAAAGACTGTTGCCAGCTCACCACGCCGTTTGATGTCGTCCACGTAGTTGCCTTTGCCCTGGATGAGCGAGGGGTCCTCTTTGCGGCGGACAATGCCACCCATCACACTGGTCGTACTCATGACAACACCTCCTCGGAGGCTCCTTGTGGGCTTTCACCACGCATCTTGGCCCCGGCATACTGAACCGAGCGAACGATGTTGTGATAGCCCGTACAGCGACACAGATTGCCCTCGATCCCGTGCCGGACATCGTCGTCGCTCGGATCATCGTTCTTGTCGAGTAACGCGATAGAACTCATGATCATCCCCGGCGTGCAGAATCCACATTGGAGCCCATGACATTCCCAGAAGCCCTCTTGTACCGGGTGGAGATTGTCGCCGTCTGCCACACCTTCGATGGTCTGAACGGATCTGCCGTCAGCCTGGACCGCAAGCATGGTGCATGACTTGACCGTCTTGCCATCGACGATCACGGTGCAAGCTCCGCAGTAGCCGGTGTCACAGCCGACATGTGTGCCGGTGAGGTCGAGGTCCTCCCTCAGGAAGTGGACGAGAAGTGTTCGAGGTTCAACGTTGCTGTGGTGGGCAAGTCCATTGACTGTGATGTTGACTTCCAAGGTGCGACCCTCCCGTCGGCTCGGATGCGGGCAGTGAAGAACACACTGCCCCATGATCACACCATAGACAACGCGATTCGATGCTGCTTGAAAACGGTTCAGCTACCGGTCAGAGCCGGAGAACAGCCCCCGTATCCACCGCACAAGGGCTCCCCATGTACTGGACACGAACAGTGACAGTCCCTTGACGTCCGACGCCTCGATCAGCGCGGCGTCCTCAGCCGAAGCCGCATCGAGCTTGGCGTGCAGACACTCAGAGAACTCATCCATCAGCCTCTTGGATACCTCGTTGACAAGCCCCGTACGCCCGAACTGGGCGATTGGACCAGCGAGCATGACCTTGGCGTTGATCGTCACTTCGGTGCTGACACCATCTATATCCGACAGCTTCACGTCCACCTCGACGCGTCCCTGACTCCCTCCCGAGCGATCCACGCCACGGCCCTTGATGGACGAGGTGTAAGCATCTGCCGAGAACAGCACAGTCGCCTTTCCTTCAAACGACGAGGAGATCGGGCCAAGCTTCACCGAGACCGTGCCCTCGTAGGTTCCGTCGCCATTGTCCGCGGTCAATTCGGCTCCCGGCAGACACCGTGCCAACTCCGGAACGTCCTGGAAGAGGACCCAAACCGCATCGATCGGACTCGTGACGACGAATCGCTCTGTGACGTTCATGACTCACCGGAGACTGCGTGTATCGCAGCATCAGTTCCGCGTAGGGAAACTGCCGAACCTGCACCGTATCTCACCTGTATGATCTCGGCGAGAATCGCCACGGCAGTCTCCGCAGGAGACTTCCCCTTCAAGTCGAGCCCTATCGGGCCGTGGATCGTTGCGATCTCGTCATCTGTCCACCCGTCACTCTTGAGTCTTTCGACGCGAAGCCCGTGGGTCCGTCTCGATCCCATTGCACCCAAGTATCGGATCGGGCGTCCATGCACCGCATCGAACACCGGGATCTCGAAGCGACTGTCATGGCTGAGAAGCACAACGTAGGCTCGTCGATCAGCCTCTATGTGATCGAATACCCTCTCGGGCCAGGCAACGATGAGTTCGTCGACATCGGGAAACCGTTCCTCGGTTGCCCATGTCGCACGAGCATCGGCGACCACGACCCTGAAACCGAGCTCTGCGGCAAACTGCGAGAGTGGCTGCGCAATGTGTCCTGCTCCGAAGATGAGCATGATCGGCGATGGTGCAATCGTATCAATGAAGATCCGGCGTTCGCCGTACACGAGCGCCTTGCTCTCCTCACGATCCATGAGTGCTCCAGCGTCGTTCGATACGTCCTCGCCGTACCAGGCCGAGGCTTCTCCCGCCATGACGCCACGGGCCCGATCAACGACGAGAACATCTCCTGCATCTGGACCCTCGATAACGCTGATCAAGGCACCGAGACGTTCGTCGCGTTTGAGACCGGCCAATGCATCAACAACAGCAGTCACCATGGTGCGATGTACACCTCAATGGTGCCCCCGCACGTCAACCCGACCTCGAATGCTTCGTCATCTGCAATGCCGTACGTGACGACTGTGGGTGTTCCGCTTGCAAGCACCGCAGCTGCGTGTTCTCTCACATCGTTTTCGACGCATCCACCGCTGACGCTGCCTTCCATCTCACCGTCAGACGAGATGAGCATCTTTGCCCCAACGCCACGAGGCGCCGACCCCTTCACGCGCACGACTGTTGCGACTGCCACTTCCTTGCCCTGCTGTTTCCAGCGGTCATGCACCTCAAGTACATCTCTCATTTTGAAACGGTGCTCCTTCGTTCGGTCCCTGACGTCTGCAGCAGGTCGATGAGATCGACCAGATTACGGGCGGTTCCGCCAGCCAACAAGTCGTCAACGTGGGGCAGGGCTGCAGCCATCCCCCTCGCCTCGGGCGTGAACGTGGCGTGGCCGGCGAGTGGGTTCAACCAGACAACCCGATGTACGGAGCGCGCAAGTCGGCGCATCTCGAATGCGAGGTGGCTCGGTTCTCCTGTATCCCACCCATCAGACACGATGAGGACGACCGGCCCACCACTGCCAACTCGTCGGGACCATGTGCGATTGAACGTGCCAACGGCATCGCCGATTCTCGTTCCGCCCGACCAATCCGGCACCTTCTCCGCTACGCGACGCAGCGCATCACTCGGACTTCGGCGACGAAGCTGGTGGGTCACTCGCGTCAGGCGGGTCGAGAACACGAATGTCTCAACCGTGTCGAACTTGAACTGTGCGCCGTGGACGAAGTGCAACAGCATCTCTGAATAGCGTTCCATCGACCCGGATACGTCTGCGAGCACGATGAGAGGTCGTTCCTTCGGACGTCGCTCGGAGAACGCCAGCGGCATGAGGTCTCCCTTTGGCCCGGTCAGCATTCGAAGGGTTCGCCTGAGGTCTGGGGTATTCCCTCGAGCCGAAGCTCTCCATCTACGAGACGAGAACGAAGAGGGACTCCACGTCATCCGAGCCAGGAGCGCCGCGATAGCCTCGGCCTCTTCCTTGGTGAGATCAGCGAAGTCGACCTCCATCAATCGTTCATCGGACGATCCTCCGACAACGTCATACACGTCGTCACCATCGTCTGGATCTCCGGTCCCGTCGTCGAGACCGGTACCGATTCTTGGTACCTGGTGCATCGGTCTTCTCTGTGCGAGTCTGTCGACCACATCGTCGAGATGCACGACGACGTCACCGGTGAAGAAGCGATCAAAGATCTCGTCGAACAGAACATTCTGGCTGTGCTGAGTTGCAGTGACGGCCCGGAACGCCTCCCGAACATCTTCTCCACGATCAAAACCGACATGGCGTCCCACCTCAACAAGTTGGCGTGTCGTCTCCGGCGTGACCGAGAAGCCGGCTGACCGCAGGGACCGCACGAACAGAACCAGGTTGCGCGCCGCCCTGTCGCCGACCTCGCTCACGCGAAGCCAGATCCCGACGACCGAACCGTCCCGAGGTCTTCCTCGTACTTGACAATGACACCGAGCGTTGACTCGATCACATCAAAGGACAGTTCAACCTCGCCGAGCACCTGGAGAGCCTTTGCCCAATCGATTGTCTCAGCAACTCCGGGCGGTTTGAACAGATCGAGGTTCCGAAGACGGTTCATTGCGAGCGCCAGCTCCCTTGCAAGCGCCTCCGGTGTCCCCCTGATGGTGGTTGGGTCGCATGGTCAATGCAAGGTATCGTCGCGCGACGCGGCACACCAGTATTGTCAGGTATCAACTTCCCAATCA
>PJEL010003877.1_pt1 | contig 12545 bp, 8 predicted proteins | sample 1853271 | NCBI WGS metagenome assembly PJEL01 (sample SAMN08108733, study PRJNA415343) | Invertebrate metagenome, whole genome shotgun sequencing project. | host: Globobulimina | place: Sweden: Gullmar Fjord | collected 2015-08 | reverse complement strand
CACCTGAAAAATGTTCTGCCACCCCTGATGAAAAAACAACATCATATTTTCTGGTCTCATCCAGACTGAACAAGTCAGACTGAATGAAATTTGCATGCTCTTTATCTTCAAACAGTTTTCCTGCCAGATTGAGAGCAGACTCAGAGAAATCAACCATGGTACTGGAAGAGGCTCCATTTTCAAGAATAAAAAAACTGAGAATTCCTTTTCCACACCCTAATTCAACCGTACTTTTACCACGATAATCAATAAGCTCGTCCACCTTACTAAATATAAGTTTATCAATGTCCAATACCTTAACTTTTCCGTATAACTTATTCCATGTTGTATTCCAGGTCTGCTTGTCGGCTTTTATTGCATTCATATTACCCTGCTTCCTTTAATATCTTGACTATCCTCTTGGCGGTCTTCCCGTCCCACTTTGCCGGGATAGTTCCCTTTTTTGATCTCTTACAGAGAATATCAGCCACATGCCTCATTATTTTACTCTTACTCCGTCCCACAATATAGTTTGTTCCCTTCTGTACAGTAATAGGCCGCTCAGTATTTTCACGCATCGTCAGACAGGGAACTTTCAAAACAGTCGACTCTTCCTGTATTCCACCGGAATCAGTGAGAGCAAACATAGATTCCTTGACCAATTTTATGAAATCGATATATCCAAGGGGGTCTACCATAAAGAGATTTTCCATCTGTTCACATTTTTTGAAAATACCATGCATTTCAAGCATTTTCTTAGTGCGTGGATGAATAGGGTATACAATATTAATCTGTTGAGAGATTAATTCCATTGTTTCAAATATTTCTGAAAGTGCTTCTTTACTATCAACATTGCTTGGCCGGTGCAAAGTCATTATGCAATACTTCTTTTTTTTCAAATTAAGATTTTCTAAAATCTTTGATGCATTAATAGTCTTCATGTTAGCCAGCAGGGTGTCTATCATAATATTACCTACAAAATGGACTTTGTCCGAATGTACACCTTCTCTCTCAAGGTTTTTCAGCCCGATTCTTTCACTTACAAGCAGCAGATCAGAAAGGGAATCAGTAACTATTCGGTTAATTTCTTCCGGCATAGTTCTGTCAAAACTTCTCAATCCAGCTTCGACATGGACAATTTTAACATGTAATTTTGCAGCAACAAGAGAACAGGCCAAAGTCGAATTCACATCACCAACAACGGTTATCATGTCTGGTTTCGTCTTTAATATAACCTTTTCAAATGCAGTCATAATCTTTGCAGTCTGTACAGCGTGCGAACCTGAACCAATATTTAAAAATATATCAGGTGCTGGTATGTTCAGATTCTGAAAGAACACCTCAGACATTTTATAATCATAGTGCTGACCGGTATGAACAAGTATGGTATCGAAACTGGTTTCATACTTTTTCAGTTCAAACATAAGAGCGGCTATCTTTACAAAATTAGGCCTTGCCCCTGCAACAATAATAATTCTCTTCATTGTTAATGCCTTCCCTTTCTTAATGCAACCGACACAGCTCCGCTCTTTCAGTCACATAACCATCACTGATATTTTGTAAAATTGCAGCTACTGGATTAATTGGTAGCTTTTAGAAACTCCACATTAAGCAATATGTTCATCCGGATACATTACCATATGGCTATCTGACAACATTCAAAGGTACTTTTCAAAACATTTATAAATCAGATTTCTGGATCCAGATTAAAGTCTTACAATCAATTACGCTTTGCTGATGCTCCTCTTTTTTTGGCAGGATCATGTTTCTAATTTCATATTTTCTTTAAGTGATCAAAAAAGTTAATTCACTAATGTATCTATACCTGCATAAACCTTGAATGCACAGTCAATGGTCGTATTTATAATTACTAATTTATCTGCTTTCAACTACTTCTACCATGAATATCAAGCCCCTCACCTGTTCTCCATCTCCGTTTATTATTGTTCTCCTTCGAACAGCTTTCAACAAAAATGGCAACACCTGCTTCCACATGGGAGTCCTGACCAGGGCTGAAAACATTTAAATAGCTTACTGATTGATGGCAAAGGCAGTCATGTTTTTCTTTTTGACGGAGAGAGTCCAATTTTGCATCCTGTATGTACATCTAATTAAATTCAGCCTTTGTATTGATGTTTTTTTTCATTACCCGGAGATTTGATTTACTAAAGATTACTTACGTTAATTTATAAATTATTTCAGGAATTACATGTTTGCAATTATATAAAATCACTCCTTTGATATTTGAGTTTTTCTGTTCCAGCGGCTCAATTAAATGTTTCACTATCTGGCGCTTAACGTGACCCTCATTTATGATAAGGGCAAAATTATTTATGAAAGACGAAAGAATAGTTGCATCCGTAAAATTATTTATATCTGGACAGTTAATAAATATCATTTCATATAGTTCTTCAGATTTTCTAACTACATCACGCATTGCTTCTAATTCAAGAAGTAAAGTGGGGTTAGAAACCGCTTGCCCTGCAGGGAGAATAAACAAGTTGGAGCCAAGTTCGCAAATTGCATTTTCCAGACTAACTTTCTGTTCAAGCACATCAGCAATCCCTGGTTCATCGGACATAGCAAACAACTTAGACAGACCAGAAGACCGTAAGTCAAGATCAATGATAAGCACTTTACTGTCCGTTTTTACTGCAGTATAAAAACCAGCATTTGCGACAATAGCCGCATTTTCACTGACTCCTTCAGAATCAACAAACACCAGTGATCTCAAGTTACTATTCTTCATCATTATATATATCTGGTTAGAGGTTTTCTGAATGGACTGTTCATATTTCGAAGGCGAACTTGTATGTTCTATTAAAATGGTATCTTTACTTGTTCTTTCAGTAATAGAACCTAATACCGGAATTTTTAGAAATTTCATAACGTCATCTGATGACTTGATTGTCTGGTCAAAGTAGTCAAACACATAAGCCAGTGAGGCACTTGTTATAATACTCAAAACAAGAGCCATGATAATTGCCATACTATTGCTCGGTCTCAGCGGCATTTTAATTCCAAATCCTGCCTGAGCTACTATTTTGACGCTGGCAGGCCCTATTGCTTCTATGTCGGGAAGTATCCTGCCGTCAAGTGATCCTTCCAGTTTCTCGATATACTTTTTCAGTCTTATTATTGTTTCATTTTTTTCACCATATGTTAGCTGAAGTTCTGCAATTTGCTGCTCAATATCAAAAATAACATAAGACCGGCTCACAACATTGGCAATTGCAGTCGCTGTAGCAGGACTAAAGTCTGTAACATTTATAACAAATATAGAGGTATCTCCCAAAGGGGTCGCACTTATGCGACCAGCTAGATTAGCCATAGCGTTCTCAAGAAGAAATCGTTCTCTCTGTATTGAAGTCATATTTTGAAGATCAAGCTTGAGCTTTTTATAGCCATGATCCAGCAAAATGCCCTTAAGTTTGGAGGCGAATCTCTTTTCATAATCTATTGGACGTTTATCAAGATTGAGTGCTCTAACCGTACGTTCGATTATAGGCTTTGAATAAGCTAAGTACTGCTGGGTCGTAATTAATGATCCAGGACCTAATGCTCTCTGATATTCCACGTCCTTCTGCATCTTTCCTGTAACCAGCATCTTTACTTCTGCACTGAATTCAGGAGTCCTAAGCTCCAGCCCTAACAAGACTGATAATAATATGGTTGAAAAAGTGATAACAGCTATTGCCTTATGTCTGAAAAGAACTTTTAGAATATCCCTCAATGTTGTCTCTTTACTACTATGATCTATCAATTGTTGCCTTCCCTGATTTAATATGTTCTTTCTCTATACTTATTTACTAAATATTAATTGTTTGTATTTACATAATCCCTGACGAAACGACTATTACATCTTCTGGCAGCAATAAGGTATCCGCAGTGGCATCACCATTTAAAACTTTCTTTATATTCACCTTGATTGTTACAAAGCCTTCACCTGTATTGGTTAATCTCAAAATCTTAACTCGACTTCCAGAACCCCATTTGGTAAATCCTCTGGCTATTGTCATTGCCTTAAAGACTGTCATATTATCCTTCAGTACAAATTCTCCGGTGACATTAGCCTCCCCATAAATATAATATGATTCATTACGATTAACGATCAATATATCATCGTGCTGCAAAACTATATCTTCAAATTCACTGTTCTCTATAGTTCCATCATTAATCTTTGATTCTGCAATATCTTCATATCCGCTCCGCTTTCCTTCCAACCTCCGCCTTATTTTTACAGTGCCATATCTGCCTTCTTTACTTGTGCCGCCGGCTTCCAGCAGCGCTCTGAGAACCGTCATGTCCTTTTCAAGAAGAAATCGTCCGCGTCTTGCCACCTCACCCTGAAATAAAAATGAATCATTGCGCTCAACAATCAATATGTCATCTGGCTGAAGTATTGTATCTTCAAATTCAGTGTTTTCTATAACTCCATCATTCATTTTTGATTCTGCTATATTTTTATATCCACCACTCACTTCTTCCGCTTTCCGCCTTACTTTTATCGTGCCGTACCTGCCTTCTTCATTTGTGCCGCCGGCTTCCAGCAGCGCCCTGAGAACCGTCATGTCCTTTTCAAGGACAAATCGTCCGCGTCTTGCCACCTCACCCTGAATTAAAAATGTATCATTGCGCTCAACAATCAAAATATCATCTGGTTGAAGTATTGTATCTTCGACTTCACTTCTTTCTATAGCTCCATTATTAATCTTTGATTTTGCAATATCTTTATATCCCCCACTCATTTCCTCCGCTTTCCGCCTTACTTTTATCGTGCCGTACCTGCCTTCTTCACTTGTGCCGCCGGCTTCCAGCAGTGCCCTGAGAACCGTCATGTCCTTTTCAAGAACAAATCGACCATGTTTTCGAACCTCACCCTGAATTAAAAACCTTTCATTTCGCTCAACGATCAATATATCATCTGGCTGAAGAATCGTATTCTCAATTTCTTCATTCTTTATAAAGCCGTTATCAAGTTCCTCCTCAATTATCTCTTTATACCCGGCGACCCCCTGTTTGCGCCTCAACTTTAGCTTGCCGTAAAGCCCCTCCTCTCTTATCCCTCCAGCCATTGATATTGCCTTCACTATAGTTATATCCTTCTCAAAAGTGATCATACCTATTCTGTGAACTTCGCCATGAACAAAAATTCTTTTACTCAAAGCCTGTATCAATGACACCGAAACAACCGGATATTGTATATACCCTTCACTGAGTTTTTTTGTTATTGTATCCTTAATCTTCAGTATTGTTTTATCTTTAACATAAATACTCCCCAAATTAGGAAAGGCAATTGTGCCGTCTACTGCTACAGTGCCCATAACATCAAGATCCCTATGGCCAAGCACTTTAATTTGAATCACATCTCCGATACCAATCTCATAAGGATTTCCATTCAATTCAGGAGTCTGAGCCTCAGGAAAAGATGTAAACATCATACTCAAAAAAAACATCACAAGTATTAGAGTCAAACGTTTCATCCTACCAAGCCTCCTTTAAATAAAAGATTATCATTTTCAAATTACTTAGCCCCCACCCCGAACAAGACCACCGGTATAGTCTTAAATAAAATTTTAAAATCAAGTGCAATAGACCAGTTATCAATATACTCGAGGTCAAGCCTCATCCATTCCTGGAATTCAGCAATTTCATTCCTGCCGCTAGCCTGCCAGAGGCAGGTTATGCCGGGCCTCATGCTAAGTTTCCTCCTCTGCCAGTTATCATAATTCTCGACCTCTCCGGGTAAAGGCGGCCTCGGCCCAACCAGACTCATGTCGCCAATAAATACATTCCATAGCTGAGGGAGCTCATCTATACTGAACTTTCTAAGCCATTTACCTATCTTTGTCACTCTTGGATCATTTGTCATCTTAAACACCGGCCCATCCATTTCATTATATTTAAGAATATCTTTGAGTTTGGATTCAGCATCAATTATCATTGTCCTGAACTTATAAAATGAAAACTTTCTGCCATAGAGCCCGCATCTCAACTGTTTAAAGAACACAGGGCCTTTTGATGTCATTTTAATAAGAATGGCAATAATGACAAACAACGGAGTCAGCAGCACAAGTCCCGCACCGGCTGCAATGAAATCAAATAATCTTTTCATAAAGATAAGTCCCAGTTTTTCAGAAGTACTTTCGAAAACGAGTAAAGGAAATCCCTGGAGATCAGTCTGTTTTGCTTTTGAAAATTTCAAGTCGAACAGATTCACAGCAATATTAACTTTTAAACCGGCAGCTTCACAGTAAAACAATGCATCCTCAATCTTGTTAAGCCAGGAGCGGGGTACAATAAAAATAATTTCATCTATTACATTTGTATTGATAATGTCAGGCACATCATCTAATGTACCTATTACTTCATGATTATAAATAACTTCACCCTTTTTGCTGGAGTCCAGATCCAGAAGTCCAACAATCTTGATGCTCCAATCCGGGTTACTTTCAATTAATTTTATAAATTTTTTTGTCCTTTTACCAGTACCGACAATTAATATTCTCCTGAAAGCAAACAACGCACTCTTGAAGCTTTTGTCCCTTTTGCCAAGAAATTTCACTACGTATATAAGTGCAATCTTCTCTAAAATAATAAAAAATGCTCCAAAAAAGAACGTAAAACCTATGAACAGCCTGCTAATGTCTTCCTGCATCCTGAGGATAAAGACATAACTGCCAAACAGCATAAATCCGACAAAAGCGGTTTTAAATACGATTATCAGTACTTCAGGAATTCGTCTTATACCCGAAGACTTATAGATGCCAAAATAAGACAGAAGGCTTCCCCATATAATAAGTAATACCGGCAAAAGCCCCATATAAATCGCATAATAGCTTATTGATTCAATTTTCTCGTCCCACAGGAATGTTTCCAGCAAACTAAATGGATAAACATTAACTATCTTATCTCTCAACAAATATCCAATAAAAAAAGCGATAGTTACCAGAAATAAATCAACAAACCTCTGAACTGTTACAAATAATTTTCTTTGTTCCTTTATCATATTAAAAAATTAAATTTAAGCTCGAAGTTACTGAACTTCTCGTGTATCCGCTATTTTCCTCTGTTGAATCTACATCCGAGTACGAATACCCCAAATTCCCGCTGAAACTACTGCCTCTTTTGCCTCTCCAGAAATTGTACGCCAGATTAAAACTCGCTCCCAGAAGTTTATTCGTGATATCCTCTGAAACAAACTCACCCTCGCCGTAAAAAGCAGAAATCGAACTACTAAGGTCTTCTAATAAACTTGATGTGAAAATACTGGTTACCCGCCAGCTTCTAAAAGTATCCTCTTTGTCAGGACTTATCTCAGTTCCTTGTGAGAATAAAAGCCTGCCTGTTGTTTTCTCATCTATCTCGCCTGTAAGCCCGGCATTTATTGAAATATTATCTTCCCCGGAAGATACAAAGTCTCTCCCAATACTCCCATCAAAAAAGAGACGCCTGGTTAAATATTGCTTTAAACCTGCCTTGGCTTTTTGCACGGTAATGTCATCTCCTTCTTCATATTCGCTTATCACATAGTTATATGACACTGAAAAATTAGTAGCCTGGCTATACATGTAATTAAGAGTCATTCCCACATTATTCAGGTCTGAATCTTTTGTTCCATCCTCTTTCGACCAATTCTTTCCATAAATGTATTTTGTAAAAATTTGAAAATACTCACTAATACTCTTACTGTAATCAAAATTCAATCTATTGCTGTAAGAATCAAATCTTCCTCGAATTCTACCGAATTCTTCCTCAAACTTATTGCATTCAGCCTCAATTTGCTCAGGACTGTAACCATAATTTTCAAAATCATTTCTGCAATCATTTATATTAGGATTTCTTCTAAAACTATCCGGCTCCTGAGTATGAGAAAATGTGTTGCTAATCCTGATTTTGTCATATTCTGAAAAATCATTATTAAAAAACAGAACCATTCTTTCAGAAGAGTTACTTCTATCAGAATCATCATATTCAATACGTCTGTTTGCAATCCCCGATAATCCCAGGGAACGCCTCTTTCCTTCATATTTCAAATCCAGATTAAGAGCCAGCATAGTTCTAAATTCTTCCTCTGTATCATTCTTATCGTAAGCAAAGTTTGCGTTATTACTGTAATATTCGGAAATAGTTCCTGCAATCTTAAGTTTTAAGCCTTCGTATGGTGGGAAATCGTAAGCATTTGCGGACAAACTAAAAAGTAAAATAATCCAACATGATAGACCCAGTATGACTACATTTTTTTTATTCGCCATTTAACCTTTATCTCCATTCCTTAAATTATATAAATAAATCTGGAAAATCAATCCAGTCCCATAAACCATGATATTTCATCAAATCCAAATTAACCAGTACTCTAGTTTTCACATAACAAGAAAACTGCTAAGTGCAAATATATTTCCTACCAATGGAAACAATTAGCAACCTAACAAATAAAGACATTAAAATAGAATTTAGCATTTATAGTTTCAACTCAATAGAATAACATATTTTTTATGGTAAAATACAGGATGGCCAGAATCAAAATCTGTGGAATAACCAACATCGAAGATGCTATTACCGCTATTGAATATGGCGCCGATGCACTAGGTTTTGTCTTTTATCCAAAGAGTCCTCGAAACATTACACATGAAACTGCAAGATCTATCATACAATCACTTCCTCCATTCATAACAACTGTTGGTGTTTTTGTTGACGAAGATGTATCAATAATTGAAAAAACACTATTATACACAGGATTGAGTGCAGTTCAACTGCATGGTTCAGAACCACCTGAACGTTGTAACCTAAGTAGAAAAGTCATAAAAGCAATCAGGATAAAAGACCTTTCCGACCTTAAATCCTTAAATTCTTATACGAATGTTTCAGCATATCTTCTTGATACTTATTCTCCGCACGCTTATGGCGGAACGGGAGATGTTTTCAATTGGGAAATTGCCGTTGATGCCAAGAAATTCGGCAGGATAATCCTTGCCGGAGGACTTACTCCTGACAATATTGCAGAAGCTGTAAAGACGATCCAGCCCTATGGAGTTGACGTATCATCAGGGGTAGAAGGCAGCTGCAAAGGGAAAAAAGATCACAAAAAGCTTAAACTTTTCATTGAAAGGGCAAAGAGCGCTTTTCAATAATTTAAGGATTACTTTTCTGATTTATTACTGCAGGATTAACATACCCATTTTCAGCAAGATAATTTAAAATTTGATCAACACATTCCTTAACACTGTGTTTATCGGTTTCCAGTATTATTTCAGGATGTTCGGGTTCTTCATAAGGTGCAGAAAGGCCGGTAAACTTCTTTATTTCTCCGGTTCTGGCCTTTTTATAAAGTCCCTTAGGATCACGTTTTTCACATTCGCTAATTGAGCACTTAACAAATACTTCAACAAACTGTTCTTTTTCCAGCAGAGGCCGCAACTGCTCGCGGTCTTCTCTATATGGCGCAATAAATGCTGCAAGTACTAACAAGCCTGCATCTACAAACAATTTCGAGACCTCTCCAATCCTCCTTATATTTTCCTTTCTGTCTTCAGGCGACAGAGTAAGGTCCTTGTTGAGCCCGTGACGAACATTGTCTCCATCTAATACATAACTATGTATTCCGGATCTATGAAAATACTTATCCAGCGCATGCGCAACAGTCGATTTCCCTGATGCCGATAATCCGGTAAACCATAGCACACAGCTTTTATATCCGTTGCTTTTCCAGCGATCATCTATAGTTACAGATTGTTCGTGCCAAACTAGATTATTATCATTCATAACAAATATTATACTTAGATCCTCTTAAAAAGTCTTCAGGATATCCTGATAGACATTTATAGTATTTCTCTTTTCTTTAATAAATCCAGAAAAGAAATTTCCACAACAACAAACCTGCCAGACGGCTGTAGTTAAGTGTATTTTAATGTTAGTATAGCTAACGTCATTTATTTAATTTACTACTGGAGGACTAAATGAAACGAGCACTTGTTACCGGGATTACAGGTCAGGATGGTTCATATTTATCTGAATTTCTTCTATCAAAGGGATATGAGGTCCATGGCCTCATACGCAGGGCAAGCACATTCAATACAGGAAGAATTAATCACGTTTATATAGATCCCCACGTTTCTGAGGCAAGATTTTTTCTACACTACGGCGATCTCTCAGACTCTGGCCAGCTGACAAATATAATATATAACATAAAGCCTGATGAGATATATCATCTTGGTGCACAGAGTCATGTTCGTGTAAGTTTTGATATGCCTGAGTACACTGGAGATATTACAGCAATCGGCACCACAAGAATACTTGAAGCAATAAGAAGAAGCGGCATAAACACAAGATTTTATCAAGCATCATCATCAGAGATGTTCGGTTCTACACCGCCTCCTCAAAATGAAAAAACACCTTTTCACCCAAGAAGCCCTTACGCTGCAGCAAAGGTATACGCATACTGGATGACAGTTAACTGCAGGGAAGGATATAACATGTTTGCATGCAACGGCATTCTATTCAACCATGAGTCACCGAGAAGAGGCGAAACTTTTGTAACAAGAAAGATTACCAGAGCAGTAGCAAATATAGTTGCGGGAAAACAACACAAGCTTTACCTTGGAAATCTTGAAGCCAGCAGGGACTGGGGATTTGCTCCCGAGTTCATAGAATGCCAGTGGTTAATGCTTCAACAGGATGAACCTGACGACTATGCCATTGGTACAGGTGAAACCCATTCAGTAAGGGAATTTGTTGAGCTTGCTTTTAATTATGCAGGCATCGAACTTGAATGGCAGGGTAACGGAATTAATGAAAAAGGATTTATTCGTTCCTTAAGTTCATCTTTAACAGCAAACTTGAAAGTTGGCGATTCTGTAATCGAAATTGACTCTCATTATTTTCGACCTGCCGAAGTAGACAACCTCCTGGCAGACACCTCTAAAGCAAAAGAAAAACTTGGCTGGGAACCAAAGATTACCTTTAAGGAACTGGTCAAGATAATGGTAGATTCGGACATGGAATCAATTGATATAAATTCCCCTGGAGAAGGTGATAAAATATTGGCAAAAAAAGAGATTCACTGGACAAAAAGCAAATTTACCTTAAGCTAAGCTTTAAAATATGCCACCTGAATACTTCCGAATAAATCTGGTATCATAAGTTTATTGTGGATTTCCCTAATGCCGATAATCCGGTAAACCACAGCATACAACTTTTATATCCGTTGCTTTTCCAGCGATCATCTATAGTTACAGATTGTTCGTGCCAAACTAGATTATTATCATTCATAGAATACTATGCTTTTTAGAAAAAACAGACCATTTCCGGCTTTGCCTGATAGTTCTGGGGAATTCTATTGTTATTCCATACCTCTATGATATAATATTGATTCTCTATTTTTTATACTTCTTATAAAGATTAATTGAAATGAAGAAAAAAACTAAATCGATTCCGGACACAAAAGGGCACTTTGGCCAGTATGGCGGCAGATTTGTTCCGGAAACCCTGATGCCGGCTCTAATTGAACTTGAAAAAGCCTACATTGCGCATAAAAAAGATAAAGACTTTCTCGACAACCTCAAATCACTGCAGACAAACTATATCGGAAGGCCTACATCACTTTACTACGCAAAGCATCTTTCAGAACATTTAGGCAAAGCAAAGATCTATTTAAAAAGAGAGGACCTCTGTCACACCGGAGCGCATAAGATAAACAATGCAATAGCCCAGGCACTTCTTGCAAAAATTATGGGCAAGACCAGGTTAATTGCGGAGACAGGAGCAGGCCAGCACGGGGTGGCTACAGCGACAGGCGCTGCGCTGGTCGGTCTTGAATGTGAAATTTTTATGGGCTCCGAGGATATAAGGCGGCAGGCCCTGAATGTATTCAGGATGAAGCTGCTCGGTGCAAAGGTCACAGAGGTTTCAATCGGTTCTAAAACATTAAAAGATGCGATCAATGAAGCCCTGCGTGACTGGACAACAAATGTCGGTAATACTCATTATGTTCTTGGTACAGCTTTCGGCCCCCATCCCTATCCTGTCATGGTAAGGGATTTTCAGTCTGTTATCGGGAAGGAAGCCCGAAAACAGATCATGAAGGCTGAAAACAGGCTTCCCGACTGTCTCATAGCATGCGTCGGAGGCGGCAGCAATTCAATCGGCCTCTTCCATGCCTTCCTTAAAGATAATATAAAGATGATCGGCGTTGAAGCCGGAGGTCACGGAATTAAGTCAGGAAAACATGCAGCCCGTTTTGCTGGTGGTTCGCTCGGAGTTTTTCAGGGATGCAAAAGCTATCTGCTCCAGAATAATGACGGCAATGTCCTTGGAACGCATTCTGTCTCAGCAGGCCTGGACTATGCATCTGTCGGTCCTGAACACTGCTATCTGAGGGACCTTGATAAAGTCGAATACACCTACGCAACAGACAGGGAAGCACTGGGAGCATTTGAACTGTTAAGTAAAAAAGAAGGTATAATACCTGCCCTGGAATCTGCCCACGCAGTAGCAGAAGCAGTAAAGAGAGCACCAAAAATGAAGAAGGATTCCATTATCATAGTAAACCTTTCCGGCAGGGGAGACAA
>PJEL010003876.1_pt1 | contig 12546 bp, 9 predicted proteins | sample 1853271 | NCBI WGS metagenome assembly PJEL01 (sample SAMN08108733, study PRJNA415343) | Invertebrate metagenome, whole genome shotgun sequencing project. | host: Globobulimina | place: Sweden: Gullmar Fjord | collected 2015-08 | reverse complement strand
AAGCGTAACCCTCCTTTGGTCGACTTTGAAGGTTTAGGCCTGAAGCGCTTCCAAAACCTGGCTTTCGATGCCGCTTACGCTTACCACAACCAACACATTTTCAATGTTTGGGATAGCGAGTAATAGCTAAACAGAGAGCAGGAGTAGACCGATCTATCTCCTCATCTTAAGAACAGGGTGCTATTAGCGCCCTTTTCTTTACCCCATTTTTTTATACCAGTTTCATTAAATATGTTGTCAATTCAGAGTCACTCAGACTTTTCAGTTCAAGGCGCATTGATGAAAGAATGGTTGCTCCCTTGTAAGTCAATGCAACGCAGAAGTGGGAAGTCTGAGAGCCTCCCAACGGGCGGGTTTCAAAGCCCTGCATGCTATGTTCGATGCTTTTGATATAGAATAACTATTAGCTTCAATCATCCGCCTTGCCTTCAGCGCTTTGAACTCCCGCTGAATGAACAGATATTTAATGAAATTGGTATTATATAGCGCTCATGAATACACTCAAATACTTAGCTGGTTATCAACAGCCAATACAAGATCAGGTCTCCGAACTACTCGCCAATGGCAAGCTTAAGGCGGTACTGCTTAGCAGGCACCCGGATATTCATGCTATCCGTACAGACAGAGCCTTGTATGACTATACGATAGAGATTAAAAACCAGTATTTGCGCAAGTCCCAACCCCTGTCGAAGATCCAATACGATGATAAGATCAGCTTAAGCCATCAGGCTCTGGGTCTTCACTCATTCGTCTCCAGAGTACAAGGTCGAAAGACGAAAGCTAAAAACGAGATCCGCATATCGTCACGCTTAAAAAAAGTGCCGGAGCCGTTATTGCGTATGGTGGTCGTCCATGAACTCGCTCATCTAAAAGAGAAAGATCACAACAAAGCCTTCTATCAACTCTGTTGCCATATGGAAGCTGATTACCACCAGCTGGAGTTTGACTTAAGGTTACTGCTAACCTTGATCGATGCTGACGTTAAGGTTTACTGATAATTAAGACTCATTTGCAGAATTAAACATTGATTGATAAGTATTATCATTTACAATTGAGGCCTGTTTTCATTTCGGTCTAATCAATGTATCAAGTCAGTCGCAGTGAGTTGGATAAACAGCAGGTAAAATATTCGAAGAAGCTAGAGAAAGCGGAAGCTAAGCTGCTAAAAAATCAACATAAACTCATTCATGATATCGATAATATAGATCTCGTTTCAAAACGGCTCAACAAACAGGTCAAATATCGAGCTAAAATTCAAAAATACCGATTAAAGCTGGCCAGCCAAGAAAACAATGAGCTGACAGAAATAGCGGTATCGACTGACGATGATGCCAATTCGGCTCGATATGACCTCCCAATATCATCTGCAACCCATTCAATGGCTGCATTGGGTCCCACTGGACTAACTCAGACGATAGAGCTCTCTCGTCCTTTTAAGATTAAACCATGTCAGTCCTGCCCGGCACTGAAGCTGGGACTCTGCCGATGCGCAATAAAGGCAAACAAGCGAACTAATTGAACCTGAAATCCGTCTCAGGCACAGACTCAGGAGCACTCTGCTCGGTACTAAGCAGAGCCGAGCCCAGATATCGTTCAAATATCTGTAGATATTCCTGACTTTTTATAAACAGCTGCAACTCCCGGTTAAATTCGTCCCTTAATTTTTCATCGTGAAAAGCACTACTGGCAGGAGCTGGCGGGATCAATTGATGTTCAGTAAAAATAGAGACATCGCGCTGCTTATCATTCAGGCGGTAATAATAATAAAAAATGTATTTATCTAATACCGCATACTCATAACGACCTTTAGTTAACAGTTCTGCGATCGCCCCCATATCGGTCAACTCCTGATATGAGTCTCCCCGGGCGACCTGTTTAAACGATTCGCCGAAGTATCCCGGCGCCCCCTGAAAGGTCAGCAGACTGTGGCCCTGTAGATCAGATATTGTCTCGGGCTTAAGGCCACTGGCTTTAAGTGAAAAGACCATTGGCTGATAAAGGACTATCGAGGATGAGATATAGCTGCCTTCACCGTCCGCTTGCATAAAAACAGGCGCCGTCACATCCACCCTTCCTAATTTCAACTCACGATGCGCTCGTTTAAGCCCCATAAAATCATAGGAGACATCATGGCCGAGACGCCTGAGTACCGCTTCGACAATATCGAGATCGATACCATGATGATTGTCGTTGATCATATGGGGTGGCCCTTCGCTCGATGCGATGGTGAGCGTTCTGGCATTAGCTGAACTCAACAGGGTCAATGACAAGATAAAAAACACAATGAGCTGCAATTGTCCCCTCCTCATTTGATAACTAAAAAACATTTTATGTCGGCGCAACGAATCGAGCTCAACAACCAGCCAAAACTGAACACAGTGACGCTGTTATTTAATTATACTAGGTGAGCGAATTTGCCGAATAAAAAAGCAGCAATCATAGAAAGAGGTTGATAGAGATAGCGGAGATAAAAACGCCAGCAACAAGGCTGGCGTATTGGACATTTCAATGAACTTAAATGGTTAACTCTGGCCCATCATCATTTGACGAACCTGTACCAGTTGCTCGAAAGAGTTCATCTGCTTACGTGACAGCTGACTCGCCATTGGGATATTAGCCTTCATCGGGTTGACCGGTCTGCCATTTACATGAAACTCATAATGAAGGTGCGGCCCGGTAATACGGCCGGTATTGCCGGATAATGCGATAACCTGGCCACGGGAGACCCTCTGTCCCTTATGCACTAATGCCTTAGAGAGATGCAAGTAACGTGTGCGGTATTTATTGCCGTGTTCTATCACCACATACTTACCCGCAAACCTATGGTCGGTCACCAAAGAGACGATACCGTCACCCGGCGCGATAACCTTAGTGCCAATTGGCGTGGCAAAGTCGGTACCATTATGAGGAGAGGTGCGCCCCGTTACAGGGTGGTGACGATGAGGATTAAAGTTCGAACTGATACGATAATTTCTTTGAAGGGGAATACGCTGAAAAGCCCGCGCTAGACTCTGCCCTTTTTCATCATAGAAGTTACCATCACTGTTTTGATAGGCATTAATATGACTTCGGCCACGCTGAATGCTGACCCCCAAAATATCGCTTGCGCCTGTCACTGATCCATCGATATATTGATCGCTCATCAGTACAGAAAAACTGTCACCCGCCCTCAGATCCCGGGCAAAATTTAATTTTTCCTTCAACAAAGACTCTATTCGCTGGATCTCGCCTGAATCTAACCCCATTCGCTTAGCCGACAGATAAAATGACCCCTGGATCTCCCCCGCTACGGCACGATTCTGCCAAATACCCTCAATATTGATCTCTTCGACATTATAGGAGCCATCATCGAAACGGCTGAAGACCACCTGCCTGGCAGCCGAAAAGTATAGCTTGAGCTTCTCAAGCTCTCCCTTATCATCCAGCCAGAACTTTATCTCGTTCCCCGGCTTAAGCGTATCGAGCGCCAGAATGTTCAAGTCGGCCTCTAAGACCCGGTACATGGTTTGCTGATCGACACCGGCCTGAACAAATAGTCCACTTAAGGTATCGCCGCTGATAATACGCTTATCAAAACCAGGTTTTACAACTGACACTGCAGCAGTGGTTGCAGTGGAACTTATCTGACTAACCAGTGCATCGATATCTAAGTCGATAGGGATACGCTGAGGCAACACCTGATGATTTGTTGGCCACAATAGGGCCGCACCGATAAGCAGACCCGCACCTAATAATACTTTTTTATGGATGCTCGACTCTTGTAGAAACGAGAGCACCTGAGTATTTATCTGAGACATTTTAAAAAAAGAAAATTTACCTGTTTGCAAACTTGGCCCCATCTTCACATTATTATTCTTTTGTATGACTTTTATTGTCTTATTTAAGAAACTGCTATCAAAGCGTCATCAATCGAGTCTACTTATGGAGACTATGGCTAAGGGCCTGTTATCGCTTTGATGCAGTATTTTAAAATTGGTGTTCTTACCTGTCGCGGTAAGAAAACCAGCATATTTATACCAAAAAAAAGTGGAACTACAAACAGGAGATGTGAATATATGAGTGACATTAAGAATAATTATTCTTAATGTCACAAGAGTAGAAAATAAGATTGCAAATGAGGTTAGCTTCTGGATTAGCTATCAATCATCGGATCTACCTGCGCATTACGGCAAGACCAATCTAGTCTCACTGCCCATTGATGACTTAATGATATCGACACGGGTACCTATCTGCTCTTTCATCTCTGAGACATGGGAAATAACCCCGATCATGCGTCCGGTGGATTGCAGATCCATCAAGGTACGAATGGCTAAGTCCAGTGAGTCTTGATCCAGACTGCCAAATCCTTCGTCGATAAACAGGGTATCGAGCTTGATGCCCCCCGCATAGGCCTGTACCACATCTGATAAGCCCAGTGCCATCGATAGGGCTGCCATAAAGCTTTCACCACCACTGAGGGTCGCGACGGGACGCACCTTGGAGGTATAGGCATCTTCGACCTCGAGTTCCAGCCCTGACGCTTTATTCCCCTTAGCCCTGTCCTCTTTACGCAGTAATCGGTATCGTCCCTTACTCATCATCAGTAGGCGGTGACTCGCCTCGAGCAAGACATCATCGAGTAGCACACTGAGAACGAAACGCTGCAGGCTTATCTTGTTGCCGGTATTGCCATTGGCCACATCGGCTAAGGTGCCGATAACGGCATACTCCTCCTCCAGCTTCTTGGCTTGATTGTCAGCCTCATGTAACTGCTTTTGAGTCTGAGTCAATTGCGTCACTCGGCCCTGCAATGTCTGCCAGCTATGTTCAGCCTCTTGTTGCTCAGTCTGAGTACTTGCTACACGCCCCTCAAATTCGGCTAATTGAGGTTTAACTTGCTCGGCTAACTTCTCCGTCAATTGTGCTAATGTCGTCTGGTTCGCGATGCAATCCTGCCGATATTTGGCAATCTCATCGGCTATCTGCTTTAACGCTTCACTCGATAACAGCGCCTGTGTTAACGCCTGCTTATTCTCGAAACCAGAAGCGGCCAATTGCCCATTGAGATCGACTTGAGCCTCATCACTTTTCTGCGTTGCTCGGATTGAATTCGACTGAGCCGCCGCCAATGCTTCTGTTTGAGCGGCATCTTGCTCACGCGCTTGAGTGTGAGCCTGACGGATCCCATCTATCGTTTGCTGTAAACCGTTAAGCAAGACCTGCGCTTGATTTATCGCGGTATTCAGCGCGTCTAAACTACGATATTGATCGGGTATTGCCGCTAATGCCTGATCAAGCTGACCTTGAAGGGAGGCCACGCGAGTCTGTACGCCTTGATAGAGTTCACGCTCAGCATCAAGAGAGGAGCGAAGTTCCTGCTCTTTTGCCTGCCAAGTCTGTAGTTGGCCTCTTAACTGAGTCAATTGCTGTGCGGCGGTATTGGCTTGATTGACCTGTTGTTGTAGTCGCTGAAAATGAGATTGCAACTCTTCAAGGGGTTGTAAGGCACTATCACCGATCTTTTGCTGGTGTTCACTTAAATGCTTTAGCTGCTCTTGATGCTTAGTATTTAAACCTGAATACTCGGCTCTGGCTTGGTTTAATGCTTCATTTGCCAGCTCTTCATTGCGTAGCGCGCCTTGTAGCTCCTCCTCAGTGGGAAGAGCCTGCTCACTTTGTGCAGGATGCGGGTGCTCAGCACTACCGCACACGGGGCAAGGCTCGCCAGAATTTAGCTGCAAAGCCAAACTCGCGGCCTGTCCTCGATGCCAAACTAACTGTAATTGTCGATGATAGGTTTGACTCTCTGTAAAACTGAGGCGTAACTGTTGACCTTTATCTTTTGCCTGCTTCAACGCCCGCTCGGTGATATCCGCATTACAGCTGGCTGTTTGCCACAGTTTATAACGCTCAATCAACTCACTTTGCGCCGTAAGTGCTTGCTGGGCACTAACCTGCTCACCGGCCACGAGCTCTAACTGAGGAACTTGTTGCTCGGCGGCTTTCTTATCTGATAACAATCCATCTAAGGAGGCTTTAGCCTTAATGCCCTTTTCTTTAGCTTGAGTAAGCTCGTTAGTTGCCGTGTGCAGCTCTTTTTGTAAACTATCGAGTCCCTGAAGCTGCGGGACTAGCGAATTTAAGTGCTGCTCATCACTCTGGGCCTGCTTTAATTTCTGCTCCAGCTCGGCCAAGGTGTCAAACTTTGCCTGGCTGATAGTGAGCGCCTGTTCAGTCTGTTGCTTGGCAAACTGAGCTTGGGTAATACCAGCTTGCGCCTGAGCCACTTCTGACTCACGTGCCACCAGCACATCTAAAACAGGTTTTAGCTGCAACGCTTTTTGCCCATTTTCTAATCGAGATTGACGTAAATCGAACGCACTCTTTTGCTTAGTTAATAATTCGGCCGTCTGTTTCAGCTTACCCTGAGAGTCAAAATCATTGAGTAACAGCTTGGCTGAATCAAGTTGTTTATTGATCTCAATCAGTGCCGATGTCGCCTTCTCTTTACTCTCCAGGGCTGCCGCTAGTCTTAGCGTAACCTCAGCAAGTTCGGCATTCAAGGCCTCATCTGAGTCCAGTGAAACGCTGTGCAGCATGCCATCACGCTTATTGCGATGATCTCTCACATCATTGCGTATCTTTGACGCTTGCAGTTTTAATTTGTCTTCAATCTTGCGATAAATCTGAGTCTGAAATAGCTGACTGAAGATCTTCTCTCTGTCTTTCGAGTCCGCCATCAAGAGTTCACGAAACTTACCCTGAGGCAATACCATCACCTGACGAAATTGGTCGGCATCGAGTCCGGTCAGTTGCTCTATCTCGGCCGTTGCCTCGGATACCTTGCTGGCAACGAGCAGATGCTCACTGCCATCGCTATCGACTCGATACAGCTGAGCCTCCGGCTTTTGTACCGTGTAACCATCGCCACTTTTCTTGGCTCGCTGCTGCTCCGGTACGCGTCTTATTCTGTATTGCTTCTCACCCAGCGAAAAACTAAAGGTAACCTCAGTCAACAGAGTATCGACGGATAAATCACAGCGCATCTGGCTGCCTTCGCGCTCATCGCCGGTGGTCTTGCCATATAACGCAAAACAGATGGCATCGAGGATCGTGGTTTTACCCGCGCCGGTAGGTCCGTTGATTAAAAAAAGCGGATTGCTGCCCAGCGCCGAAAAATCGGTGACTTGGGTCGAGGCAAAGGGGCCAAAGGCCGACATTGAGAGTGAAAGTGGTCTCATGACGATTGTTCTCCCTTATGCAGTTCATCGATAGCCTGTACCATGGCTTGCTGCTGCGCTTCATTCATAGACTCGCCCGATACCTGAGAGAAGAACTCAGTAAACATATCCAGCTCCCCCTTCTTGATATGATCCCGGCGGATCTCCAGCTGACCGTTATCACTCATCAATCCGGTTCGCTCCAGATGTAACACGTTAGGGTAAACCGAGCGTAACTTGCCCATAGCATCTAAGATTGCATGCTTATCTAATAATCTGACCATCAGGTAGTCATCTCGATTGGGATCTGTCTTGCCTGCCTCTAACAAGGCAGATAACTCGCCTTCGACAATCCGGACATCGCGTTTAGCTGCCAGAGGCAGTAGCTCTATCTGCGCCTTACCCTGGCTGTCGAAATCGACTAAAGTGACCGACTTTTTCTGGTGCTGCTCACTAAATGAGTACTTCAGGATGGAGCCTGAATATCTAACCTGCTCCTCCCCTTTGTACTGCGGACCATGAAGATGACCAAGAGCGGTATAATTAAACGGGGTGAACAGTGTTGGCGATATTTTATCTGCCCCACCGATACTCAGTGGTCGCTCCGACTCAGATTCGCTACCACCATCGAGAAAACAGTGACCAATCACGACCTTTGGAAGACCTTGACTGTCATGTTCATGGACCTGTTCCAGCAATACCCCCATGGCCTGTTCATGGCTGCTGACCTCACAGTCAAACACATGACGAACCGTTGCGGGATCGGCGTAGGGCAAGCCATAAAACACCGCGCTGCCGGACTTTCCCTTCAGGGTTATCGGCAACAGTTCTTTATGTAGCGGACCGATAATATGCAAGCCGCTGTCAGACATCTGCCGAGAAGCGAAACCAAGTCGCTCATGACCATCGTGGTTTCCCGCAATCATAATCACAGGGAGCTTCATCTCATTGACCAGACGATTGACCACATCATCGAGCAAGGCAACGGCATTGGCTGGCGGGATGGAGCGATCGTAAATATCACCGGCAATAATCACGGCATCGACCTCATGCTCTTCGGCAAGCGCAAGTATTTGAACCAATACATGGCGCTGGTCATCGATTAAGCTTTGATTATGAAGCTGGCGGCCAATGTGCCAATCGGAAGTGTGGATAAATTTCATTAATGTCTCGTAAAACAGCGGAAATACGGAGTATTTTAGTGTCGCTATAGTAAGAAAAGTTAACCCAATAGGCAATGTTTAGCGTCCACCCTTCAAGTTCCCGCTCCCGGGTTAAAGTAGTACACACTAAGAGGTAGCTTAGCGTGAGTGCCAGATAGTTCTCACTTAACTTCTGCCTCTGCTCAATCGATAAACATAAAAAGGGGTTTTTGTCATAATTTTCAGCAGTAACCCGCCCTGAACCCCTGTTTGTTCTACTATTAACAATAGGCAGCAATACCTTATTTAAAGACTGCGGAAGGGAAGATGGAGACCAGTATCTATCAACTGTTATTATTGGGTTCTGCACTGGCCATCGGACTACTGGTGGGGGTAGAGCGCGGTTGGAGTAACCGCAATATTGCCGAAGGTAAACGTGTGGCGGGACTGCGAACCTTTGGCCTTATTGGCCTTCTCGGCGGTATCACCGGTTTGCTGACATCTCAACTTGGGGCCCTCATCCTCGCCGTGGCCTTTGCTTGCATTACGGCAATGGCAGTCGCCGCTTACCTGATCAGCAGCCGCGAGACTTCGGATATTGGCATGACCAGCAATATGGCCATGGTGATAACCTTTCTGCTCGGTGCGCTGGCCGGGCTGGATCAGATCGTTATCGCAGCAGTTTGCGGGGTAGTCACCACCTTGCTGCTGCGCTCGAAACATTTCCTGCACAAGTTGCTGATGCAACTGTCACAAGCCGAGCTGAACGCCGGACTCAACCTGCTTATCATCTCCGTGGTGCTGTTACCCGTATTGCCTGACCAAGGCTATGGTCCCTGGCAAGCGATCAATCCCTATGAAACCTGGTTAATGGTGGTACTGATCGCACTGATATCCTTCGTCGGATATTTTATGATCCGCATGTTGGGGGCTCAGCGAGGCATCTTGATGACAGGTTTTGCCGGAGGCTTGCTTTCATCGACAGCGCTGACACTGCAGCTATCACGCCTCTCCCGCGATCACCCCTCCCTGCAACAGCTTTGTTCGGTAGGCGTTCTTGTGGCCTGCGGTGTGATGTTTCCGCGCATGATATTGGTCGTGGCGTTAATTAAACCGGCGTTAGTGGATGCGCTTTTCATGCCCCTGATATTGATGCTCGCAGTCGCCTTCGGCTGTGCGGCACTGATATATCGTCACAATGGCAATCAACTGGTACTGGATGATGTGCAACCAAAAAACCCGCTGAAACTGGCATCGGCCATGTTATTCGGGCTTCTGTTAGTCACGGTGGCGCTGGTTGGTCGGGCGATTGTGGAATGGTTAGGGGAATCCGGCGTGTTCTTGATAGCACTGGTGTCGGGTGTCGCCGATGTCGATGCCATTAACCTGACTCTCTCCAGAATGGCCGGCGAAGATATCTCACCAAATATGGCGGTGCTTGGTATCGTGTTAGCGAGTATTTCCAATACCCTATTCAAAGGCTGTCTGGCAGTGTTTGTCGGAGGCGCTGGGATGATACGCTGGGTAATGCTGCCTTTGGCGCTGACTGCAACGATTGGCCTGTTGACAATATGGTTGCTGTGACCCAAGCGTTGCGGCTATCTGCCCCTAACACTTTACTCACCGAACCGAACAAGTATCGACCCTATTCTCAGAAAGAATAACCCTATCCGACCTCAACAAATCCACATATGTCATGCCCGCCCCTCATTTTAAGCCCCTAATCTCTTACCAGGCCCGATTAAACAAACGAGCTAATAGTTAGCTATTTTTTGCCAAAACTTTGATGAAATCCATATTAGTCACTAATAATTGAAATAATGAGTGCGTTTCTCGCTGAATATTGATACTACAGGCATTCTTAAGCCATTTCGGTATTTTCAAGTGTAGGTGTCATGCAGTTTTCTAAGTTTGGTGAAAAGTTTAATCGTTATTCCGGTATCAACCGTTTGATGGATGATCTCAATGAGGGGCTGCGCACGCCGGGAGCCATCATGTTGGGCGGCGGCAATCCGGCAACGATTCCGGCGATGCAGGATTATTTTCATCAGGCAACCAGCGAGATGCTGGCAAATGGCGATCTGGTCGCGGCACTGGGGAACTATGACGGTCCGCAGGGTAAAAACACCTTCTTAAAGGCCTTAGCAGATCTATTGCGTGAGACCTACGGCTGGGATATCAGCGAGAAAAATATCAGCCTGACCAACGGCAGCCAGAGTGCATTTTTCTATCTGTTTAACCTGCTGGCGGGAAAACAGCTCGATGGCAGTCACAAGAAGATACTCCTGCCTCTGGCACCCGAGTATATCGGCTACAGTGATGCGGGCTTAGATGATGATATCTTCGTCTCCTATAGGCCGGAGATCGAGCAGTTAGATAACCGCATGTTTAAATACCATGTGGATTTTGAACAGTTAGAGGTAGATGACTCGGTAGCAGCCATCTGTGTTTCCCGGCCGACCAATCCCACGGGTAATGTGCTGACCGACGCAGAGGTCGCTGAATTAGACAGATTAGCTCAGGCTAATGATATTCCGCTTATTATCGATAACGCCTACGGTACCCCCTTTCCGAATATCATCTTCGAAGAGGTCACCCCCTTCTGGAACAGCAACACCATACTCTGTATGAGCCTGTCCAAACTTGGCCTGCCGGGCGTACGATGCGGTATCGTGATTGCCAATGAAGAGACCACTCAAGCACTGACGAACCTTAATGGCATCATCAGCCTGGCCCCCGGCGGTTTCGGCCCCGCAATTGCTAAGCATATGATTGAATCGGGTGACCTGCTGCGCCTGAGCGAAACGGTCATCAAGCCTTTCTATAAAGAGAGAGCTGAGTTCGCAGTATCCCTGCTGCAACAATCGATCACCGATACCAGATTCAAGATCCATAAACCCGAAGGCGCGATGTTCCTCTGGCTATGGTTTGATGAGTTACCTATTACCACCATGGAGCTGTACGATAGATTAAAGGCCCGAGGCGTATTAATTGTACCGGGAGAGTACTTCTTCTTTGGGCAGAAAGAGGATTGGACTCATGCCCACCATTGCCTGCGAATGAACTATGTGCAGGATGAAGCCAAGATGCGCGCCGGAATCGCCATCATCGCCGAAGAGGTGATTAAGGCTTATGCCCAAGGTTAACTTACTTGTCGGATAACAAGTTTTAAGTATCTTCTTAAGTTTGTTTCATTAGGCTGATTTGGTACTTGGTTGTATACCGAGTACCAAAGCATTATGTTTCTTTATCACTTGCCGTGGGTGCAGTGCATGGATGCACCAATGTCGTGATGGCAGGATGCCAATGAGCGACCTTACGTGCAAACACTTCTGTGACACGCTGTGAATATATCCCTATACGCTCTGCGGTTTCATCCATGAAACCGAAGGTCACAGCCACGTTGGCACCTCGGTGTTTTCCTCTTCGATTGAAGCTTGATTTTTTTGAAGCTTGATTTGCAAACACGGAGTTGGACAAAAATTTGTTTACTTGTCCGATAACAAGTTTCAAATATCTTTTTAGATTGGGTTCATTGTACTGAATGCCTATTGGGTTAGTTTTCTGAAGCCTTTAACTTCAGATTTACCTATCGCCTGCAGCTAGCTGAATGTGCAAACACTTCTGTGACACGCCGCAAGCACAGTCCCTGTGGGCTCTGCGACATCATCCCTGATGTCGAAGGTCACAGCCGTGTTTGCACCTGAGTGTTTATCTCTTCGATTTAAAGTCTTCTGTTGTAACTCATTTTTGGACAAAAGTAAGTTAGAAATTAGGCTCTATCTCGTGAGATTTAGATTAGGAAAAGTATGGTAATTAGATGTCCCTGAGCCCGCTTTTCTGGGCGAGACTTGATGCGATTGTTATGTGAATTATGACCGTTTTCCCTGACCGTACGCACCACCTGATACAACGTGCCCATTATACTTGTTAAATTTTTCAAATAGAGCTTTACCCTGCACAGGTTCTTTCAAAGAGCGTTTGTAAACCTTTTGCTCTTTACTAGCTATGGCATTTTGTTGCTCAAGTGCTGCTTGTTTTTTCAGCCGCTTAGTTTCACGAATTAACTCTTGAAGTAACTTAGAAACCAAAATCTGACGATTGAGCTGAATTTCCTGAACTGCTTCATTTAACACAATTTCCGATTCCAAGCGCCTAACTTCTTTTTCTAACGCAGCTCGATTTAAAGTTTGCTTAAGTTTCAA
>PJEL010003875.1_pt1 | contig 12547 bp, 8 predicted proteins | sample 1853271 | NCBI WGS metagenome assembly PJEL01 (sample SAMN08108733, study PRJNA415343) | Invertebrate metagenome, whole genome shotgun sequencing project. | host: Globobulimina | place: Sweden: Gullmar Fjord | collected 2015-08 | reverse complement strand
GGAACTCTTCTCCCCCGAACCTTATTACAAGGTCGGCACTTCTAACGCATTTGCTGATCAGGGATGAAGTGGTTTTGAGAATGTTGTCTCCGACATTATGACCATAGACATCATTTACCTGCTTAAAGTAATCCAGGTCGCACATTATCAGGCCTACGGTCTTCTTTCTTCTGAGGACACCGGCTATAAGTGTTTCGGTGTATTCCTGCAGGAACCTTCTGTTGTAGAGTCCTGTGAGAGCATCCTTCAGAGAGGACTCCCTCAAGGTATTGGTAAGTCTCTTGGCCTCTATTACAGGGACAGCCTCGTTCAGGTACTGCTCTACTTTGTATGTCCTGCGGTCATTACCGTCAATGTTGAAATACTTTTTTTCAAAAAGGAGTTGGACAACACCTCCAATGCCTCCTGAGATCAGCATCGGCATACAGACATGAATCTTTTCAATGTCTGTATTGAATTGCCTGCAGATCCTGGGATAATCATATGAGGATACTATGTGGCCGGTTTTTTTGACCTTGCACAGGTTGCAGTTGTCAAGAATGTCAGGGTTGCAGTTAATATCCTTATCATTAAGTATAAGTGCAGGCGGAGATACGGGCTTCATCTTATTCTGGCTGTTTGAGACCTCGTAGATTATGAATTCATTAAGTCCGAACTTGTCAAATACTCCGGCAAGGCGTGCGTAGACATCTTCAAGGCTGTCATCTTCCTCGATAACCTTTTTGAAGACAGACAGTTCATGGATCTCCTCCATCAGGTCATTGAAGTCCTGTGTCAGCGCCCCTATCTCATCTTTTGAACTTACCCTGATCTTGTTTGTTATATCTACCCTTCCTTCAGCCACTGACCTTATCTGTTCTGTGATCGCCTTTACAGGCCGGGCAATTGCTCGCGAGATCGAGGCCGTAAAGAGTATGAGCAGTCCCGTAGCTATCAGAAGGACCGTAACAAAGGCATAGGGTAAAAATTTAGTGACATTCCTTATGCTTGCAGCATTAACGGAATAAAGCGATGCCTGTTTGGCAGAAAAAGCATTGGAGAAAGTTATGGTTTCAGATATAAGGCCTCTGAGTTCAGCGGTTGCGGCTGAAATACGGTCGCCGTTCTTTGCTTTATTAATGTCAGTTACTATTGATTCCAGTGCAGCAATATTAGCCTGCAGCGACCTTATGTAAATGTCTTTTGCAGGATCACTTTCTGATAAACTGAGGCTCACGCTGTCAATTACTTTTCCGTCATCCCTGTTGATGTCAAGTGCCTCGCCGCCTCTGGACAATACATATGCAAAGGTCTTGATATCCAGTATCCTCGCCTTTGCTCTTTCAAGCCGGTCACCAAAAGCTTTTGAGTCTGGGTTGCTGCTCAATTCAGCCGCATCAACATCAAGCGCCTGAAGTTTTCTTATGATCTTGTGAGTGATCCGTTCATGAGGCACAAGGTTGTCGACGATCCTGTCTGTCTTGGAATCAATAATGATGCTGGTTGCTATGCTTATACCGAACATAACAATAAACCAGAAGAGAACCCCGAGAAGAAAGAGGAGGAATTTTTCCTTGATAGGCATGTTAACAAAAGTTATGAACTTCACAAACTTCTTAATACTGCCCATTTGGCCTTTTGTTAATGTGCTCATACTTGAAATTATATAATAAAAATCACGAAATATCTAACATCCTGTCGAGCGCCTTCTTTGCAGGTTCCCGGATCTCTTTAGAAACCTTAACCTCATTTGTCATCGTCTCAAGCGACCTGAGGATGCTGTTCAGGGTGGTTTTCTTCATGTTCGGACATACCATGTCCTTTCTTAAAGGGTAGAATGTTTTTTCGGGGTTCTCTTTGCGGAGCCTGTACATGAGGCCTATCTCGGTGCCGACTATAAACTCTTTCGCATTTGATGCAGATGCATATCTGAGCATTCCCGAGGTACTTGTAACATGGTCGGAAAGTTCAAGTACCTCCATCCTGCACTCCGGATGTGCGAGCAGCAGGGCTTTCGGATGCTTCTGTCTGGCTTTTTCAACGTCCTCTTTCATGACCCTGTCATGCGTATGGCAGAACCCGTCCCATGCGATCACCTCTTTGGAGGTGTTCTTTGCTATCCATGCGGAAAGATTCTTGTCAGGGATGCATATGACCTTATCTGAGTCGAGAGCCTCGACGATCTTCACGGCATTGGCTGATGTGCAGCATATATCGCTTTCAGCTTTAACATCTGCGGTAGTATTGACGTATGTGACAACAGGAACACCTGGATGTTCCTTCTTTATATCCTTGAGAGTGTAATCAGCAGGGTATGTATAGCTGTCGGTATATTCGTAGCCGGGAAACTTTGTCCGGGTATCCCTTTTGCCTTCAACAGTTATCATGGAGGCCATAGGGCAGAAGGCATCCAGTTCAGGCAGCAGCACAGTCTTGTCAGGTGAGAGAATGGAAGCGCTTTCAGCCATGAAGTCAACGCCGCAGAAGACGATCACATCACAGTCTGCAGATGCTGCTTTTCTTGAAAGTTCAAGAGAGTCGCCTGTGAAATCAGCAAGTTCCTGAACCTCATCACGCTGGTAGTTGTGCGCAATTATAATTGCGTTTCTCTCAGACTTGAGCTTCAGTAGCTTCTCTATTATTAAGCTGTTTTCTGACATAGGAAGAGTAAAATAACATGCGGCAGTATCTAAGTCAATTATTTATTCCATGAAGGAAGGGTTGTATCCTATGCTATAATTAGTCCTTATAAAAACAGTAGGTTATATAACATTATGACAAGAAAGCCGGTTGTTGCAATAGTAGGAAGGCCTAATGTGGGCAAATCCACGCTCTTTAACAAGATAGTGGGTAAGAGGCGCGCAATTATAGAGGATATTCCCGGGATTACACGGGACAGACTCTATGACGAAGCAAAATGGGATGACAAGAGGTTTATAGTCATTGATACAGGCGGGATCCACACCGATCCTTATGAGGATATAGACCGTGAGGTTCGTGAGCAGGCCCTTCTTGCCGTGGAGGAGGCGGATATTATCATTATGATGATGGATGCTGAAAGCGGGCTTATGCCTTCTGACCTTGAACTTATCGATCTTCTTAGAAAATATACAAAAAAAACATTCTATGCTGTAAATAAGATAGACGGCCCAAACAAAGAGAAGAATCTTCTTTATGATTTTTATACGGCTGGTATAGAGGTCTCGCCGCTTTCAGCGCTGAATGGCTATGGTTACGAGGACCTTTTTGAGAAGATAGCCGAACTGCTTCCTGAAACAGATGATAAGGTTTCTAAACACCCAAGGATCTCAATTGTAGGGCGCCCAAATGTTGGGAAATCAACGCTTACAAACTCGCTGCTCGGCAAGAACAGGATGATAGTAAGCGATATACCCGGTACGACGAGGGACGCGGTTGATTCTGTCTGCTCCTATTACAACACCAAGTATACTCTTGTGGACACAGCCGGAATACGCAGGAAGGGCAAGATGTCAAAGACATTTGAGAAGTACTCATTCATCAGGACCGTCAGGAATGTCGAGGATTGTGATGTTGTCCTGATGCTGATCGATGCTTCAGAAGGTGTTGTAGAACTTGACCAGAAGATAGCAGGGCTTATCTACAAGTCAGGAAAAGGTGCAGTCATACTATTGAATAAGTGGGACCTTGTGGACAAGGAGAGGACATCTGCAAAAAAGATGGAGCAGGAGATAAGCCAGAAGCTCTGGTTCATGAGGCATGTTCCTGTGTTGACCATATCTGCATTGAGCAGGCAGAGGGTGACCAAAGTATTCGCAATGGTCAAGGATGTTATTGCTGAGGACTCAAAAAGGATCAGTACAAATCAGTTGAATACCTTTTTGAAGAAGGTTGTATCAATTAAGGAACCCCCTCTGTACAGGGGTCGGCGTGTGAAAATATATTATATTACCCAGGTTAAGACCAACCCCCCTTCTTTTACTATTTTCACGAACCAGAAGGACGGCGTCAAGCCACAGTATGTAAGGTTTCTTGAGAGACACCTGAGGCAGTCATACGGCTTCAAGGGTGTGCCGTTGAGGATATTTGTGAGACAGAGAGAGGGCAGGGGTAAAAAGTAATGTTTGTCATAAGGGCGTTCGGCAGAAGCTTGAAGGGGTTTTTGAATGATGAGGGCTTTTATCTTTCTGCATCCATCTCATACTTTCTTATTGTATCACTGGTACCGCTCAGCCTTCTGATAGTCACTCTCTTCGGGCATCTTCTCGGTGAGAGCCAGGATCTTTACCAGTTTGCGCTTTCGAGGCTCATAAGTTTCTTCCCGTCCGTTACGGAAGGCATCACAAATGAGCTGAAAAACCTTATAACATTCAAAGGTATAAGCGCCGTGACATTATTTATTTACTGCTTCCTCTCGCTCCAGCTGTTCTACTCTATGGAGCATGCCATGAACGTCATATTCAATGCCCCAAAAAGGAGGCACTTCTTTGCATCCATCCTCTGGTCCATACTTATTGTTACCCTGGTCATAATATTTTTGATACTCGCTTTTTCACTCAGTTCGTTTGCCGGGTTCTTCAGTGAACATTCAATAAATATTATGGGCGTTGCCGTCGGGCTCAAGCTTGCGATCTTCCTCAAGTACATAGCGCCCTATATTCTGGTGCTTCTCGTTTTTACTGCCTTATTCATGATAGTGCCCCAGGCCAGGGTGAGGCCGGGCCATGCGCTTTTCGGGGCAGTTCTTGTGACGCTCTTCTGGGACGTAGGTAAGTACTTCTTCACCTGGTATGTGAAGCATGTTGTATATCTGGGTACAATATACGGCTCTCTTACAACTTTCATACTTGCCCTTCTGTGGGTATATTACTCCTCTTGTGTTGTGCTTCTGGGGGGAGAGTTTGTCCATCATCTTCATACAGGAGGCAGAGAAAAGCCTCCTATGCCTTCTATTTAGGCTTAACAGTCATTCCCGCTTTTGTGAAAAGATGTTTATTATTTCAGGCTGAAAAAGGCTATGGTCTCGATGTGGTATGTCTGAGGAAAGAGGTCTGCCATTCTGATAGATTGTACGTTATACCTTGCAGCTAGTTTTTTGAGATCTCTTGCAAATGTTGTGGGGTTGCATGATACATACACTAACCTTTCAGGCATTATGTCCAAGACGTTCTCCATGACGCTGTTTGTAAGCCCGGGTCTTGGCGGGTCCAGGATGATTATGTCGGGCTTCTCATCAGGCCTGAATTCCTCAGCAGAGGAGTTGATGAATTTGTAATTGTTTATGCCGTTGATCTCCAGGTTCCTCCGGCCATCGTCAATGGCATGAGGGTTCTCCTCAACAGCTGTGATGATTCCCTCATCAGCCAATGGCAGGGAGAAGTTGCCGGCGCCTGAATATAGGTCAATGACCTTCTTTCCCTTTAGCGGTCCAAGTTCCTCCTTTATCAGACTGATGATAGAGAGGTTCATGCTCCAATTGCTCTGTACAAAGCTGAGAGGTGATATTGAGTACTTCAGTCCCGCAAGGTCAAGTGTGATATACGGTTCTCCAAAGTTCAACACCATCCCCTTTCCTGTATCTATGGAAAGGCCTGGAAACCCTGCTTTTTTGAAATCAAGGAAAAGTTTGTTCATGTCAACATTATGAGGGAAGTCCGGTTCTACATTCAGAAGGGTAACCGCTTTGTCACCCGTAGTAATATGCACTTCTTTGATATGGTCCATCTTAAGAAGCTCTCTTACGCGGGCAAGATGGTCGTTGACATTACTGTTGATGATCGGACAGCTCTCAACATCTATTACATTCCATGTATGTTCTCTGAAAAAACCTATCTTTTTTTCTGATACTTTGAACTGCCCTCTCAGCCTGTAATTCCAGATATCTGTACTAATGATAGATTCAGAAAGAGGGGTATCATTTTTTGCTATCCGTCTTAAGCAGTCTTTGAGCACATCCTCCTTTATTTTCACCTGCTCTTTGTAAGGGATATGCTGGTATTGACAGCCCCCGCATTTTCCGTAATAGACGCAGGCAGGTTCTATGCGTGAAGGGGAGGGCTCAATGACCTTTACAAGAAAAGCTGTTATATAATCCTTCTTCTCTTTCTCAATAGCAACTTCAACTGTCTCACCCGGCATGGTGAGCCCCTTGACCATAACCACCTTGCCTTCATGCCTGGCGATATATAAATTCCCGTACGCCGCTCGTTCAATCTTTAATGTGAGTCTTTTAGATGCCATGGAGATATTATACGGGAAGAGACGGGGATAGTGTGGGGAGTGGTTGTTAACGTTGCAAATCAGCTGACGCTTGAAGAATACTTTTGTCTACACTTTTGACCTTCAGTTCATCTATCGATTCATCTCCACACCTTCATTTAAAGTATCAACTAAATTTGAGCGGGTTTTTCCCGTTTCGTCTCTAAATTCTCCCTCAAACAGATTCTTTACAGGAAGCTTTGCGTCACTCTGTGGGACATGGCATTGAACACAGAAATGTCTCTTTCTATCCAGTTTGCCCATTAAATCCTCTCCAGTCCTGAAATCTATTAAATGGGATTCAGGAATAGGCGTTGCATTCAGACGCTCTGTATTTTCCGGCATATGGCAGCTGGTACAATTATTAGTATAAAAAAAAGACATTTTGTACCATACTGTCATCGGCGACATACTTTCTGTCTCATGAGGTATCATCGGAGGACTGTTATCAAAAGTCCTTTCGATCTTTTTGCTTTCTCCCGGGTTTTTTTTAGAGTATTCACCGTGAGCGGGCTTAACAGTATCTTCCTGATATATGCTTGTTTTCCTGATGCCAAGCTCTTCCTCGGTAAAGGTATTCTGCTGCGATAATGCAGTAACGGTTACTCCTAATGTAAAGAGCACTGCCATCCCGGAAGCCAGGAACCTTATTTTCTTAAAACCAAACATCTTCCCTCCATTCATTTCCTTATGCCTTGTATATCTTTACCGCACATTTTTTATAATCTGTCTGCTTGGAAATAGGACAGGTTGCATCTAAGCAAACCTTATTGATAAAAACGTTTTCATCGAACCATGGCACAAAAACAAGTCCCTTCGGCATCCTGTTCCTTCTTTTTGTTTCGACTCTCGCCTTTACCCTTCCCCTTCGCGATTCGAGCCAGACGAGTTCGCCATCTCTAACTTTGATTTTATCAGCATCTTTAGGATTCATATAGCAGAGGGCCTCCGGGACCGCACGGAAAAGCTCGGGGACCCTCATGGTCATTGTTCCGCTGTGCCAGTGTTCAAGAACTCTGCCTGTGGAAAGCCAGAAAGGGTACTTGTTGTTAGGCACCTCTGCAGGTTCTGCATAGTGTCTTAAAAATATCTTTGCCTTGTTTGGCAGTTTTGTATTCTCCTTTGTTGTCGGGCCGCGAAGGTCGCCTGTTGGCAGCGATTTGAAGGCAGGGCCATAAAAAGCAAACTTTCCGTGGCCGGCTTTTTTTGCATATGGGTCGTAGTCTGCGTTAAACCTCCAGCTTGTCTCCTTCCCGTTAACAACAGGCCATTTCAGTCCCCTTACTCGATGATATGTATCAAAGTCTGCAAGGTCATGGCCGTGGCCCAACCCGAATTTCCTGTATTCCTCCCACAGGTATTTCTGTATGAAAAATCCGTAACCTTCAAATCCATCAAGATTTCTCTTGTCACCGCCAGCCTCGGTGTTTATAAATCCGTCGCCTATAGGGTCCGGCCATTTATATTGTTTAGCATCTTTACCGGCGAAGAGCACCTTATAGAGACTATCCGTTTCTTTATAGCCCATCTTTTCAGCCTTGCCGAGCACATCCGGAAGAGTAGCCTTATCATTGATCTTATTCGATCTCCAGACTTCCTTTAACGTAATTCGCTTTGAGAATTCTATTAACTGCCACATATCAGACATGGCGATTCCCGGCGGCGTCACCTGCTGCTTCCAGTGCTGGGTCCTTCTCTCAGCGTTGCCATATGCACCCCATTTTTCAAAGATCATTGCACTGGGTAGTATCAGGTCAGCAACTTTCGTAGAAATCCCCGGATACACTTCAGATACAACAATGAAGTTATCCATCTCCCTTGCCGCTTTTATCCAGTGGTTGGCATTTGCCATGTTATGCCAGGGGTTATTTACCTGAACCCATGCCCATTTGATCTTGCCATCCTCAATGTCTCTCATAAGCTTCACATGGTGGGAACCTGTAACCGGATTAAGAGTGCCTTCCGGCAGTTTCCATATTTTTTCTGTAAAAGCCCTATGTTCAGGATTGCTTACGACAAGGTCAGCCGGAAGTCTGTGAGCGAATGTGCCGACTTCCCTTGCTGTGCCGCATGCACTCGGCTGTCCTGTCAGGCTGAAAGCGCCATTTCCAGGCCGTGCCTGCTTTCCGAGGAGGAGGTGGAGCATATAAGCCTGCTCATTCACCCATGACCCGCGAATGTGCTGGTTGAATCCCATCGTCCAGAAGCTGACAACCTTTCTATTCTTTTCACTGTAAAGATCCACTAACTTTACCAGTTTTTCCTTGAACTCTTCCAAGGACTCATCCTCATCTCCCTTTGCGAGTGCTGCCACAAAATCCAGTGTATAAGGCTCCAGCCCCTTCTTGAAATCCTCAAAGGATATAAGCCAGTGTTTGCCGGGTGTGCCAGCGTTTTTCATCTGAAGTCTGTCGCCGGGCTTGACGTTCAGATGGGACCATGCGATAGCTTCTTCTTTTGTAATAACTTTCGATACCTGCCTGGCAACAGTATCAGTTTCTTTATAATCAAACTTTGAATGGTTGGGATCGCTCCTCATTCCATAGCCGATATCCACAGGGCCGGTTGCAAACACACAGTTCTCCTTTACAAAATCACGGGCAATTGCTTCAGGGCGGTTGTAAACAATTTCACGGGCAATGTAGTTGAATATTGCCAGGTCTGTGCCGGGCTTAAAGATTATTTCTATATCAGCCAGGCCGGAACTCCTGTTGGAATATGTAGAGAGGTTTACAACCTTGACCCTTTTGTGGTCAGTTAATTTCCTGCCTGATACTCTTGACCATAGAATAGGGTGCATTTCCGCCATATTTGCACCCCAGGCAACTACAGTATCTGTTAGCTCTATATCATCGTAGTTACCGGAAGGTTCATCTATGCCGAATGTCTGAATAAAACCTGAAACAGCACTTGCCATACAGTGTCTGGCATTCGGGTCAATATTGTTACTCCTGAAACCTGCCTTCATAAGTTTCACTGACGCGACCCCTTCCATAATAGTGTATTGGCCGGAACTGAATAAGGCGATACCCGTGGGGCCCAAATTGTCATAATGTTTTTTGAACTGCCCGGCCATCACGTCAAAAGCTCTCTCCCAGGAAACAGTCTTGAATTTACCTTTTTTATCGAATTCACCCTTTTCATTGACTCTTAAGAGCGGTTCAGTAAGCCTGTCTGCACCATATAGGATTTTGGAGTTAAAATAACCTTTAATGCAGTTAAGACCTCTATTGACCGGTGCTGCCGGATCTCCTTTAACCGCAACGATCCTGTCACCCTTTGTTGCAACCATAATTCCGCAGCCGGTACCGCAGAATCTACAGGGCGACTTATCCCATCTCCAGCCCAATTCTGTTTCCTTTACAACTCCCAGTAGCTCTTCCGGGACTGTCATGCCGATTGCTGTTGCTGCAGTTACAGCCGCGGTTATCTTAATTAATGCTCTTCTTGTAAGTGACATTTTCTGTCTCCTTAAAATTGCTCTAAATGGGTGACACCATTCACTCTGATATCTCCTTATTTTAGAGATTTAGTCTTAATCAATCAAGAACAATAGCGCAGAAGTGCAGCAGAGTAAAAGAATATAGGAAAATGTAATGAAGGAACGATTCCGGACAGGGTCGGTGCGACTAGGCCAGAATGACATTAATATAAACTATGGAGGTCAGACTTCCATAAGGATTCTGGACATTCATCCTTCGCAGTGCTACGGAGAACGGAAGCCAGAATGACAGTTTGTTAGTCTAAAAAATACTATTTATTTGAGAAGCGAATAAAGCTAAATCTACATCTACATCGCTGCTTTGCGTGCGGGTTTGATCTTGCGTATTCCTTTATAAGAATTGGCTGAGGTTTTGCTCCATGCCATTGTCTTCTTCTTTCCCTTGTTCTGCTGAGGACCACGTGGTGCGCGTGATAAAGATGTGCCGGCTTTTTGTGAGGGGTTTTTATAATCAAAGTCCTCAAGCTTGCGCCGTTCTATCTTTGATCCTAAAACGCGTTCAATGCTGCGTACCATGCCTTCATCTTCACGTGTCATAAATGTGAAAGAATCACCTGTCTTTGCAGCTCTGCCTGTACGGCCTATCCTGTGTGTGTATGCATCGGACGTGTCCGGCATATCAAAGTTGATAACATGGGATATGCATGAGACATCTATGCCGCGTGCTGCAATATCTGTTGCAACAAGGATCTGATATTTTCCGTCACGGAATCCCTGAAGAGCTTCCTGACGTCTGTTCTGTGAGAGATTACCCTGCAGTGATGCAGCGCGGTAGCCGGATTTCCCCAGCATCTCTCCAACACGCTTGGCGCGGTGTTTAGTGCGCGTAAAGATTAGAACTGATTCAGTATCTGTCTTGCTCAAAAGTTTAAGCAGCAGTCCGGGTTTGAGCTTCTGGTCAACAGGGTAGAGTTCATGTGTTACGGTGTTTGCTGGTGCGCTGTGGTCGACCTGAACTGTGACAGGTGACTGCAGAATGTCGTTTGCAAGGCCTCTTATACTGTCGGGCATTGTTGCTGAAAAGAGCATCGTCTGCCTCGACTTTGGTATCTGCTTGATTATCCTCTTTATGTCAGGCAGGAAGCCCATGTCCAGCATGCGGTCCGCCTCATCAAGAACGAGTACATCCAGTTCAGAGAGGTCGATAGTGCGCTGGTTCATGTGGTCGAGAAGGCGTCCGGGGCAGGCAACGACTATCTCTGTACCTGAGCGCAGTTTGTTTTTCTGAGGATTTATGCTGACACCCCCATAGATTGTGGTGCTTTTGACCCCAGTCTGGCGTCCGAGTGTTTTAATGCTGTCATGTATCTGCTCAGCAAGTTCACGGGTCGGTGCTATGATCAGGGCGCGGACACAGCTGCGCGGTCCTTTGGTCAGGCGTTGCAGTATCGGCAGCACAAATGCTGCTGTCTTGCCTGTGCCTGTCTGTGCAAGCCCCATTACATCCTTATTATCAAGTGCCGGCGGTATCGCCTTTGCCTGTATAGGTGTTGGTGTTGTAAAGCCCGCGGTTTTGATGCCTGCCGCAATGTGGGCGTGTAAGTTTAGTGTGCTGAATTCCATATGTATTTGTTCTCCTTTTTTTCTGCTTGCGGGGAAAGATCCCAGTGTATTCCGGGGCTTACTAATGTAGGTTTTATCCGGGTACATCAAGTAGTAGACTTTTACACTATCAGCTTTTGGTATAACTTGTCAATAGTTAATGTTTTTTTGAGCAATGACAAAAACTACTTTGAGGAGAACTTTATGTATTTGTTCCAGTACTCATAAAGTTCTTTTGTGGCGTAGAGGTCGCCGACGCAGTAGCGGGCGATATCGAGATATTTTCCGTCTTTAAAGAGGTCACCGACCTCAGCGCCTGATACACCTGCCTCTTTCGGGCTTTTAATGCCGAAGGCGGTACAGCACATGTGGAGGCTCATCTTTCTCCTTGCCGAGCCGTAGAAAGTGAGGTGGTCATATAGATCAAGGTGTGACGAGGTGTTGCTGTAACGATAGGGCATAAGGTCTTTTGTCGGCCTTATCTTATGAATGGCAGACCTTAAGATAAGGAAGGGTGCGTCAAAACCCCTTCCATTAAATGTGATGATCTGGCTGTAATTTCCCATCACCTCCCAGAATCTTTTCAGGATTCCTTCTTCTGTATCAGCGACATATTTGATATCGCCCTCCTTCATAGGCTCCATATCTGTTCCGGGAGACTGAAAGTAGACAGCCCCGCTGTCTGTGTCATCTTCCAGCATGCCTATTGCGGCGATCTCGCCTGTAAGGGGGGAGAGGGCCAGCATGCTCTTTTCAGCCTCCATCTCTTCCTCGGATGAGGCGTTCTTGAGAAGATATTCCTTTGAGACATCATCAAGCGCATCAAAATTACATCCGACCGTCTCTATATCGACAATAAGCTTTTTCGGCATAGATGTTTTTAACATCTTTAAGAGGGAAATTTCAAGATAATACATTAACTTAGGCATGAAACGGTATTTAAATAGGGCAATGCACTCGACATATGCTTCAGACCTGCTACAATGAATTAAGATGCTGAATGAGATAAAGAATAGACTTGCAGAGTTAGGGGACAAAGAGAGGGCTAAGGAACATCAGCGCTTTTTTAAGACAGGGCCCGGGCAGTATGGTGAGGGAGACATTTTTCTCGGCATTAGGGTTCCTGTAGTTAGAAAACTTGCCAAAGAATATAAAGATGTAAAATTCAAGGAGGTGAGGGGGCTTCTCAGGTCTGCCGTGCATGAGGAGAGGCTGCTTGCGCTTCTGCTTCTTGTTCATAATTTCTTAAAGGGTGATGAGCCTGTAAAGAAGATGATATATGACTTT
>PJEL010003874.1_pt1 | contig 12547 bp, 9 predicted proteins | sample 1853271 | NCBI WGS metagenome assembly PJEL01 (sample SAMN08108733, study PRJNA415343) | Invertebrate metagenome, whole genome shotgun sequencing project. | host: Globobulimina | place: Sweden: Gullmar Fjord | collected 2015-08 | reverse complement strand
AATTGAGACATGAGTGCCTGACCAACACCATGTCCTTGAAAACCAGGGTCAACACCAATAACATCCATAACGGCTTCCGCTTCCGTTCGGCCATATTCGCCAAAATCCACACGCGCCATAATAAAGCCAACAGGCAAACTATCCACCTCTGCCACAAGGGATAGGCGAATTCCGGATTGATGCAGAGCTTCACGATGTTTGCGTGTGCAATATGCCGATCTATCTGCTCCAGAATTTTTTCGGTCAATAGAGATGATGACATTCTGATCATCTTCGCTCATTGAACGCACGGGGACTTTGTCATGAGAAAGTGAGGTATAATCATCCCCCTCCGGCGCGCTATGATCAATCTCCAGCGCAGTCTCGAAAACGTCTTCATCTTCCTCACTAGCAAGCCGTTCCGTACCGCGGTTCAAAACAAGGCGAGGGGCAACGCTAAATCCTGATTTTCCCAGAAAACCAATCGTTGATTGCTCTGACCAGCTCACTTCGCTAGTAAGCTCACTGACATGTTTGTTAATCAGCACGTCTTCAATTGCGTTCAACAATTGACGACCGGCTCCCTTTGCCTGAACCGAAGGGTCAACACCGATTGCATCCAAAGAAGCGCGACCGCCCGGGATACCGAATTCACCGTCGACACGTTTGGCCATCGCATATCCGGCGAGCAGATCACCGATGTGTAACCCTACATAGACATATTCACCAGGCTCAGCCAATGCATCCGCCAACCGCTTTTCAAAGAACCCCCTCCGTGAGGTTTTTGTAAGGGCTGTATCAATTGCGATAACCGCCTCCAGATCGTCCGCGCAAAGTGGCTTGATCGTTCCAAGAGCTGTGGCTTCTTTTGCGTCTACAGACATTTTAATCTCCCAGTATTATTGATTGAGCGAATAGGCTTCCGCCAGTTCCATATCGGTTTCAGGATCCAGCAATTCTTCCACCATAGGCAGAAGCGCCATTTCCTCTTTTTGAATATGCGAAAGCATACGTTCGATGAGTTCACCGGCATTAACCTTAAACTCAGACCAGCTTTCTTCGGTGAAACCGGACACAAGACAAGTCCGTGCAATATTTGCTACCTGCTCAGCTACGGGAAGCATCGCTTGATGCTCTTCTGTCAAATGCATACCAATGCCAACATCCCCGTTCTCAGCAAGACGAGTGAAAAGTTCATTCTCCTCAAATGCAAAATGACCGCTGATTTCCTGTTCAATAACCTCTGCGGCTTTTTCAAGCGTTTTCCGGTTAGCCGGATCACTTGCATCAGGAAGTGACCGTTTGGCCCGTGCAATCATATCTTCAAGTGCTTCAATAACAGCGACTGTAGTTTCGTGATCCTCGTGCAATAGCTGCGCGGTGCGACGGGAGAAGTCCATTGTGGTCCCCTAATAAATAAAGGTTATCGAGTAAATTACATATTTAAGTACTATAATACCTATTTAAAGAAACGACAAGGAAAATAAGCTCTCTGACCAACGGCTAACAGCACTCCTTGTTTGATCTACAATGGATAGTGCCCATTGATATATGATGTGCATATCTTGATAAGCTCGCTCATATATTCATATTTCCATATATAGCTTTTCTTAAAGCCTCTTGCACCCTTGATGTAGATCTTTATGCTATTCTCAAACAAAAACAATTCGCAACAAGCGATGGGGAGGAGACCGACCATGAATGTGGCAGTCGAAATTAATCATACGAGTTCAGAAGTTTCAGAGCATCTTGATGTGCTGGTTATTGGTGCTGGCATCTCCGGAATTGATGCCGCCTATCATCTGAAAAAGGAATGTCCCGGCAAAAGTTTTGCTCTTTTGGATAATCAGGATAGTTTTGGCGGTACTTGGAAAACGCATAAATATCCAGGTATCCGATCAGACAGTGATCTCTATACATTTGGGTATAGTTGGAAACCCTGGTCCGGCCCTCCCATTGCAACGGCCCCTGAAATTCTTGATTATTTGAACGAGAGTATTGATGAGAATGATCTTCGCGACGCTATTCGGTTCAATCAAGAAGTAAAGACTGCCAGCTGGTCAGACAAAGATAAGAAATGGACATTGGGTGTCTACCAGAAAGATACAGGTGAAACCCTGTATTTGAGCTGTAATTTCCTCTGGATGTGCCAAGGATATTATCGCCATTCGGAAGGTTATACACCGGAGTTTCCAGGCGCGGAAACTTTTAAAGGGCGCATTGCTCATCCGCAAACCTGGCCAGAAGATCTGGATTACAAAGACAAAAAAGTAATCGTTATTGGTTCCGGCGCAACCGCTGCCACCCTGATCCCGGCGATGGCCAAGGATTGTGAACACATCACCATGCTGCAAAGATCCCCAACCTACTTTTTTGCAGCACCAAATCGTAATGATCTGGTTGAAACACTGCGAGAACTGGACGTTCCTGAGGAATGGACCCATGATATTGCCCGGCGCAAAGTCCTGAGTGATCAGAAAAATATTACCCGCCGTTCATTCGAAGAACCCGAAGTCCTTAAAAAAGAACTCATTGGCGCAGCTAAACACTATCTGGGGGATGACATCGATGTGGACCCTCATTTCACACCGACCTATCGCCCATGGCGTCAACGCCTAGCTTTTGTTCCAAACGGGGATTTGTTCGACAGTATAAAATCGGGCAAAGCATCAGTTGTGACGGATCAGATCGAAACCTTTACACCAAAGGGCATCAAGCTGAAATCCGGCGATGAATTGGAAGCTGACATTATCCTGACCGCCACAGGGTTTAATATGTGCGTGCTGGGTGATATTGAATTTGTCATCAATGGTAAGCCCCTAAATTTTGCAGATAGCTGGGCACACCGGGGGATTCTTTATTCAGGCATTCCCAATATGGCTTGGGTTTTCGGATATCTGCGTACTAGTTGGACCATGCGTTCAGATCTCGTCTCTGGCTTCGTCTGCCGCCTCCTCAATCATATGAAGGAAAAAGGCGCGGATATGGTGACGCCTCATTTGCGCGATGAAGATCATGACATGCCTGAGCTTCCGTTTATTAATCCGAAGAATTTCAATGCCGGCTACCTGAACCGTAGCATGCATATGATGCCCAAGCAGGGTGACAAGCAGCCCTGGATCTTCAGCCAGGATTACTATTCAGAAAAAGATGAAATCCCATCTGCAGACCTGGAAGACGGCACCCTGATTTACAAATAGAAACTGCTGATAATTTTGGCATTTCGTAACAAAAATGAAGCTCTATACCAACTGGTAGCAAGGAGATGGTAATGCGTGCAATCATCGTCAGGGAATTTGGTCCTTATCAAACCAATGCAACGCTCGAGAATCTCCCGATACCGCTTCCCGGTCCCGGTGAAGTAGTTGTGCGCAACAAGGCGGTTGGTGTCAGTTTTGGGATGTCCCTCACCATGGCGGGAAAATATCAGCGTAAACCGCCCCTCCCCTTCACACCGGGAACAGAAGCTGCAGGCATTATTCATAGTATCGGTGATGGTGTAACCAGAGTTTCCCCCGGTGATCGGGTCATGTGTAACGTCGATAGCGGCGGCAGTGCAGGATTTAATCTGGTTCGCGATATCTGCTGCCACAAGATCCCTGATACAATGGATTTCGACATCGCCGCAGCGGCTGTCCTCTCCTACACCACATCCTATGGTGCCTTAACCAGGCGCGCTCATCTACAAAAAGGAGAGACGCTGCTTGTTCACGGCGCGGCAGGGGCCGTTGGTGTCGCCGCAGTTGAAATAGGAAAAGCCATAGGCGCTACTGTCATTGCGGTGGCTGGCGGCAAGAGCCATTGCGAGACAGCCCTTCGGCATGGGGCTGATCATGTCATCGACCACCGAGAACAGGAATTTCGCAAAAAGGTGTTGGAGCTGACCGGCGGTCGCGGTGTGGATGTGGTTTATGACAGTATTGGCGGAGAGGTTACTCATCAATCCATTCGGTCAATGGCCTGGGAAGGCCGTTTGCTCACCATCGGGTATGCATCCGGTGACATACCCAATATCCCGGCGAATTTACTACTGCTTAAAAACATCTCTGCCATGGGATTTAATCTGGGTCATTTCTTTGGCTGGTCTCCTAGAGGAAACCGCGAACTCTATGTAGATGCTGTCGATGAAATGGTAGCTGGCGTGTTGAAGCTCTTTGAAGAGAAGAAAATACACCCCGAAGTGGGCGCATGCTTCCCACTTGATAAATTTCATGATGCCATGGATGCTGTTTTGCAACGGAAAGTTGACGGGAAATGTGTCCTCGCTATTGGTGAAAAGGATTATTAGGCCAGAATACCCGGACCAAGTGGGAGATAAAGAATGAACGAAAATAATATCCCTGTATTAGTGGGCTGCGGTCAGATCACACAACATGAACCTGATCCAGCCAAAGCCTTGTCACCGATGGACCTAACGGCAGAGGCCGCCCGACAAGCAGCAAATGACTGCGGCGCCGGTAACACCATTCTGGATGCGCTTGACACAATTGTTGTCATCCGGTCCTTTTCAGATACAAGCTGGCGTTTTGCCTGCCCGTTTGGAAAATACTACAATCCGCCCCTGTCCCTTGCTAAACGCCTCAACGCTCAATCGGCGACACAGCTGATCTACACTCATCCGGGTGGCAACATGCCGCAATGGTGTGTTAATCAGCTATTCCAAATGATTACGCGCGGTGAAGTTGGTGCGGCCCTGATCGGTGGTGGGGAGGCGCTTGCCACCCAGAAAGCAGCCCAACGGGCAGCCGTGACTCTGGATTGGAGTGAAGATCCGGGCGGCTCCTTTGATGAATGGGGCGCCTCCAAGCGGGGATGGAATGACGTGGAAGACCGGCATCAAATGCGCGGCGCCATTTACGCCTATCCGATGATTGAAAACGCTATTCGAGGTCATCTGGGCCGAACAATTGAAGAGCATAATACAGAACTTGGAAGACTTTTTTCAGGATTTGCCGCAGTTGCAAAAGAAAACCCTCTGGCTGATCGGCGACAGGGATATTCCGCTGCTGAAATTTCGGCGTTAGGGCCATCCAACCCCTATATCGGTTTTCCCTATACCAAATTGATGAATGCCAACGCCTATATTGACCAGTCCGCAGCCCTTATTATGACATCCGTTGGCAAAGCCAGGTCCCTCGGCATTCCAGATGATAAATGGGTTTATCTACATGGCTGCGCGGATGCCTATGATCATTGGTATTTAAGTGACCGGAAAAATTTCTATTCATCCCCTGCCATGCAAACGGTCGCCCGTGAAACCTTTGAGATGGCGGACTGCACTGTTGAAGACATGAATTTTCTAGATCTTTACAGTTGCTTCCCATCCGCCGTGGAAATTGCTTGCAAAGAAATGGCGCTTTCATTGAAGGACCCGAGAGGATTAACCGTGACCGGCGGCCTCCCCTATTTTGGCGGACCAGGAAATAACTATGTCACCCATTCCATCGCTGAAATGATGAATAAAGTTCGAGGAAAACCGGGGACCAAAGGGCTGGTGACAGCAAACGGAAATTACATTACCAAGCAATCTGCGGGTATTTACTCAACAGAGCCGCCGCTAAAAACCTTTATTCCCAAAAACCCTGAAATCTATCAAGCGAATATCAATGCTGACAAAGGGCCAAAAACAACAGATGTGCCGACAGGCAAGGCAACCATCGAAACTTACACGGTCCTGCATGATCGCAAAGGGCCGTCCTTTAGCATTCTTTTCGGCCGCCTTGAAAATGGTAGCCGTTTTATCGCCAACACACCGAGTGATGCCAGATTGTTAAGTGCGATGACGACGGAGGATTATCTGGGCGCTCAAGGAATTGTAAGGCAAGAAAACGGCCTCAACATATTTACACCGGGTTGAAATAATTGAAATTCTCAGGCTACCTTTTTATCATCTAAAGAATGACGAAGAGCAATCGCGAGTTCTGCCATATTGTAGGGTTTGCTTAGCATATCGTTGTTCAGGGTAACCAAGTAGGGATTTCCGCCACTATTTAACTCAGCCTGCTTTTTGGTAAATCCACTTGTCAGCAGAAATTTAAGGGCTGGAAATTTCTTTTGAGTTTTAAGAGCCAGCTGATAACCATCTATCTTTCCGGGCATAACAACATCACTAAAAACAAGATCCACATCATGACCGTTTTCCAGAACAGCCAAAGCCTCCTCACTACTATTGGCCAACAGGATCGTGTATCCCAGATGTTCCAGATAAGTCGCGGCGACATCCCGCAAGTCTTCTTCATCATCAACAATCAGAATAGTCTCCGATCCCTCAGGAAGTGAATTTTTGGTATCGGGGGTAGCTGCAGCAATTTCATCAGCTGCATTTTTTGCACGCGGTAAATACAGACGAATTGTTGTGCCTTTTCCGACCTCTGAATAAATTTTGAGATGCCCGTTCGATCTTTGAACAAAACCGTAAACCATACTAAGTCCCAGACCGGTGCCTTTGCCGTGGCCTTTCGTTGTGAAAAACGGCTCCAGTACCTTATTCTTGATTGCCTCCTCCATCCCACTTCCAGTATCGCTGACGGAAATCATGACAAACTCGCCAGTCTGACCAAATGAGTTTCGTTTGGCATACTCCTCATCGAGAATTTTATTGGATGTTTCAATAACAAGTGTACCTCCATCAGGCATTGCATCCCGGGCATTGATGGAGAGGTTTAAAATTGAATCCTCGAGATCTCCCGGGTCAATTGAGACAGGCCACAAATCTTCAGCAAGGTGAGTTTCTACCTTTATGGATGCCGTCAATGACTTGGAGATTAGCTCTTCAATGTTCTGAATAAAGGAATTCACCGCAGTTTGATTGAACTCCGCTGTTCCCTTTCGAGAAAAGCCGAGGAGCTTCTTAGTAATTTCAACACCCCGGCGAGCCCCTTTTTGGGCCTTATTTATCCGATCCAGTGCTTTTTCATCATCAATTGCCATCTCTTCGAGAAGTTCAAGATTTCCTTGAACGATCGCTAATATATTATTGAAATCGTGAGCGATGCCCCCTGTCAACTGACCTACCGCCTCCATCTTCTGGGATCGGCGCACCTGCATTTCCAACTGTTTTGCCCGCGTGATATCGGTTCCATTCCCACGGTACCCTTCAAACTTGCCCTTCTCGTCAAAGACAGGGACACCATTGATTGAGACGCAAAGCTCTTCACCCTCTTTTGATTTCACCCAATATTCAAAATTTTTAAAAGGAAGCCTGGCATCAAGTGTCGTTTTGTGATCACTCCATTTATCGGTGATATCCTGGAGATCAATAGTCTCCCAACGCTTTTTACCCAGCAAATCCCTACTGTTAAGACCCGTAACATCTTCAAATCTCTCGGACAAATAGGTAAACTGTAAATCAACACCCATCTCCCAGAACCAGTCAGCAGAGGATTCAGCAAAGCCCTTGAACCGGTTTTCACTCTGCTTGAGTGCCATTACTGCTGTCTCAAGTTTCTGATTACTTTGGGTAATTGTCTCGATCAAATCAGCATTTTCAAAGGATGATGAGAATAATTGCAAGATACTTTCAATATTCAGGCGATCTGACTCGTTGAGCATCTCCGCCACTGAAAGTCCGCTCAGAACAATTAGACCCTTTCGGTTTGTTCTTAGCGAGATGGAAGCAACAAGAAACCCTTCATGCTTCGTTTTTTCTACAAAATCAGACTTAAACAAGGAAGAAAAACACGCCCCAATTTCCTGGCTAACCGGCCAAAGGATACCCGCATTCTCAATAACCTCTAGCTTTTGATCGGTAAGTACCAGCTCTTGAAATGGTTCAATTCCATCAGATATAAATTGGCACTTCCATGCCCCTTCACTTTCAATGAATATTGCCATTTTCTCAAAATCTACCAAATCACGAAAGATGCTTTCTACCAAGGCTATTGTTTCCTGCAAAGAAGAAGTTTCTGCAAGTTTATGGCCATCGCTATTGAGTTTTTGTAGTTGATGCAGGCGCATTGCAATCAATTCACGCATATTCAGATAGCTTTGAAACAGATGACCAATCTGATCCGATCGCTCCGCTCCTTTTATGAGATTTTTCCGAGCAATTGGATCAAGATCCGGATGTTCTGGATCGAAACTACGGCTTTCTTTTTCTAACTGATTTACAGGGCGTTCAACCATCGCAAGGATGAAAAAGTAAATGATGAACCAAAGAACCGTCGTTTTGATAACCGAATTGATGATAATCAGCAAAAAACCGTATTTAAGCGTTTCAAGAACAACCTGATGACCCGAATATATTGCACCATATCCAACTTTATAAATCTCACCATCATCATCGGTATAAAGGATATCAAATTTATGGCCAAATATGTCTTCAAGAACGCGATCTGAATTGACGGCCTTATTTGGATATTCCTTTTTTATCAATCCCTCCGACCCAATGATTTCCCCGGATTTATCAAAAATCTGCAATCCTAGGACTTTTTCAATTTTCACAATCCCCTGAATGGAACGGTGAATTCCTTCACTATCGAAATTCCATAGCTGTTCCGATAGTCCTGGAGAAATGGTCTGGCTGATCTCTGTAATATCCGTGAGAAGCGTGTCTCGAACCCTGAAATACTCCAACCCCAACTGGACAAGCGTGACGCCCACTGCAACCAGTAAATAAATACTGAACACATAAAAAATCAGACGCTTACCAAGGGACTCACGAAACAGATCAGGTAAAATCGACTGTATAAACGTAAAAGATCGTCTCAAATCAACTCCTCGAACAACATCAACGGTCAATAACCACAGGCGTGAAACTCTTGGGTCCAAAAAGAGCGTCATAGCTATAATCATTTACATTTTGTCTGGTTAATACACGCAATTTTGGTCCAAGAACAAAGGGCATGGAAGCTTGTTCCACCGCTGGTCGCTCCCCTCTCATTAATCTTAAAAGGTTGGCAACAGCAATATCCCCAATCAAAAGCATATTATCATTCGCGGCAACCAGTATTTCGTCTTTTTGGATTGCCGAATAAAGGTCTGCATTGATATAGGGCGCGATTAACTTAAGGTTGGGATGGCGATCGCTGTATTCATTGCGGATCATTGCCGCACGTTCAATGGCGGGCGCAATGCCATAAAGAAAATCAATATTCTTAGTTCGGTCCAGAATTGACCGAACCAGCCGTTCTTGCATCGACGGTTTTGTATGCCCGTGTTTAACTTGCACAAATTCCAAACGCCCCTTCAATTCAGGGTCATCTTTCAGGGATTGCATGAATCCCCGCTTCATATCCTCTGACCAGCTCGCTCCTTTAGGTCCCATCACAAGGGCAACACGAATTGGTTGTTTAAGATAATTATTTTTCAAATAATCCCGCAACCAGTTACCAAGCTGATAGGTAAAGTCATAATAGTAGACCATTGCTTTTGAATGGACACCTTCAGAAAAAACCTCGTTCGCGTATCCGATGACAGGAATTTTGGCACCAACTTCAGCAATGGCGCCCTTCATTTTATGACTATCAATTGCTGACAAAATGACACCATCATAGCGAGGTCCATATTGTGTAAGCTGTTTGATCTGGCGGCCCAAATTAATATATCCCTTCGCTGAATATACTGTCAGGTCCAGATTCAGATGCTTGGAAGCCTCAGTAACGGCATAGACAAAAGTCTGCCAGGTATCTGAAAGTTGTGGAACAAAAAGGGCTATGCGACGTTTCTGCTTCGAAGGTTTTGGGCGTTCAAATAGAAGTTCTACTGGGCCGATGAACTCGTTACGCCTACTATTGCCTCCTATTTGGGAGTAGGATTTCAGGAAATATCCATTTACCAAAGTATCCGCATTCAATTTTTCTGTCGCTTGACTTGCTGAAGCAACCAGAAGAAAAAGAAAACCAACCACCCATTTCATTGATATTACCCTGCCCTTGATTAGATCAGTTGAGTATAATCTCAAATAGTTTCAATCACTATAACAACGACTGAAAATTTTCTTGTACAGGAAGTCCAGTTACACTGGTCAACTTCGGGTATCACTTTGCTTCAAAAAAGCTATTTCCTGAGCTTCAAAAGAATAAACCCAGCGAATCCTGAAAAAGCGATAGCCCCCAATATCCCGAATGACGCTCCAATTTGGATCAGAATGGTTTGTTCAAAGAGAATACCAGCGACACATCCAGTAAAGGCAAGGCCATGACAAATAGCATGAATTCTTAAGGGCCTTTCTTGTGTAAGCTCTGACAAAAGTGGGGGTCTTCCATTTTTCCCTTTGGCATGCATGGATGCCAAAAAAGGCATTATTCTTTGTAAAATGCCCATCAAAAAAGTAAGCAACCAGCCGATAAGGACGACAAAAACAAACAGCACCATTCCGCCGGGGATCGGAAGATCGATGAACGTGCCAAGTCCGATCAACAAACCCACGATCATTAACCCCCAGGAAATTCGGATCAAAATAAAGGAAAGGCCGAGCCTTTTCCGCATTCGGGTTTTAAAAGCAGATCGCATAAGCCAAAGATAGAAACCGCCCGCTGCCAAGCCGATCAGTGTCGCTGCAATAATTCCATATTTGGAAGACAGAAACAGACTGAACCCCGCGGCCAAAACGGCCAATATACTCAAACCAACTTCAAACCGGCTGGGCCAAGGGGGGAGATTTCGCGACAGAACAAACATTGGAACTAGGATGTGACTGAAACCAAAGACCAACAATCCCATAAATCCAAAAACCGCTGCGACCATATGTATCATGACAATCATCTGTCGATCGTCGAGGAATCCCTGATTAAAATCGACGACAAGACTTAAGCCTAAGGACACAAAAATGATCAGGGCTACGAGAGAAGCCCAGCCATGCGCCGCCACAATTTTCATACCACCGGGGCGCCGCAGATTAAGAGCGGTCAGGATTGCAAATATCAGTAGTCCAAGAGAAACTCCGCCGCCACCGAAATACAGAAATCCTTCGTTCAAATCCACCATACCCAAGGCCAATAGAATTGTGCCCGGCGCGAATGACCAAAAGGCCAGACGAGCGGGCCAGGTTTGTACAAGGGGTTGACGGGTCGCAACAGGCAGGAGCTGAAAACTTGCACCCATCGCAGTCATTGCCAAAACACCCAGCGTCAATAAATGAAGAGCCGCAAGGACATAACCGGGGCCACCTGAATAATCCGCAAGTTCATCCGCCCCCAAAAATAGCGTAATCCACGCCAACAGATGAAATCCGACGGCTGCAATGAAATAACGAAAGGGGATCGAAGCGGGCAGCAGTCGATCTTTGGCTCCCCCTAGAAATGTTGCCGCTAAACTCATGTCATTTTTCTCAAGATAAGGCGGACTTCTCCCGGATCACCAGGAACAACTTCGTGCTCCCACTGCCTTTCAGCAAGTTCAGGATAAATGAAAACAGGTTCCCGAAAATGATGGATGATCACAGGATCCATTGCATCTGGTTGTTGAATATATCCTATGATGGCAACCATCGGCTCTGGCGGCTCTAATCCGCGAACATCAATATGATATCCATCTTCAGCCTGCCAGTGTTTACCGGGAAGGTCCATCATGCGATCTCATACTTCCCAAAGGTTTTTCGCCAACCGCTTGGCCATTGCTGCGACAGACAACCGCCGATAATGCGCTGCAGTTGTTGTCGTCCGTTGAGGCGAAACAGCTTTTTGTACACATTTGGCTACACTATCAAAATACTCATCCGGTTGGATATCATTTGCCTCAAAATCGGGTATTTCAACCAAAACCGGGCATGAATTCGTGCCCGTAATTGCAACATTAAACCGATGAGTAGACGGTTTTACTTCTTCATAGGTGATCGCAATGCCAGCAAGGGGAAAATCGACTGCTCCGCGAATACGGATTTTTTCATACGCAGATGTTGCTTGCGTTGGCGGCAAGTGAATTCCCAAAACAATTTCATCTGCTTCGAGTTTCAAGTGATCCGCCCCATCTTCATTGTAAAAATCTTTTAGAGCCACGCGCCGGTTCCCTGACTGCCCAGCAATATCAATTTCTGCACCATACACCATTAATGCCGGAGCAAGGTCACCGCTGAAAGCGGCTCGGCATCTTTTGCCAGCAGGGGCAACGTGACAAATATCCCCTTTGTATTTCAAACAAAAATCGTTTGATTTACGCCACCAATGACTTTGATTGTAATATTGACAGCGGGTATCAAGGCACAAATTTCCGCCAAGCGTTGCGATTTCCCGGTGGGTGGGCCCGGCAATACTTTTAGCCGCCTGAACAACTGCGGGATAGTTTTCCGCGATAGCCGGCTCCTCCGCTATTTCCCTTAAACTGAGGCCAGCCCCCAAATAAGAACCGAATGAATCAACTTCTATCCGGGTCAAATCCTTGACGTTACCGAGATCAATAAGCGTACCGGCCTCAATCAGACCACGACGCATATTAACCAGAAAATCTGTCCCGCCTGCGCAATAACGTGGCGTCGGTGATTTCTCAAACGCATTTAAGGCCTCTTTTATGCTGGTCGGCCGAAGCAGTTTAAAATCTGGCAGAACCTCACTCATGACGCCTCCTTGGCTTTAGCTGCACGTTTGGCTTTTCGCCGTTTGGCGACCAAAGCTTCCAATATTCGATCCGGTGT
>PJEL010003873.1_pt1 | contig 12548 bp, 14 predicted proteins | sample 1853271 | NCBI WGS metagenome assembly PJEL01 (sample SAMN08108733, study PRJNA415343) | Invertebrate metagenome, whole genome shotgun sequencing project. | host: Globobulimina | place: Sweden: Gullmar Fjord | collected 2015-08 | reverse complement strand
CAAGAAAATCAGCACCGGCTGAATTTGTAATATCACGATCATATCCGAGGGTATACGCTCCATCCTTGCCGACTGGATATTCAAACTTTCCTTTCGATGTAACAGCAACTTCTGCGTACTTACGCTGTAATACGGTTCTGATTTCCTGAGCTTCCTCAGAAGAGATTTTACCGGACTGCAGAGAACCTGATTCCGCTTGATTCAGCCGGCACGCCCCGGTGCCGTCCGATGTAGCTCAATTACTGGAATGGGTGTTGTTTTTCGTTTGATCACTCATGGCATACCCCTTGTATAGGTTATGAGTATTATATCTCAATTAATTAGTAATAAGTTTCTAAGGCTAATGCAAAATTAACTTACCTTTTTTACGATACTTATATCCCCTGCCAAGCATACTACTCCTGTCAATAAAGCCGATAAAAATGCTCCAGTAAATCAATGATATGCAAACCGATATTTCTATAGTATGATTAGGTATTAGCATCTGAGTCTGTAGGGTGAGTTTGAAATAGGTACCGGGCAAAGATAATTTACGTGCGGCAAATAACTGTCATTCTCTGGCCGGATACTTCGGGCACGTTTATTGACAGCATACAGGAGAAAATCATGAAGGAAATCACTTCAGTTAGCGAATTAAATATAAATCTCGACCGAGATATCTTCCTACGAAATCTCATACGAGAATTGGCCGGTACCCTGGAGGATGTAGTCGGATACGATGAAGCGGCAGGTTATATTAGCCTGGTTGGTCAGTATATCGGTGAATGGATCAACGAAATGTACAAAAATGAAATGGGAGTATCTTCACTTTCCAGCACTCAGGTGGCAGATGTCCTTGTTGACCTGAAATTGAGAATTCAGGGCGAGTTCTCAGTAACAGAACATGATGATAGTAAAATTGTTTTAAAAAGTGCGGTATGTCCATTCGAAAGTGCAGTAATTGATCGTCCTTCAATGTGTATGATGACATCTAATGTATTCGGCTTAATTGCAGCAGAAAACCTTGGTTATGCCAAAGTAGTTTTACAGGAAACAATCGCAAATAATAAAAGTACCTGCACGGTTATTGTACACCTAAAGAAATCCCCCGAGTCGGAAGCTGCAAGTGGGAGGGAGTATTTCAAGAGCACAGAGGACAATGCTGATTAAGCATTTCAATGAATTCGCATCATTCTGGCCGGAGGCCATATTGCTTGTTTCGGGACACGGCAGTATCATGTCTGCAAATCCATTTTATTGCAGCATGACGGGAGTTGAGGAATCAACCGCATGTAAACAGAAGGTGTATGAGCACATGACTGATTCTGCAGATAAAATCTCCCGATATTTGCGAGTTTGTTCAAGAAGCACGGTCCCGGTTATCGGCGCCTTCACGCTGATAAACAGTGACGGGGGAGTCATAGAATGCGTAAGCAGAGGAAATGTAGCTCCGCCGGGCACATTCGGTAAATCATCTTATGTTCTCTTGCGTTTTAAAAGAAAGACATTCTTTGGCAGCAAATTTAATCAGTTAAATAAACTGCTGGAAAAAACTCAGTCATCCCATCATAAACTTTCGGAGCAGGCTGCTCTCCTTAAAAATGAAATTGCTATTCGCAAGCAGGCTGATAAATCTTTGAGGGAAAGCGAGGAGAAATACAGGATCACATTCAATAATGCCGACGTGGGAATAGCACACATTGGAATAAATGGATCATGGCTGAAAGTCAATCAGAAGCTCAGCGATATTGTCGGTTATACACATGACGAACTGATCGGGCTTACTTTTCAGGACATTACATACCCGGCTGACCTCGAAACTGACCTTGAGTATGTAAGTCAGTTGCTGGATAACAAGATACAAACATATACAATGGAAAAACGTTATATCAGAAAGGACAGATCCATTGTCTGGATAAACCTTACTGTCTCACTTGTCCGCAGCATCTCGGGTGATCCCGAATATTTCATATCCATAGTTGAGGACATATCCAAAAGGAAAAAAGCAGAAGAAGAAAAGGAACAGTTACTGAAAGATTTACAGGAAGCTCTTGCACATGTAAAAATATTGAGCGGGATGCTTCCGATATGCTCTTTCTGCAAAAAAATCCGTGATGATAAAGGATACTGGAACCAGCTTGAAGAATATATCACTGATCATTCCGACGTTGAATTCTCTCATGGCTTATGTACTGAATGTGCGCAGAAACACTATGGGGAGTATTTCGATAAAAAAGTATAATATATTTGCCGCCTAAGCCAATGGCTCCACTAATATTGGGATTAAGCCGCAGACTGTTATTTCAATAAACTGCCGATATCCAGGATCAACATAACAAATATTATATATATATTAATGTTCTTGAAAGCAGTAAGATACAAAAGTCTTTTGTTATTTTGACTGTAGACTTTTAATATGCTCAAGGAAAACCATGTTGCAACAGAGCCAAGCAATATATATTCAATGTTTGAGTCCGATGTTCCCAAAAGAGGGATTAATAAACAGGACACCACTGCCGCTGACATCCAGACTAAGGTGATCCTTATCATTTGATGATGACTAAATGTTTTACTTAACGAAGGAAGATGTGTTTTTTCATAATCACGTTCATAAGCCAATAACAAGAGCCAGAAATGAGGGACCTGCCACATAAAGAAAAAGAAGCATACAACTAGCAATTCATGGTCCATCAGATTTCCGCCTCCCGCAACCCATCCGATAGCCGGAGGGATGGCACCTATGACAGCTCCCGGTACGGCAGCAAAAGCAGTCTTCTTTTTTAGATATACGTAAACAATGTTATACCAGACAACAGCGAAAATACCGAGACCTAATAACATTACATTTCTTGTTAGAGCAAGTATTAATATTCCAGCTAATAATAGTAATGCCGCGATATACAACGCATGATGCGCCTCAACCCTTCCTGAGGGAATAGGTCTGGATTCTGTTCTATGCATCATAGCATCTGCGGTTCTATCCTGATACTGATTTAGCGCACCGGCTCCGCAGGCAAGTACAAAAACTCCAAGCATTGGAGCAAATATTTCGACTGTAATATCCGCAGTGAAAAGAATAAAGCCTGTTGCAGCCGATAGTGCAGTGAATGCAGCTATCTTTATTTTACACATTTCAAGGTAAGCGCTAAGAGACTCATACCGCCCTAATTCCCCTCTTCGTAATGTGGCAGTCGTGCGGGTGTTTTGATATGGTCGCTGCTTATAATGATTCACTTTATGCTCTTTAAATACTGGATTATCATTTCAATTTCTTTTTGCGAAACTTCCCCTTCGAATGACGGCATAACATCGGGATAACCTTTTACCACATCCGCTTCGGGATCAAGGATGGATTTTTTCAAATATTCCTCATCAATAATAATCTCGAGTTCCTTATTGTCAGACACAACAATTGTATTTCTTCCGTATATACCCTTAAATGTAGGGCCCACAATTTCTGAACCGTCAGTGCTGTGGCAGTCAAGACAGCCGTTGTCCTCTAATAGCTCAGCTATATCAAGATCTGCGCCGGGAAGCATTTCATGCCCTTTTTCTTCAAGCTCATACCATTCCTGGAATTCATTTTTATCCATAACAATGACTTTTGATGTCATTGCAGAATGTCCGGTGCCGCAGTACTCAGCACATAATATTATATGCTCTCCAGGCTCGTCTGCACTGAACCAGAGTGTGGTCTCAAGACCAGGGACCAGATCTTCCTTGATTTTGAAATCCGGGATAAACAGACTATGGATAACATCATCGGATGTCATATTTAATTTCACAGGTGTTCCGGCCGGAACTATCAGAGCATCGCTTTTTCTACCATTTTCATATACGAATTGCCACGACCACATGCGCGAATTTACTTTAACCGGCATTGCATTTTCAGGTACTTCCCTCATTGAGACGAAATTGCTCCAGCCCACATAAAAAATGATGGACACAAGTATTGTCGGGATGACTGTCCATGCGATCTCCAGCATAAGAGGCTCTTTCACATTTTGAGCCACCGGGTTTTTTGAGGCCCTATATTTGACAGCAAAGTAAACCATGAAAGAAGTTACCAGCACCAGGAGTACAACAGATATTATTAGGACAAGCAAAAATGCACTGTTGACCTTCTCTGCCAGGTGGGGCACGGTCGAATATGAACCCTTGTCTGCAATATGTGCGAAGGGAATGATCAAGAGGTTGCTCTTGTCTATCATATGAAATATTAATTGAAGCATCTCGAACCTATCTATACAGGACATCAGCAAAAGTGAGCACGATTATCGCTGTCAGTGTCATGACTGACATGAGCAGCATTAGCTTTAATACCGTTGATTCATACTTGAGATGCATAAATATATAGACTACGAGGCCCGCCTTAATGGAGGCGATGAGTATGTTTGCCGTCATGCCGAACCTTTCGATATTTATCGATGCGACGTAGACCGTGAGACCCGTAAGCGCAACGAGTGCAGCCCAGACGAGGAGATATGTCCTATAGCTTACCGTGTCTGTATTCATCTCTTTAGGTTCCATAATCCTGTCATTATCGTATGAGATATAAAAGCGGGAACAGGTATATCCATACGATGTCCACAAAGTGCCAGTATAGGCCTGAGTTTTCAAGTTTAATGAAATCGCTGCTGTTTATTTTGTCCTGTATAGTGAATACGAGCATGGTCGAAAGGACTAATATTCCGATTAACACGTGCAGGCCATGCAGGCCGGTTGTAACGAAGTAGAGGCTGTAGAATATTATGATCCCCTGGGACTGGCTGATCATTTCAGAAGAGCCGGGGTAGATGCCGTGTCCGATTTTGGCGCTCCACTCAAAATATTTGATAACGAGAAATATTGTGCCCAGCAATATGGTGGATATCTGAAATAGTATAGATAACCGCTTATCTGCGTTCCTTACCGCCGCAATCGAAAGAGCCATTGTCAGACTGCTTGTTATGAGAATCAGAGTGTTGACGGCACCGTAAACTCTGTCTAATTCTGCGGCTGCGGTGTGGAATTCCTGTGTATACTGAGAACGGTACACAGCATAGAGAAGGAAAAGTCCGCCAAAAAAGAGTATCTCTGTAAAGAGGAAGATCCACATGCCCATCTTTGATCCAGTATAGTCGACGTGCTTTATAGTGACTGTGTCAGTATCCATATTAATTTTACCCACGCTCATACGGGCCTTTTGTAATAACAGGAATTTCCGCGAAGTTATCTTTTGGCGGCGGAGACGGCACCTGCCACTCAAGCGTCGTACCGCCCCATGGATTGTTGCCAGCATCCTTCCCTTTAAAGAGAGCCTTTATTAAATTAGAGAACATTAGTATGAGTCCGGCAATGAGAATCCATGAGCCTATGGTTGAGATTAGATTGCCCATGTGAAACGCCGGCGCATAGTCGTACACCCTCCTCGGCATGCCCTGCCAGCCGAGGATGAACTGGGGGAAGTAGAGAATGTTAAACCCAATGAAGATTATGAAACACGACACTGTCGAGATTACGTAATTGTAAGTCTTACCGAACATTTTAGGAAACCAGTAGTGGAGACCTGCAAAGAATGCAAACCCTGCTCCTCCGAACATTACATAGTGAAAATGGGCCACAATAAAGTAAGTATCATGGATGTGCACATTGACGGCAACCGATGCATTTGCTAATCCCGTGAGTCCTCCAAATGAAAAAAGAAGAATAAAGGCGAGTGCATACACCATCGGGGGAGCAAACACTATGGAGCCTTTGTACATAGTGGCTACCCAGTTGAAGACCTTTATGCCGCTCGGCACTGCCACAATGAACGTGATGAATGAAAAGACCATCTTCGCGGTCTCGCTCATACCGCTGGTAAACATATGATGTCCCCAGACTATATATCCAACGCCAGCAATCGCCAGACTTGAAAAGACGATAGCTTTATACCCAAAGACAGACTTCCTTGAAAAAGCGGGGATGATCTCAGAAATGATCCCCATTGCAGGCAGGATCATTACGTACACGGCGGGATGAGAATAGATCCAGAAGAGGTGCTGAAACATCAGTGGATCACCACCTTTGGCAGGATCGAAAAACCCAATCCCAAAACTCCTTTCCAGGATAAGCAGCAGCACAGTGATTGCAAGAACGGGCGTCGCGAGAATCTGGACCCACGATGTAGCATAGAGCGTCCAGGTAAAAAGCGGCATGCGCATCCATTTCATTCCGGGTGCTCTCAGCCGGTGAATGGTAGTGACAAAATTCAGTCCCGTCAGGATTGATGAGAAGCCGATAACAAAGGCAGCAAGGGCTGCAATAGATATATTTGTTGTTGTGGTGATGCTGTAAGGTGGATAAAATGTCCAGCCTGCGTCAGGGGGGCCGCCGGGCAATATAATTGTTGAGAGGGCCAGAACACCAGCGATTATATATAGCCACCACGATAGTAAATTAATGCGCGGGAACGCCATATCACGGGAGCCTATCTGAAGCGGAAGCATAAAATTACCGAATGTTGCTGTTATCCCGGGAATGACAAAGAAAAAGATCATGATAATTCCATGAAGGGTAAAAAGCGAGTTGTATGTTGCTGCAGTGACTATTGTTTTCCCGGGGGCAATGAGTTCAATGCGGATGAGGAATCCTAGAGTTACTCCTGCTGCAAAAAAAGAAAGGATTGCGGTGAGATACAGCAGTCCGATTCTTTTGTGGTCCATTGAAAGAATCCAGGATAAGATGCCTGTGTGACCGCCTTGATATTCGAAATACGATTTAATGCCGTCTCCTCACAAAGTATTTAAAAAAGCCATTATATCATCAAGCTCTTTATCAGATAGATAATCAAAAGACGGCATTCTACTAAAAGGCGTTTTCAATTGCTTCATTATATTGGCTTGAGTTGCCGGTCGTCTGCTCACAGGAAGTTCCGGGTTTTTTGAAATTCCGATCAGCCCGGGGCCAACTAAATTCTCTGAACTGTCTGAGTCATGACAGAAAGCACATTTTGATTCGAAAAGAACTTTCCCCCTCTTTATACTTCCCGGATCGACGGAGGCAGTATTATCTATCCCTGTCTCCTTTTTTTGTGAAGCGGCCCACTTTTTATATTGAATAATTTTATCAAATGAAACATCTGTGCCTAGTCGTGAGACTATGAGATAGTAGCCTGCAGATGAACCGACTATTCCAAAAGTGATCAAAGCTATCGAGAGCCCGTAAATAAGCACTTGATTGTAGAAATGCTTATATACTCTCGTAATCAATACTTTCATTGCAAAGAGCACCAATACAGTTATTGATAAAAAACCGTGAAGAGTGCTTCTCGGAGTAAGTTCCGTCCTTGATAAAAAGATATAATTCAGACAGAAATATGAGACAATGATGAAGATGACGATATAAGCATATCCGGTGACCTTATGGATTTTCTTATATTTGCGAACGTCGACAGTAACCGGACTTCTTCCGAATATTTCCAACATGGTATATATGGAAATCATTGTCAGCAAAATTATGACAATGGACATTATCGACTTTAAGAGGTAAATTGACATGGCGTAACCTGACAAGAATATAGGCCTAACTGATTATATTAATTAGATTAACATGTATTATTCCAATGTCAAGCGATAAACATTTACGACACTCATCCACTCCCCTTCCTGATCTCAGTCACAGACTGTCCCCCTACTCCCCAATTGTCAGTATCTACCTCGTCTATTATTATAAAAGTCGTTTTAGGATTCTTGTCCAGGACATCAACGAGCAGCTGCGTCGCCCCCTCTATAAGTTTTTGCTTCTGCTCCGCAGTGACGCCTCCCTTTGTAATCCGGATATTTACAAGCGGCATAGTACCCTCCCTTTAGTTTGAATTAGTGTCGTGTATTAATTTAGTCCAGATCATTGAATTTAGCAAATATTATAGAAAGCCTGTCTATTTATCACTCAAAAGCAGTTCTCTTACTTAGGGATTCAGAAATACTGAAGTATAATATGAATATGTTTAAAAGATTCATTCTTTATCGAACAGAAGATGCATGCGGCGTATCAGGTACCGGAAAAGTTGCAGAGGGCATACAATTTTCATCCAACAAATGTGTTATCTCCTGGATATCGAAAATCCCGTCCGTTGAAGTGTATGACAGCATAGATGAAATTTCTCGCATTCACGGTCATAGTGGCAAAACTGAAGTTAGATGGATAGATAGTGCAGATTAATTTATTCGTGATACTATTTGTATTAGAAGCCAATGTGAGAATGACATAGTATAAAGGTAGAAAAAGCATGCCGCAAAAAGGTCATAGTAAATCTCATCACCACACGATAACAAAAAGCAGGCAATGGCTTGAGTCTTATAGAAGTGAATTAAAGACCGGTTCTGCCTCACGCATTCGGCCGAAACTGGAGTTTGTCCTAAAATGCGACTCTGCAGGGAGTGTGGAGGCTGTCACCGCCGGTGTTTTGAATTTGCCAACTATTGATGCCGAAATAAGCATCATTCGCAGCGGAGTCGGCTACATTAATTATTCAGATATTTTAATGGCGGAAACAAGTGGCAGGCTAATAGTCGGCTTTCAGATTGATGCGTTGCCGGGGATTGATATAGAGTTGAATATGCACTCAGTAGAGGTTCGTCTTTACGATGTGATCTATACATTAATAAGTGATATAAAAAGAATAGCAGAGAGCATGGTCACATCTGCTGAACAAGAGGTAATCACCGGGACTGCCAGAGTTGTGGCCTTTTTAAAAGCACCCGAAAGGGAATAATCGCGGGATGTGAAGTTTTAAAGGGCAATTTAGCATACAAAAATCATTTTCGAATCATCTCGGAAATGGGGCCGGTTTATGCAGGAATAATAGAGTCAATGCACATAGAAAACGATGTCGTTCAAAAAGCACACTCCGGTCAACGCGCTGGTATAAAAATAGTAGATTTCAGCAGGGTGAAAGTTGGAGATATTGTTGAGTGTTTTCGCCCTGCTCCCATAATTAAAGCTCTGGCCTGGCAGCCCAAAGGTGAAATTATTCGCAGAGTATAATTCTGCATACAATAGCGTACTCTTTTGAATTAATAAAATATAAACAACAAACGCATAAATCCCCCTAATAAATTCAAGTTTTATCATATTATTACCGATACATATATTACTTAATAAACAAGGGACTATCGTTCTGGGCTATCACTGCAAGTTATTAATTTAACATTATAAAACAGTAAGCTGATATGACACTTAACAAAAAACCGCTATCAGATGTCTGGTTGGGGCTATTATTGGCAATCATGCTAGGAATAGTGTCCTACGGGTTAAAAGTATTTGCAAAGTCTCACATTGCAGACCCTCTGGTTATCGCATTAATTTTAGGGATAATCGGAAGATCAGTGATGGGAGAGCAGAGTAAGTTCCAACCCGGGCTGAAATTTGCGCCCTCCTTTTTCTTACCTCTAGGGATAATTTTTTACGGCGCACAAAATCTAAATTTCGCTAAAATTGCGGATGTTGAATCGAACATAATAGTATTGCTGATATTTGTAGTGCTCACATATTTCATTGTAATTCTCCTGCTCGGCACACTACTCAAGCAAAGAAAGCAGATCACTTATCTCACTGCGGCCGGCTCTGCAATTTGTGGTGCATCGGCAATTGCAGTTACATCTCCGGCGGTTAATGCTGAACCTGACGACGTCTCAATATCACTGCTTTCAGTTGCTCTGGCGGCCCTCATTGGTTTTTCACTGATACTTCCCTTTATATCAGCAGCGTTTGATGTCAGCTGCGAAACTCATTGCCTAGCCTCAGGGTCTGTCCTGCAGTTTACCGGTCTCGTAAAGACATCAAACATGTTCGTACCTTTTCTTACAAAGGATGTAAGTGAAGTGCATGCCATATCCATGGCAGTTTCAGTCAAAGCACTCAGATATCTGGGCCTACTGATAGTCATACCTATTTTTGCGAGTCTCATAAGAAAAAAGGTGTATGTCCCATGGTTCTTATGGGCGTTTCTTGCAGCCGGTCTGCTTGGAACTTGGCTATACACAAATCAGAGGCTGCTCTTTGATGCAACTCTTACACCTTATATAAAGGCAATACATAATATTTCGTGGTCAATAGCCATGGCAGCAATCGGATTAAATGCCGATGTGAGACAGCTTATAAGCAACAATGGAAGCAAGGCAATAATAATGGCTTTCGCAGGTTTTCTTGCGGCAACAATAACTTTTTTTATCGGGATATATATTATCTCTCTGATCTGACAAATGCTCGACAATATAAAAATTGAAACTAAACCTCTAAAGTCCAGCCTGAGAAACAATATACTGATGACTTTTTTTCTAATCCTGGCTCTGGGTGGTGTAGTTAATAATGCTATTTTTTTTAATATAATTCATACAACCCTTAGCGCTGAAGGACTAGACCCTGCTGTCATTGATAATATCGGAAAACACTTTACCGTTATAGGTACAGGAGTGACAATGGCTGGCATTCTAATAGTGCTATTGATCGCTCTTATTTTCTCCGAAACTATCACAAGTCCGTTAAAGAAATTAACTATGGGAATGATTGATATAGCTGGAGGCAAGTGGAATACAAGGATTGATATTTCGTCGAACGATGAACTAGGGCAGCTTGCAGAAGGCTTTAATTACATGATAGAGCACATTGATGAATCTCTGCATAAGCTAAAGCAGGCAAAGGAGTATACTGATAATATTGTTATCTCTGTACCTTCTATATTAATAGTTTTAAACTGCAACCTTAATGTCCTATCAACTAACATCGCGTTTGATAAGTTAGCAGAACAATTTCCTACATTGTCACTTCATCAGTTCATTACCAGACTTGAGGGCGAGATAAATGATAATTTGAAGTTGGGCGAGACTATAAAAAAAGAAATAGATTTAGTCCCGGAAGGTACGGAAGCGAATCTGATATTTTCAGCCGTCGTTTCCAAGATAGGAGACAATTGTGACGACAACAAAGAAGAGACACCAAGGGTGCTGCTGACAATTACAGATATTACTGAGCGCAAGAAAATGAAAGAACTTGTCTTACAGTCTAAGCAGGACTGGGAAGATACGTTCAACACTATTCCTGACATGATTACTATCCACGATAAGGATTTTAATATAATCCATGCCAACAGTTACGCCAAGGAATCACTCAACCTGCCGATCGTCGATCCAGGACGGATAAATAAATGTTACAACTTCTATCATGGAACGGAGCATGCTCCTAGTAATTGTCCGAGCTGCGACTGCATGAAAACAGGCGAGGCAGCGACTTTTGAAGTCTTTGAGCCGCATTTAAATAAATTTATAGAAATCAGGGCCATTCCCAGGATTAACAACAGCGGCAAACTTATTGGTCTAATACATATTGTGCGAGACATAAACGACCGGAAGAAGATCGAGGAAGAACGCAACCATCTGATTACCGATATTACAAAAGCAAAAATAGAATGGGAGCTTACTTTTGACAGCGCTATGGAATTTATATTGCTGATAGACAAGAAATTGCAAATCACACGCTGCAATAAGAGCTTTGCAAAGTTCGTAAACAAACCGGTTAGTGAAATAGTAGGACATCACTGCCATGAATTTTTCCCATGTGCGAATGATCAGGTAGAAGACTGCAAGGAAAACATTTGCTCTTCGGATGAATTTAACCTAAAGAGCGAGCTCCAAACCGATTCCGGAAGATGGCTTTACGTAAGTCACCGACCAATTCATGATGACAAATCAAAATCGCTCCACTCTGTTATAATAGCCACTGATGTCACAAAGCTAAAAAGGACCCAGGACCGGGTTGAAGAATCCGAAAAAGAGCTGAAGAAAAAAGTAGAGGATCTGGAAAAGTTTTATGACCTGGCTGTCGGTAGAGAGATCAGGATGAAAGACCTTAAAAAACAACTTAAAAACCTAAACACCAAACTCGAACATTACGAATATAATGCCCTTAATCAAAAATAATAAAGAGTCACACCATTTGCTAACTAAAGTTATAAAAGACTGGCATAGTCTGATTGATACAATGAACTATCCGGTATTTATCGTTGACTGCAGTTTTAATATTGTCATGCATAACAAGTCTTTCTTAGAAACGTTTGGAGAACATAGTCATAGCAAATGCTTCAAGCTATTCCATGGCACTGACAAACCTGTTCACAACTGCCCAATGTCAACCGTACTTAAAACCGGGGAAAGTGTGCAAATAGAAATAACTTCCCCATTTTCGGACAAATCAATGCTAGTGAATGCATCTCCTGTTTTTCACGATCAAGAAGTCATAGGAGTCATTCATTCATTGATGGATGTTTCCGACCTAAAGCCGAGTGATGACGGCATGGGTGAGCTAATAGATATCTACGCATCTTCAATAAACGAGCTGAAGGCCCGTGAACTTCGGGCGCAGAAAGGCAGAGACGCCTTCCTAAATATGCTCGAAGACATCAATGAATCGTATAAGGAGCTTGAAGACCTCTTTTTAAAACTTATAGTTGTAATGGTCAATGCACTTGATGCTAAGAGCCCCTGGACAAAGGGGCATTCAGAGAGAGTATCAATGTATGCAGAAGAAATTGCAGAAGAGCTGATGCTTGA
>PJEL010003872.1_pt1 | contig 12551 bp, 9 predicted proteins | sample 1853271 | NCBI WGS metagenome assembly PJEL01 (sample SAMN08108733, study PRJNA415343) | Invertebrate metagenome, whole genome shotgun sequencing project. | host: Globobulimina | place: Sweden: Gullmar Fjord | collected 2015-08 | reverse complement strand
GCGCCTTCAGACTGGTCGCGCACCAGGGCGCGCGTGGCGATCTTGGGTCCCGAGACGCCGATGCCTTGAATCATCCGTCCGATCAGAACTTCTTCGATGGACGAAGCTGTCATCGCCACCAGGCTGCCAACTGCGTAGATCGCCAAGCCGATCAAGATCGCCGGCTTACGGCCCAGGGCATCGGAAACCGGGCCGAAGAACATCTCGCCGAACACCATGCCCAGAATGAACACCGTGATGATGAATTGCGTATCGTTGCTATCGGCGACCGCCAAGGCCTGCCCGATATCGCGCAGGGCCGGAAGAATGGCATCGATGCTAAGGGCGGTGAGCGAGGTCGTCAGCGAAAAGAGGGCAACGAACTCCGCTGTGCGCAGCGGCGGTTTCGGCATCTAAGGCGCCATACAGGAAAGGTTGCTGGGCGCGCCGGCGAAGCGATTCGGCAGAGGCATCAACTCATCAGGCCCGCCCGCCGTCGACCTTCGTCGGACTTGAGGGAGAAGTCGGTTCCCGCGAATTCCGCCGCGTCTTCGGTGCAGAGCCAGGCAATGGTGCGGGCAGGCCAGTCGGCCGGAATATGGACGGAAGGATCCAATTGGCTGACCGGGTTGACGCCGGATGCCTTGACCACGACCTGCATTTCGGTGGCGACCGTTCCCGGGCTGAGGCCCACGACGCGGATGCCCTTGTCACGATACTCCTTGTCGGCGCAGCGGGTCAGCGAGAGCGCTGCGGCCTTGGACGAGCAATAGTGACTCCATCCTTCCAGCGCGCCGGTGGCCGCGCCCGAGCTGATATTCACGATCACGCCGGACCCCTGGGCCTCCATGATGGGGAGTACCGCGCGCAGGCCATAGTAAACACCCTTGTAATTGATGTCGGCGGCCCGGCCCCACTCCTCCGGGTCGGAGTCCGCGAGCCGGGCAATCGGCTCGATGACGCCGGCATTGTTGACCAGGATATCGACCCGGCCAAAGGTGCTCAGGCAGTGGTCGACCGCGGCGGCGACATCGGCATAGCGGCTGACATCACAGGCGACCGCACTGGCTTTTCCACCTGCTTGGCGAATCCCTTCCGCCACTTTCTCAACTTGGTCCAGGCTGCGGGCGGCGAGGACGACCGCTACGCCCTGCTGTGCCAGTACCTGAGCGGTGGCCGCGCCGATCCCCCGGCTGGCGCCGGTAACAATGGCGGTTTTGCCCTGAAGTTCCTGCATTCAACTTTCTCCTTTGATTCCAGAGCCGCGGGCGGCCTTGCCGCAGCAGCCGGCGTAGCGACGGATCGCTTCCCGGCGGCCTCAAAAGAGGGGCCGAGAACTCACTCAGCTTTCTTGAGACGCCGCCGAAGCAATATCGCAGATCGTTTTTGCTAGTCGAGCGGGGTGACGACATTATCCGGCGGCAGAGTCTCCCAGGGATAGCCGTCCTTTGTCATGGCTTGGCCAAGTTCGTACAGCCCGTTCATGTAGGCCCGATCAAAGGGCTCATGTGGCTCCATCGCAAAGGAGTCGGGGATATAGGCCAGGTGAAAATCCGCGCCGTCGCGTTGCGCGACCAGGTACATGCGGTTCAGGTCGCCGAGCCCCTGGGTACGTATGAGAGAGGCGAGCGCCGTCTTAGTAAGGGTGAAGATGCTCGCTTCAATCGGCTCCCAGCGCGGCTTAAGGAGAGAGTTCCGTATGATGTAGAGTTGCGGTCTTCCTTTGGCGTCGAGCTTTTCCAGAATAACCGGCCAGTCGATGGTCGAGGGATAGACGAAAGCCTGTTGAACGGCGCCGCCGTCGACATGAATCTCATCGTAGGTCATTCCGTCGCGCTCGACTTGTATGAATACCGGCGGAAAGGCACCGGGTATCGAGGCGGAGGCCAGCAGCACGTCGATGATCAAGTTATGGGCGTTAGGGGCGCCGCTGGCGGCAATGGCGGTCACATTCCAGATCACCGGCCGTCGCGCATCGAGATTTGTCGTTCCGATGAAAAGTCTGCGGCCTCGTTCATGTTCTTCCGCCAGACGGAGGATCATCGCGTCGTCGACGTATTGGTCGATGATCGCGCGCAACTTTTTTGTATCGACCGCCGCGTCACCGGTCGCGATGACGGTCCAGGACCGCTGTTCGATCAGGTCTTCGCTCGAGAGCGTTGTATAGATCTCGGTCAGCGCCTTGTCATAGTCGGAGCCCAGAAATGCAAAGGGAGCGGAAAGGGCACCTGTGCTGATCCCCGTTACCATGGTGAACTCCGGGCGTGTCCCGGTCTCGGTCCAGCCGGTCAGGATGCCCGCGCCGAAAGCACCGTCCTGGCCGCCGCCGGAGATGGCGAGATAGTGGTGCTGTATGCCCACGATGCCCGATGAACGGGCGCGTATCTCGTCGATGTTTCCGTGGCGGATCCGTTCAACCAAGGACTCCGGGGTTTCATCTCCCCAGAAGCGCACATTCTCCATCCCCGGAATTTCCGCGAGCCGACCGTCGGCCAGCGGCACGGGATTACGATCAGGGATTGTGCCGCAGGCAGTGACGACGCTGCAAAGCAGCAATGCTGTTAACAAACGCAAATGTTTCATGGAAGATCCCCTAGTCGTTCCCCAATCGAAGCGCGGCAAGAAACCCATAATGGGTCATGCTGCTCGGTCCGATGCCCTCCGGATGAATCGCATCCCTTTGGTCCCGCCGCAGGATGCAGGTTAGCGCGGCGACCTGACGATTGTCACGGCTCTCAGCGGCCGTAGTATTTGTCCAGGCGGTCGAAAGCTTTCTCGATGATTTCGTCGTCCACGCAGTAGGCCATGCGGACATGACCCTCTCCGGTCGGTCCGAAGGCGCTTCCCGGGGTGACAGTGACCTTCGCTTGCTCCAACAGCTTGATGGAGAAGGCGACCGAATTCTCGTGATCGGCGATAATTCTGGGGAACACGTAATAGGCCCCTTCGGGCCGGACATACTCGAAGACGTGCGCAAGTGCGTCGAGGCGCTCGCAGATCATGGAACGCCGACGCGAAAGGGCCTGCTCGAACTCGCGTAGATGGACAGGTTCTTCCGTCAATCCGGCGATTCCCGCCACCTGCGAGATTCGGGGCGCACAGATGATCGTTGCATCATGGACCTTCAGGACCTGCCGCTTGAGTGGTTCGGGCAAGATCATGTAGCCGAGGCGCCATCCGCTCATCGCGTAGGCCTTGGAGAAGGTGAAGAGGTAGACGAGGTGCTCGGACAGCTCGGCAACGGAGGACAGGTTGAAATAGATGTCCCGGTTTTCGTAGGTGAAGTGGCTGTAAGGGTCGTCGAGCAGGATCAGCAGGTCGTGAGCCTTCGCGATCTCTCCGACCCGGCGCAGTTCCTCCTCGGAGAAGATCCTTCCCGTGGGGTTCGAGGGCGAAACGAGGACGATCGCCTTGGTCTTGTCGGAGACCAGGGCGGGTAGGGCCTCGACGTCAAGGCGCCAGCCTTGGCTTTCGTCCATGCGCCAGTATATGGGCTCGCCGCTGCAAAGCCGGATCTGCTGAAAGTGAGAGGCGAAGCCGGGGTCGGTCACGATGATCTCGTCGCCCGGGTCGATGATCGCATGGAACAGGGCGTTCAGGCCCTGCATGTTGCCTGCGGTGATCATCACATTGCGGTCGGGATCGGCGGCGATGCCCGTTGAGGCGAGGTGTTGCTCGGCGACGGCTTGCCGAAGCGCCGGCAAGCCGTCGGGCAGCGCGTATTTGCCGATGTCGGGGTCGGTTTCCAGCTGGTTCTCTACCGCACGGCGGATATGCTCGGGTGTGCGGAATGACGGTAGGCCCCAGGCCAGCGACGCCGCGCCCTCTACCTTGGCGCTGCGCATTGCCATTTCCTTGATCGCGGAGATCGAAATCTCCGACACGCAACGGGAAACCCAGGCCTTGTTATTGTTCATTGTGCCCCCATCGCCCTGGTGTCTCCGCCGGAGCGCCTAGCTCGCATTCCGGCGGCAAGCGATAAGCCCCTGGTTGCGATGATCTTCGGACTTTGCCAGAAAGCCCGGAGTCTATCTAGCGTGCTGCGGGTTCGAGGCGGATCAACCGGCCCCTGGCGCTGTCGGTGAGGATGTAGATAAATCCGTCGGGGCCGGAGCGCACGTCCCTGATGCGCTCGCCGAGGTCGCGCAGCAGAACCTCCTGACCGACAACCTTCTGGCCGTCCATTTCCAGACGTCGCAGGTGCCGGTGGGCGAGGGCGCCGACGAAGAGATCGCCTTTCCATTGCGGGAAGCGGTCGCCGTCGTAGAAAGCCATTCCGCTGGGCGCGATGGAGGGGTCCCAGTAAATCACCGGCTGCTCCATGCCCGGCGCCGCGCTCTTCTCCGAGATGATGGCGCCGCTGTAGTCGATGCCGTAGGTAATCGCCGGCCAGCCGTAGTTGGCGCCGGACTTCAGAAGATTCACCTCGTCGCCGCCGCGCGGCCCGTGCTCGTGCGCCCAGACCGCGCCGGTCGAGGGCTGCAAGGCCAGGCCCTGCACGTTGCGATGGCCGTAGGTGAAGATTTCTCCCATGACCTTTGTTTCCCCGGCGAAAGGGTTGTCCGCCGGCAGGCTGCCGTCGTCGTTCAAACGAAGGATACTGCCGAGGTGGTTTTCCGGATTCTGCGCCTCCTTCATATAATTGCGGCGGTCGCCGAGGCTGACATAGAGCTTGCCGTCGCGGTCGAAGACCAGACGCGAGCCGTAGTGGGCGCCGCCGGGTGTCTTGGGTCGGGCGCGAAAGATCACCTCAAGCGCTGTAAGCTCTTCACCGTCGAAACGAGCCCGTGCTACCTCGGTGCCGGTCAAGCGCTGGTCCTTCGCCGGGTCGGCCCCGGCATAGGAGAAATAGACATACCCGTTGGTGGCGAAGTCCGGATGCAGAGCGACGTCCAGCAAGCCACCCTGGCCACGGGCGATGGCCTGCGGCCCACCGGGAATAGGCGCGGCCTGCAGCTTGCCGTCCTTGAAGAGGCGCAGGCGGCCCGACCGCTCGGTGATCAGAATGCCGCCATCGGGGAGGAAGGCCATGCCCCAGGGATGCGCCAGGCCCTCGGCCAGGGTGACGGCCTGGAAGTCGTGCTGTTCGGAGCGCTCGACACTTTGTTGGGCGGCCAGGGGAGGCGCCGAAAGGCATAGTCCGACCGAAAGCAGAAGGGCCGCAATACTCTGTGTGGGTCGTTCGAGATCAAGCATCGTTGTCCGTCGTCTCCTGAATTTACGTCGCTATGCCAGTTCTTTAGCTAGGCCAGAGTCGGGCGGCGTCAATAATTGCTGGGCAAATGCTCAAAGATCGGGCAAAACTTCGCAGGTAGGCAAGGCCAGGGACCATCGGTTATGAATAGGCTACGCCCGAGTGGCCAGGCGATTCGGTGAGTTAAATCTTACTGGCGCTGCTCCAAGGGGGAGCGCCGGGGTCCCTGGGAACCGGACGGCTGCAGACAGGGCATTCTTATTCTTTGTTGGTTTTTCCCGGAAGGTTCCTTTGACCGCACAGACAATCCCCGTAGCTCCTTTCGATCTGGTCGTTTTCGGCGGGACAGGCGATCTCTCCTACCGAAAGCTGTTGCCGGCGCTGTACCAACGCGACCAGGCCGAACAGATCGTCGGCCCGAGCCGTATCATCGCGGTGTCGCGCCGCCAGATGTCCGACGACGACTTCAAGGCGGCGACCCGGGAGGCGATCGAGCGTTTCGTCGCGCCGGAAGACCGGGATGAAGAACACCTCGCGTCGTTCATCGACCGGGTCAGCTATGTTGCCGTCGATGGTGCCGGCGATGACGGATGGAGCGATCTGCAAGCCGCATTGGGCCAGAATGGGGATTGCGTGCGGGTCTTCTACCTGGCGGTCAATCCGGAACTTTTCGGGCCGATCTGTCAGGGCATCGGGCGCCACGGCCTGATCACGGACGAATCCCGGGTGGTGATCGAAAAGCCCATCGGCAAGGATTTTAAGACCGCCCAGGTGGTCAACGAGGCTGTGGGCGCGGTCTTCGACGAGCATCAGATCTATCGGATCGATCACTATCTGGGCAAGGAGACGGTCCAGAATCTCATGGCGCTGCGCTTCGCCAACGCGCTCTTCGAGCCGCAGTGGAACAGCGCCCATATCGACCACGTGCAGATTACCGTGGCCGAAAGCCTCGGCGTCGAGGGACGCGCAGCCTATTACGATACCGCTGGTGCGCTGCGCGACATGGTGCAGAACCATATCCTGCAACTGCTCTGCCTGGTCGCCATGGAGCCGCCGACCTCCATGGACGCCGATGCGGTACGCGACGAGAAGCTGAAGGTGCTGAAGGCGTTGACCCCGATAGACGAGGACAACGTCGACCGCCTGACGGTGCGCGGCCAGTACGCCGCCGGGGCCTCCGCCGGCGGCGCGGTCAACGCCTATGCCGAGGAGGTCGACGGCGGGTCGAAGACCGAGACCTTCGTATCCATCAAGGCGGAGATCGCCAACTGGCGCTGGGCCGGGGTGCCGTTTTATCTGCGCACCGGCAAACGGCTTGCCTCGCGGGTGTCGGAGATCGTGGTCGCCTTTCGGCCGATCCCCCATTCCATCTTCGGTAAGGATGCCGGTGGTGTGGTCGCCAACCGCTTGGTCATCCGCCTTCAGCCGGATGAGGGCGTGAAGCTCTGGATCATGATCAAGGACCCCGGGCCGGGCGGTATGCGCCTGAAGCACGTGCCGCTGGACATGAGCTTCGCCGAGGCCTTTGGCGGGCGCAATCCGGATGCCTATGAACGCCTGCTGATGGACGTGGTGCGCGGCAATCCGACCCTCTTCATGCGGCGCGACGAGGTCGATGCGGCCTGGCGCTGGGTCGATCCCATCCTGGCTGCCTGGCACAGCAAGGTTGATTCTCCAAAGCCTTATACTTCGGGCACTTGGGGTCCGAGTTCCTCGGTGGCCCTCATCGAACGTGACGGGCGGACCTGGTACGAGGACGTCGACTGATGGGCCTCGACGGGCCCAAAGTCGCCGCGCCACGCCATGATTTTGCGGATTCTGCCGCTCTGGCTGGCGCCCTGGCGGAAGCGGTGGCAAGCAACCTGCGCGACGGCCTGGCGGCGCGGGGCTCTGCCTCGCTGGCGGTATCGGGCGGCCGTACACCTGAGCAATTCTTCGCGGCGCTGTCGCGGCAGCCGCTGGACTGGGACAAGGTGACCATCACCCTGGTGGATGAACGCTGGGTGGCGCCTGATCATCCGCGCTCCAACGAGGCCTTGTTGCGCCGCTGCCTGCTGCAGGGACCGGCGGCGGACGCGCAATTGGTGAGTCTGGTCACCAAAGACGCAAGCCCGGAGGAAGGGCGCACCGAGATCGCGGGCCGCGTCGCGGCCTTGCCCCAGCCTTTGGACGCCGTTGTGCTGGGCATGGGCAGCGACGGGCACACCGCTTCGTTTTTCCCCGGTGGCGACCGCTTGGCGGAAGTCCTCGATCCAACTTGCGCCGCACAGGTCCTGCCGATGCGCGCGTCCGGCGCCGGCGAACCGCGAATGACACTGACTTTGCCGCTGATCGCCGCGGCCCGTACGGTTTATCTTCATATCGAGGGAGCGGAAAAGTCGGAGGTCCTGGCGCGGGCCTTACAGGACGGCCCGGCCGAGGAGTTGCCCGTCCGGGCCGTGCTGCAAGGTTGCGCGCGACCGCTCCAAATCTATTGGTGCCCTTGAGGCGCCGTCCGTGACCGCCGGACAGCAAGGAGAATCGAATGCCTCTGCATGACCGCGTGAGTGAAGTGACGGAGCGGTTGCGCGCGCGCAGCCGCGAGAGTCGCCAGGCCTATCTCGATCGTATCCGTCGCGCCGCGGAGGAGGGGCCGCGGCGAGGCACGCTTTCCTGTGGCAACCTGGCGCACGGTTTTGCCGCCTGCGGCCTGTCCGACAAGCAGGCCCTCAAAGGCGCGGCGGTGCCCAATCTTGGTATCATCACCGCCTACAACGACATGCTCTCGGCGCACCAGCCCTTCGAGCGCTTTCCTGAATTGATCAAGCAGGCCGCGCGCGATGCCGGCGGCGTGGCGCAGGTCGCCGGCGGGGTGCCGGCTATGTGCGACGGCGTGACCCAGGGCCAGCCGGGCATGGAGCTGTCGCTGTTCTCGCGCGATGTCATCGCCATGGCGGCCGCCGTCGGCCTGTCCCACAACATGTTCGACGCGGCGGTCTTCCTCGGCGTTTGCGACAAGATCGTGCCGGGTCTGGTGATTGCGGCCTTGGCCTTCGGCCACCTGCCGGCGATCTTCATTCCGGCCGGGCCCATGCCGTCGGGTATGCCCAATGACGAGAAGGCGCGCATCCGCCAGCTCTATGCCGAGGGCAAGGTCGGCCGCGACGAGCTGTTGGAAGCGGAATCGCAGTCCTATCACGGACCGGGTACCTGCACCTTCTACGGCACCGCCAACTCCAACCAGATGCTGATGGAGATCATGGGCCTGCACCTGCCCGGTGCCTCCTTCGTGAACCCCAACACGCCGCTGCGCGATGCTTTGACGGTGGAGGCGACCAAGCGTGCGCTGGCCATCACCGCGCTCGGCAATGCCTATACCCCGGTGGGGGAGATGATCGACGAGCGCGCCGTGGTGAACGGCGTGGTCGGGCTGCACGCCACCGGCGGCTCGACGAACCATACCCTGCACCTTGTCGCCATGGCCGCCGCGGCCGGCATCGACCTCACCTGGGACGATCTCTCCGACCTGTCCGATGTGGTGCCGCTGTTGACCCGGATCTATCCCAACGGTCTGGCCGACGTGAACCATTTTCACGCCGCCGGCGGCATGGGCGTCCTGATTTCCGAACTGCTCGATGCCGGACTGCTGCATGACGACGTCATGACGGTCTGGGGGCAGGGGCTCGGCAACTATCGCCAGGAGCCGAAGCTGTCTGGAGACGGCAATGTGGTGTGGCAAGCCACTGGCGCCAAAAGCCATGATGAAGAGGTCCTCGCGCCGGTCGCCAAGGCTTTCTCGGCCAACGGCGGCCTCAAGATGCTGGACGGCAACCTCGGACGCGCGGTCATCAAGGTGTCGGCGGTCAAGCCGGAACGCCATGTGATCGAAGCGCCGGCGGTGATCTTCCACTCTCAGGACGCTCTCATGGCTGCCTTCAAGGCCGGCGAGCTGGAGAAGGACTTCGTCGCCGTGGTGCGCTTTCAGGGCCCCCAGGCCATCGGCATGCCGGAATTGCATAAGCTGACGCCGCCGCTGGGCGTTTTGCAGGATCGTGGCTTCAAGGTCGCGCTGGTCACCGATGGGCGCATGTCCGGTGCCTCCGGCAAGGTGCCGGCCGCGATCCACGTAACGCCGGAAGCCGCCGGCGGCGGGCCGATTGCCAAGCTGCGCGACGGCGATATCATTAAGCTCGATGCGGTGGAGGGACGCCTGACCGCTGACGTGCCCGAGGCTGAATGGGCAGCGCGCGAAGCAGTCACCGAAGATCTTTCGGCAAGCCACAGCGGTCTCGGCCGCGAGCTCTTTGCGCCCTTCCGGGCGGCGGTCGGGCCTGCCGACCGGGGCGCCCATGTTTTTAGAGGGGGATTGTGATGCAAGGCCAGAACGGGATCGAGGCGATCCTCAAGCTGGCACCGGTGGTGCCGGTGTTGGTGATCGATGAGGTGGCGACCGCTGTGCCGCTGGCCCGGGCCTTGGTGGCAGGGGGGCTGAAAGCGATCGAAGTGACCTTCCGCACCGAAGCGGCGCTTGAGTCGATCCGCGCCATCGCTGCGGAGGTCGACGGCGCGGTGGTCGGGGCCGGTACGGTGCTGACGGCGGCGCAGGTCGATCAGGCAGTGGCGGCCGGTTGCCGCTTCATGGTCTCGCCGGGGGCCTCGCCTGGGCTGCTGGACGCCGTTGCCGACTGTCCGATCCCGCTGCTGCCCGGCTCGGCCTCGGCCTCCGAAGCCATGACGCTGTTGGAGCGCGGCTACGCCTTCCAGAAGTTCTTTCCGGCCGAGCCCGCCGGCGGCGCTGCCTACCTGAAGTCCCTGTCACAGCCGCTGGCCGGCCTTCGCTTCTGCCCCACCGGGGGTATCTCGCGCGAGACGGCCGGGCGCTATCTGGCGCTGCCCAACGTGGTCTGCGTCGGCGGCTCCTGGGTGGCGCCGGGCGACAAGGTCGCGGCGGGCGCCTGGGGGGAGATCGAAGCCCTGGCGCGCGACGCCGCCGGACTGACGAGCTAGAGGAACTCATCGCAATGACGGCTGCCGTTGAAAAGGCTTTCGAGGAGCTGCGCGCCCATCACTGGGAGATGAAGGGCCGGCGCCTGCGCGATCTCTTCGCCGAGGACCCTGAACGCTTCGATCGCTTTTCCCTGCGGCTCGACGACCTGTTGCTCGACTACTCCAAGAACCGGATCCTGCCGGAGACGCTGGAAAAACTTCTGGCGCTTGCGCGGGCGGCGGACATCGAGGAAGCCCGCGCGGCGATGTTCGACGGCGAACAAATCAATGCGACGGAGGGGCGTGCGGTTTTGCACACCGCCCTGCGCAACCGCTCCGAGCGACCGGTGCTGGTCGACGGCCACGACGTCATGGGCGAGGTGCGCGAGGTGTTGGAGGCCATGTCGGCCTTCGCCGAGGGCATTCGTGGCGGCGCCATCGGCGGCGCGACCGGCGAGCGCTTCACCGACGTGGTCAACATCGGCATCGGCGGTTCCGACCTCGGCCCGGCGATGGTGACCCGCGCGCTGTCGCCCTATGGCCGGCCCGACCTGCGCTGCCATTTCGTCTCCAACGTCGATGGTGCGCAGTTGAGCGACACGCTGCAGGGCCTCGACCCGCGGACGACGCTGTTCCTGGTCGCCTCCAAGACCTTCACTACCCAGGAGACCATGACCAATGCCCGCTCGGCGCGGGCCTGGCTGTCGGCAGCCCTGGGTGAGGAGGCGGTGGCGGATCACTTCGCCGCCATCTCGACCAATCTGGAAGCCGTAGCCTCTTTCGGTATCCAGGAAGCGCGGATTTTCGGTTTTTGGGATTGGGTCGGCGGGCGCTATTCGGTGTGGTCGGCCATCGGCTTGCCGGTGATGATCGCCATCGGGCCGGCGCGCTTTGGCGAATTCCTGCAGGGCGCCTTCGAGATGGACGGGCATTTCCGCAGGGCGCCGCTGGCCGTCAACATGCCGGTGATCCTCGCCCTGCTCGGCATCTGGTACCGCGACGTCTGGAATTTCGGTTCCCACGCCGTGCTGCCCTACGACCAACGGCTGGAGCGCTTCCCCGCTTATCTGCAGCAACTCGATATGGAGTCGAACGGCAAGCAGGTCACGCTGACCGGTCATCCGGTGGCCGAGGCGACCGGCCCGGTGGTCTGGGGCGAGCCCGGCACCAACGGTCAGCATGCCTTCTATCAGCTGCTGCACCAGGGGACCGACGTGGTGCCCTGCGACTTTCTGGTGGCGGCGGAAGCCCAGGAACAGCTAGGCGATCACCATGCGATCCTGCTGGCCAACTGCCTGGCGCAGTCCGAGGCGCTGATGCGCGGCAAGACGGCGCAAGAGGCACGCGCAGAACTGGCCGAGGCGGGCCTGGGCGCCGCCGAAGCCGAAGCCCTGGTGCCGCACAAAGTGTTTCCCGGAAATCGGCCGAGCAACACGCTGCTCTACCGAAAACTCGATCCCCGCACCCTGGGCCGGCTGATCGCCCTCTACGAGCACAAAGTTTTCGTGCAGGGCCGCATCTGGGGCATCAACTCCTTCGACCAGTGGGGCGTCGAACTCGGCAAGCAGCTCGCCAGCGAACTGCTGCCCAAAGTGAAGGGCGAGACAGCGATCGAGGATCACGATTCCTCGACGCTTGGCCTTCTGAACGAACTCGCGAAGCTGCGCGGCTCCTAAAACGCCGAGGCGCCGCTATCTACGGGGATGATGGCGCCGTTCACCAGGCTGGCTTCGTCGGAGGCGAGGAAGAGGGCCATCTCCGCCACCTCCATGGGCTGGCCGGTGCGGATCGGGCGCGCCGGGTTGGTGCCGTCGTCGTCGCCGGTCATGCCCATGGAGCGGGTGCGGTCGGTGAGCACGGCGCCCGGCGAGATGGCGTTGACCCGGATGCCCATAGGCGCGCACTGCAGCGCCATGGCCTTGGTCAGGGTAATGATGCCGCCCTTGGCCGAGGTGTAGGCATCGGCGCCACGAGTGCCCTTCATGGCGCGGATCGACGAGGTATTGACCACCGCGCCGCCGCCGGCGTCCTGGATGTAGGGCACGGCGATGCGGCTGGCCAGGAAAGTACCGTAGAGATCCACCGAGATGGTGCGCCAGAATTCCTCCAGTGCAATGTCGAGGAAGCTGCCGTCCTGGGCCGTCGCGCCGCCGGCGTTGTTGTAGAGGATGTCGAGCCCGCCGAAAGTCTCGGCCGCTTCGTCGATGGCGGCTTCGACCTGTTCGGCCTCGGTGATGTCGGTTTCGAAGAACAGCACCTCGCGCCCCTCTGCCTCGGCGGCCGCCGCCGCCCGTTCGCCCGCCTCGCGGTCGATGTCGAGGATCGCCACCTGCGCGCCCTCGCGCACGAAGAGCATGGCCGCAGCGGCACCGATGCCGTTGCCGCCGCCGGTGATGATCGCCCGCTTGCCGTG
>PJEL010003871.1_pt1 | contig 12553 bp, 9 predicted proteins | sample 1853271 | NCBI WGS metagenome assembly PJEL01 (sample SAMN08108733, study PRJNA415343) | Invertebrate metagenome, whole genome shotgun sequencing project. | host: Globobulimina | place: Sweden: Gullmar Fjord | collected 2015-08 | reverse complement strand
CTCCCATGTTCCAGAAGGAGGGCATTACCAATGTTGTGGTAAGTGCAATGATAAATATAACGAGGATAAGCTCAATAAGGGTGAACCCTTCACCTCTATTGGTCCCAGTTGGAAATATCTGCATTATGTTTTTCCCCGTCCGGAATGCCGTCGGCTCCATAAGATATGATATCGTATTCACCCTGGGCACCCGGAGAGATATAAATATAATTATTGCCCCATGGATCGGGTGAAACAGCTTTTTTATCCAGATAGCCTCCAGGTCTGAAGTGATCAGGGACCTGTCCGATTGCCGGAGGCTCGATCAAGGCACTTAATCCCTGTTCGGTTGAAGGATAAAATCCATTGTCCATCCTGAAAAGTTTTAAGGCGGTCTCCAGGTTTTTTATCTGAATTTCAGCCTCTGTTACCCGTGCATTATCAGTCTTGTTTATTAAACGGGGCGCTACAAGGGCGGCAAGAATGCCGATGATGACCATCACTACAAGAATTTCCATGAGTGTAAAACCAGAGCATCGTTTTTTTATTTCCCTCTTTGGCAAAGAGGGGTTAGGGGAGATTTTATAAATCATAAATATTTCCATTCTGTTTTAAATTAACTTATACGATAACATGTACCATACAGTTATTATTATAATTATTGTGCGACTTTCTTGCTAATTGGAAAGTATGAGTTAGAACTTAAATCACTGCATCATCTGGTTTAAATCAAATATCGGCAGGAGCACTGCCAGAACAATGAAGAGCACTACCAGCCCCATTAATAAAATAATTGAAGGTTCCAGAAGACCTATTGCCCTCTGGAGCTTTCTGTCGAATTCGGCTTCATAGGAATCAGCGGTCCTTTTTAGAACTTCAGGAAGGGTACCTGTCTGTTCTCCGGTTGCAATGATCTGGAGCAGGGTGGGTGGAAAGCCCTCCAGGCTCGTTGAGAGTTTGGCACCTTGGGAGACAAGGTTTTGGGCTGCCATTATTCTGTTTTTGAGTACCACATTTCCGGTTGCCTTTGACGCTAACTGCATTGCATACAAAATCGGGAGCCCCCCGGAAAGGAGAAATCCCATTGTCATCGAAAATCTGAGCATATAAAGTCCCATTAGTATCCCTGACGGGTCCCTGAGAAGTATTGAATCTATGAGTTCCTTTTTTGTCTCCTTTACTTTCCTGAAAAGAAAAGAGGCTCCTGCAATAAGTGCGAGTAGCAACCACCAGAATGATTGTAATATGTCGCTTATCCAGATGAGCACGATCGTAACAAATGGCAGCTCAGCGGATGTTCCTTCGAATATGCTCGTTATCTTTGGTATGACAAAGGTGAAAAGGAACACAATAATCAGAATACTTATAGATGTCATAAAGGCCGGGTAAATGAGGGCCGTCTTGACCCTGTTTTTTATGCTTGTTTCACTTTCAAGGTAATCCGCGAGTTTCAGAAGTACATCTGTGAGCTTTCCGCTGTTTTCTCCTGCTTCGACCATGCCTGTATAAAAATCAGGGAAAATAGATGGATATGCCTGCATGGCCCGTGCCAGAGAAGATCCGCCGGCCAGGCTTTCCCTTATGTCCGTTAACATATTCCTCCAGTCTCCTTTCTGCTCTGCAGATATTGAGGCGATGGAATCGATGAGTGGGACCCCGGAGGAGAGCAGGGTAGAGAGACTTCTTGTTATGACAGGGAGGATAAGCGGAGGAGCTTTTTTGAAGATGACCCTTTTTTTGGACGCAGAAGCCTCTGTGATTTCTTTAGGGAATATACCCTTTGATTTTACTTTTGAGGCAGCGTCTTTCTGACCGTCGGCTTCTATGATCCCATTAGTCTCTGAGCCTGTCTGATCATATCCTATATATTTAAATACCGGCATATTAATTAATATTAAAACGGTTAATCATTATTAGTTAATTGATAGCACTATATGATGTAACGATATCCATGAAAGATAAACTTTTAACTGCTACAGGATCTCTTCATCGTCTTTCTGTCCTGTTTTCATTACTTTGAAGTTGTGGGTTATTCTCAGGACTTCTTCCATTGTTGTGGTACCGTTCAGGATTTTTTCGACCGCGTTATCCTGAAGTGGTTTAAATCCTGCTTTCATTGCCTCGGCCTTGATCGCCTTTGCGTCCCGTCTTTCTCCGATCATTTTAACTATTTCAGGCGTTATTTCGAGGAGTTCATAAATTCCGGTCCTTCCAAGATATCCCTTGCCCAGACATTTATCGCAGCCTTTCCCATGGTAAAGCACAAATGGAAAGGAATCGAGTTTAAGATATTCAAGTTCCTTATTGGATGGTTTATATGATTCCTTGCAATGCGGACATATGACCCTGATAAGTCTCTGGGCAAGTACACAGACGAGTGATGATGCTACAAGAAAAGGTTCAATCCCCATATCGATAAGCCGGGTAATGGCACCGGGGGCATCATTTGTATGAAGAGTGCTCAGGACCAGGTGACCGGTAAGAGATGCGTGCACTGCGATTTCAGCGGTTTCAATGTCCCTGATTTCTCCGACCATCATTATGTCAGGGTCCTGTCTGAGAATAGAGCGCAGCCCTGAGGCAAATGTGAGACCTATTTTGGGATTCACCTGCATCTGGCCGACGCCGCTGAGCTGGTATTCAACCGGGTCTTCAACGGTAATAATGTTTCTTTCTTCTGTGTTTAATCTCAGAAGTGATGCATACAGTGAAGTTGTCTTTCCTGAGCCGGTCGGGCCTGTTACCAGAATGATCCCGTTCTGCCTTGAAAGGGCGTTCTTTACTGCACTCAGGACAGAGTCTGTAAGCCCGAGCTTTTCGAGGCTCAGTACACCCGCCTGTCTGTCGAGCAGCCTTAATACAGACCGTTCGCCTAAAGCGGTCGGAATTATGGAAACCCTTATGTCTATATTTTTGCCGCCTACAAGGAGTTTTATCCTTCCGTCCTGTGGAAGCCTTTTTTCTGCAATATCGAGTCCGGCAATGATCTTTATTCTTGAGACGAGTGCGTCATGGATTATCTTGGGTGGAGTAAGAACTTTATTCAGAATTCCATCTACCCTGAATCTTACATCAATCCCTTTTTCATATGGTTCGATGTGTATATCACTGGCCTTCTCTTTTACCGCCTCCATGAGAAGTGCATTCAATAAACGTATGATCGGTGCATCCTCAGTCAGTTCAAGCAGGTCCTGGGGGGATTCGAATTCTGTTGCGATCATCGAAAGGTCTTCCCCTTTGATGTCTCCCATTACTTCATCGACATGGCTTGCCTGGCTGTAGATCCGGTTTATGGCATCAAGGATTATGTTTTCGTCTGCCCGGAGCGGATGGGGTTTAAGTTTGAGGGACCTCGCAAGGTCTCTCAGTGCGTAAATACCGCGGCTGTCTGCAACGGCTGCTATTAACTCGTCTTCCTGCTGTTTTAACGGCAGAAAGACATTGCCTTTTAAGAATGGGAGGGTGAGGTCTTTAAGGAGAGAGAGTTCAACGTCTTCATCTCTTATTTTTTCTACGGTATCCATATTTCCTGCAGCTCAGTTTGATTCCAGAACCAGGAGGGGATTCAGGTTGTATTTTTCTTTTAGTTCTTTCAGTAGGATTTGTCCCTGTTCTCTGTTCTGTATTCCGGGAATTCTAACTTTGCTGTAGTTGTTATGTTCGATTATGTAGGTTTCAGGATAATGTGTTTTCAGCTGATCCACGGTATCCTGTGCAACTTCCAGGTGCTTCCATGCCCCTACCTGGATGAAAAAGTTATTGTCAACTATCTTTCCCTGTTCCGGCGTCTCCATGTTATTCCTATCGGATGATTTCAGGGATTCTGAAGTATCGCTGGTTGAAACCTTGCCAGGCCCGGTATCTTCCTGCCATGCACTTTTTTCAAGCGGGTCAGTTTCAAAAGTAGTTAACGGTTTTCTAATCTTTTCTTTTTCAGGTGCGGCCCGTCTTTTCTGTATTCCCACTTTATAGTTTGGTTCAACATAAAGAACGTTAGGAACAGACGAGAAATCTGCTATGGCACTCTCTACTGTTTCGCCTGATTTCAGTTTTATGTGATATACATTTATACCTTTGAAATGTTTAATGACTGCTGCATTTTTCTGTGATATTATCTCATGCGCCTCTGCTTTGGAAACACTGTCATTGAATTTCAGGAGGAGTTCCTCTCCGCTGTAAAGATTATTGCCTGCAGCGGATTTTGTAGGTCTGTCCCTGGATGCCTTTAAAAGGATAGCGGGGGGTTCTTTCTTTTTTTCAGTATTGCTGTCCGGGGTTTCTGTATCAATTGGCTTGATAAAATCCTTTTCTGCCATACCGGTATTTTCTTTAGTATCCGCAACAGGTGCTGTTTCACGAGGTTTGGCAAATGCCTCCGGTCCGGATGATTCATTTTCAAGTTTGAACCTGTAATTCGGTTCAGAATAAATGACGTCCTCACTGGAGGAAAAAATTTCTACAGCCTCTTCCACGGACTTATCGGAGTCAATTTTGATACGATAAACATCTGCGTTATCAAAATGCTCTATTACTTCAGCGTCCTGTTCAGACAGAATTTCGAGTATCTTGTCATGAGAGACATTATTTTTGAATTTAACAAGTATTTCGCCTTTTTTGAAAAACTTCTCCCTGTTAATAAACTCAGTATGCTTCTCCTCAGTTATCTTTGACAGCTGGATAGGTTCCTTTATAATATGAGGGGAAAGAAAAACAAGCAGATTGGTCTTCGTCTTTGATGTGCTTTCAAATTTAAAAAGCCAGCCGAGAAGCGGTATGTCTCCCAGTAACGGTACTTTTACAACCTCTTTTTCTTCTCTCTCTTCCATCAGTCCCCCGATAACAACTGTATGGTTGTCCTGTACGATTACAGTTGTTTTTGTCGAGCGTTTGGTAGTAGTTGGGCCGACTTCGGTGAAAACACTTTCAGGGGTCTCCTTAACGGCAGAGATTTCCTGGTATATGTTTAGCTTCACATAGTTGCCTTCTGTTACCTGCGGAGTAATTCTGAGGGTTATACCGACATCTTTTCTCTCTATCGAGCTGAGAACAGTATTTGCGGATGATGCGTCACGCTCCCTTTTTGATATAAAAGGTACATTTTCACCAACCACTATTTCCGCCTCTTCATTGTCGGATGTAAGTATCTGTGGTGTCGAAAGGACATTGATGGTACTATTGAAATCATTCATGCCAAACAGGGCCGCAAATCCCGGCACTGTAAGGTTTTGAGTAGTGGCAGTTCCGCTTGAATTAACACTGGTTACCGGGACATCAATAAAATTACCCATGCCACCAGCTGAAAAACCTGCAAGGCCTGAAAGGATTGAGAGCATGGACCCTGAACTTATAGTTCCAACTCCGCCTATTGCCACAGGGTTACCATGCTTATCTTCTATCGCTGCCCTCCACTTTGTCCCTAGCTCTCTCAGGTTGTCAATTGATGCCTCGATGATCATTGCTTCAACGAATACCTGTTTTCTTTTCTTGTCAAGGGTCTTTATTACAGCTGTTATATTTTTATATTCAGATGGTGATGCAACAATAACGAGAGCGTTAGTTGCCTTGTCCGGTGTAATGCTTAATGCAGGAACAGGGTCTACAGGGGTCTTCTTTTTCCCCCGGGTAGCAGTTTTATAGGAAGTCTGTAAATCTTTCAGTATGACTCTAAGCACCTTGGCAAGGTTTTCAGCATCAGCGTTCTCAAGGAAATAAACATTGATTATAGCTTTTTCCTGCTGTATGGATGGGAGGTCAATTATTTTCAGGATTGACATTACCTTTTCTATATTGACTGCGGAATCAACAATAAGCAGCAGGTTGCGGGGGCTAAAAGCTGATATATGCCCGTCTCTTGATACAATGGGCCTGAGGAATTTAATGGTCTCTTCGGCCCTGATATGTTCGGTTGGGATAAGTTTTGTGATGTATCCCTCGTTTACCGGGGCCTTATCGTCAAAGGAAATTATTCCTGCCTGTTTTGCGAGAGATGAGGGAATGATCTTGTAAGTTTTCTTTCCTGTTGGAATTATGGTGTAGCCCTTTAAGCTGAGTATTGAAGTGAAAAGACTGAAGGACTCATCAATAGTGAGTTTTGTGGGGGCCACGATAGTGATCTTGCCTTTGATCTTTTCATCAAAGAGAAAATTAGTGCCCGTTATCTCACTGATGAATTTGATAACAGTAGGGATCTCGACATCTACAAAGTTAAAAGAGATCATGTCCCTGTTGTCAGATGCAAAAGAAGGGGAGAACGTGGTCGTGGTGAAGAAGGCGAGCAAACAGACAACAGAAACGATTCTAAAAAAATTCATATGATAAAAACCTGTCCTGTTTTCGCTTTTCATCAATTAATGACCATTTAATATAAACTGATAATCTACCATAAATAAATAATAATTACTCGTCATGAACTACCTTATCTGGTAACTCATGGACATGTTTTCACCATTCCTGACAACATCCAGATTGATCCTGTTCATACCGCGTAATGCCGACATTGCCTGAATTGCGACCTCGGGATTTGATATTTTCAGGTCATTTATTTTCAACAGGACATCTCCGTTCTTCAACCCGAGATTGTGGTAAAGACCGTCCGGTACAACTTCGCTGATCGTAAATCCCTCCTGTTTGCCGTCTTTAAAATTCGGCAGAAGCCTGGCATCTGTTAATATATGTTCGGGATTATCTATAGATTCCTGAACTATTCTGCTGTTAAGGATATACTTTCTATCTCCGACTTTTTTGGCAAATGCAGCTTTTTGGTTCTTAGCGTTTTTCTTTGCCCTCGGTTTTTGCGGCTCTGTCGAAGGTCTGTCGAAGGGTATCGAAACTGTGTATGTTTTTCCTCCCTGTTCGATTTCGACTGATGACGACCTTATTTTCTTTAAAGTGCCATAATTGAATACCCTGTCTCCGTATTTGAAAACCTCCTGGTTTCCGGAAGAAGACTGCGATCTATCTTCGAAAACAGCATAGCTCAGATGTTCGGGGCCTGTTACTGTTCCTACAAGAAGCAGTCCGGTCAGGGAATGAAACTGCTCAGGAGTTTCGCCTGGGCCGGAAAGGGGCTGGAAAGTAAGCGGAGGGCCAAACGGGTTTTTCTCAAGAATGACAGAATAATGCTTGATAGGATGCTTCCTTGAATCAGCTGTTTTTGAAAAATCAGCTAATGTGAGTCCAAGGTCATTTTCAGTGAATGAAATGCTGATAATATTTCGCGAAAACAGCAAAGCCGAAACCAGTACGAGCAGAGCAAGCATATAGTTGGCTAACCGTATCTTTTTTAATGGAAATTCATGCATTTTCAATTAGATTAAACAATTGGTTGCTCCCTGTCAATAATCTGCTTTTGCTTTTGTCTCAATATCTGAATCAAATTAAGTACTTATCGGCACATAAAGGCAATAACATAATTCCAGTATATATATTAATACTGAATATTAAGAAGAATCTTCTGTATGCCGATAATAATACATCAGGTATACATGGGCAGGTTATGTCAAAGCAGTGGAGTGTTTAAGCTTTCAGGAAGGCCGGATAGGAATTCAGTGATGATGAATGAAGCAGGGAGAGATAATTGACAATGAAAAAAAGCGCTGGCAGGCGCGGATACAGATTTATATCAGTACTTAATAAACGGATCTCTCTTACTGTGAAAATGGTACTGCTGGCGGTTACTATTGCTCTTGTTTTGTGGGTAGGCTTTGATATGACACAGACAAGAAAATTAAAGCAGATTTTCCAGGAGAGGTTAGACAAGAACCTGGGAAAACAGGCGATGGAGGACCGGACGAACTTTGACCGTTATGTGAAGGCGCATCAGCATTCGGCAAAACTTTTTATATCGATGAGGAGTTTCGGTGAGTATATTGAAAGCCGGAACTGGAAATCCGATGATGAAATTACAGTTAAAAACTCCAGGCGCTCTCCGAAGTGGTTTCCCAAATCATCGATTCTAAGGACCTTTATGCAGCCTCGTTTTGCTCTCCTTCTGGATGATCATGGAATGCTCAGAGAGGTTTACAGGGGCCCCCAGAATGAGAAGCTGCCGCCATCTTTGATTAATCCGGGCAAACAGTTATTGCTTAAGAGTTACAGGCAGAACCTGATAACAAACATTGATGGAGAACCTTATGTAATTGCCTCTGACCGCTACCTGGATTCATCAGGGAGAACAGAGGCGATTTTGATGCTTGCATCACCTATTGATGATCTGTTTCTGGCTGTTGCCATGGGTGTGACCATGCCCGGACATGTTGTTGCATTGCTTACTTCAGGGAGGGATTCAAGAATATTGACCAGCAGTAACCTTGATGAGATCCCCGCTGACAGCAGGCTTGAAGATATAAAGGAACAGTACATGGTAACGGGAAGGGAATTTTTCGATTATGGTGCATCTGAACAGCCCATAAAGTTTGTGTCGCTGATGTCGACGGAGGAAGTTCGAACTTTAATAAGGTCCATACTATTTTCAGAGCGGCAGGTCAGAATTATAGCTCTTCCTATCCTTGTCGCTTCTTTTGCGTTCCTGATATTCTGGATTACACGCCGCATACAACTGATCACGTACCGTATTTCTGACTTTTCACAGCGCATGCTGGGGTTTCAGCCCAAGGGTCTTCAGAGAGGGGACCAGCTTTATGCACTTGAGGAGCGGTTCCAGAGTTTAACCGAAGAAGTCATCGAAGCGCGCGATGTCATAAAAAGAAAGGCGGATGAAAAGCTCTTTATTGAAAAGAGCAACATGGAGATAAAGCAAAAAGTAAAACAGCTCGGACTTTTACAGTCCGTTACTCAGGCCGTAGGGGTTGGGGTGATAAAAAAGAACCCTTATGGAGCTGAAGCGGTCAATAAGAAGATGGAAGAGTTTGCTGAATTGTGCGGCGGAATATCCAAGTTTGATATCTCAATTTCAGGCGATCTTGAGTGCGTACTCTTTGACAAGAATGGTGACAGGAGGATTTTTTATATAAGCAGTCCGGATATTATTAATGAAGATATCTGTCTGGTCCGCGATATTACCAGAGAGAAGGAACAGACAGAGGCACTTGAGCATATGGCCATGCATGATACGTTAACGGGTCTGCCAAACCGGGCACTTTTTCAGGACCGGTTACAGCAGGCTATTCTGGTCGGACAACGGGATGGAAATTCTCTTGCGCTGCTTATGATTGACCTGGACCGTTTTAAGGAAATTAACGATACACTCGGGCATTTCATGGGAGACGTGGTATTGATAGAAATAGGGAAAAGGCTGCCCGCTGTCCTTAGGAAATCGGATACTATAGCACGTCTGGGGGGTGATGAGTTTGCGATACTCCTTCCTTCTGTAGACAGTAATCATGCGAGGGAAACTGCAGATAAGGTCATGAAGTCAATCGAGGAGGCTTTTGTGATTGAGAATAATAGCCTCTACATAGGCGCAAGTATAGGTATAGCATTTTTCCCTGATCACGGCGGGGACGCCGATTCTCTGCTTCAGCGTGCTGATGTAGCCATGTATGTAGCAAAGAATTCAAGGTGCGGGGTCGCTGTATACAGTCCGGAAGATGACAGCCACAGCCTGCATCACCTTGTCTTGACAGGGGAGCTCCGCTGTGCCATTGAGAACGAAAAGCTTACTCTGAATTACCAGCCGAAGATTGACTATAAAACAGGTTCGATTTGCGGGATGGAGGCGCTCGCGAGATGGGAACATCCAAAGCACGGGTTTATTCCTCCGGATGAATTTATTTCTATCGCGGAGTATTCCGGGTTAATAAATCCATTGACTACACTGGTACTGAATAAAGCGCTCTGTCAATATAAGGAGTGGCGTAAGAATCATAAAGATTTTAATCTTATTATTTCAGTTAACCTCTCTGCAAGAAACCTGCTGGATTTAGAATTTCCCAAAGAAGTTGAAACACTATTAAAAAAATGGGAGGTTGACCCGGCATGCCTTGAATTTGAAATTACTGAGAGTGCTGTTATGACAGACACCGGATATGCGCTAGAAATTATCATGCGGCTTCATGAGATGGGTGTCCGTTTTTCGATTGACGATTTTGGTACGGGCTACTCATCTCTGGCACACCTGAGAAAGCTGCCTGTAGATGAAATTAAGATAGACAAGTCATTTGTTATGAATATGACAAATGATGAGAGTGATACGATGATCGTGCGTTCTACTATTGATCTGGCACATAATTTAGGGCTCAGTGTTATTGCGGAAGGTGTCGAGACAGTTGAGATATTAGATATGCTCGGAAACCTCGGCTGTAACGGGGTCCAGGGGTACTATATTTGCCGCCCGCTTCCTGCTGATGAATTCGCTGAGTGGATGCAGGAATCGGAATGGGGGCTGGGGAAAGAATCCAGGCCGTCATTTGCTAAACGATAGAAAGCATACAATTATATTTTCGCTTCTTTTAAAGCATCTTTACATGAACACGTTTTTTTATCAGGTATGAGCGTAAAAGATTCTTTTAGCAGACGTTTGATTTGTTCAGTTGCACCTTTCATTGCTTCCATTACCTCAGCAACGGTCAGTTTCTTTTTGCTGATACCGGCAGCGAAGTTAGCGACCACAGATATACCTGAATAACATATCTCCAGTTCTCTGGCCAGTGAAGCCTCGGGCATCCCTGTCATTCCCACAACATCTCCACCCAGTATACTGAAACTCTTTATTTCAGCTGCAGTTTCAAGCCTCGGACCTTCTACTGCCACATATGTGCCGCCTTTTTTCAAAGCTACGTTGACCCGCTTCCCGGCTTTAAGTAGTATCCTGCGCAATTCGGGACAGTAGGGCTCGGTAAAATCTATATGAACAACCCCTGTTTTGCCGTCATAGTATGTCGATTTTCTCTCCTTAGTCATATCAAGGACCTGGTCCAGAATTACAATGTCTCCCGGTTTTAGCCCCTTTTTAATACCACCTACGGCGCTTATAGATAATATCATGTCAACCCCTGCTTTTTTGAATCCCCATATGTTTGCCCTGTAATTAATCATATGCGGGGGAATATCATGATTTTTTCCGTGCCGGGGTAAAAAAACAATTTCAGTGTTACCGATTTTGCCGGTCAGGTACTGCCCTGAGGGTTTTCCATAGGGAGTTGAAACACTTTTCCTGCTTTTCAGTACAAATCCCTTTATTTCATAAAGACCACTTCCACCGATTACACCTATTTTTGACATATTGACCTCCTTCTGATACATTATTCCGAATAATGCATAGCCGAACATTATATTGCATAACAGATCATTTAAAAAATAAATGTCCAGGATAGTTTACAAGAAAATCAAGGTAGAAACAAATGAACAGAATACCGGATGAACTTCTAAAAAAGATTATTAGCAAAGCGTTGTCTAACGGCGGTGACTATGCGGACGTTTTTATCCAGCACCAAAGACCGCTGTCTATCATGCTTGAAGATGACAAGATAGAAAAACTGTCTTCAGGTATGGATGCGGGTGTAGGTATAAGAGTTATTTTTGGAGATAAGTCCGCCTATGCATACAGCAATGATTTTTCTGAGGACTCACTGCTCGGTCTGGCTGAAACTGCCAGCAGTGCAGTGAAGGAGAAAAGGCAGGGAGAATCTACATTTGATTTAACCAGGGCCAAACCTGTGGTTGATTTCAGAATAAAATATAAGCCGTCAGATATTGGAATGAAAAAGAAAATAGCTCTTGTTGAAAATGCGAACAGGACAGCAAAAGCTGTGAGTTCCTGTATCAAGCAGGTATCGGTGATTTACAGGGACTCGGTAGATAATATATGCATTGCGACATCGGACGGTACCATTGCTGAGGAAGAACGTATTCATACCCTTGCACTTATTCAGGTTATTGCTGCTGAAGGTGATATTCTGCAGACCGGATATGAACCTGTTGGCGGGCTAACCGGTTTTGAACTGTTTGAAGAAAATCCGTTTGAGGAGATAGCTGAAAGGGCCGCAAAAAAGGCAGTCGGCCTTTTAAAGGCAAAAAAAGCCCCCGGAGGAAGAATGCCTGTTGTTATTTCTTCTAATGCTGGAGGGACCATGATTCACGAGGCCATTGGACATGGACTGGAAGCTGATCTTGTACAGCAGGGTTTATCTGTTTTCAGTGAAAAGATCGGTAAGAAGGTTGCTTCACCTTTGGTAACGATAATTGACGATTCTACCATTTCAGGCAAAAGGGGTTCTTATAAATTTGATGATGAAGGTATAAATTCCCAAAAAACCGTTCTGGTTGAAAATGGCATTCTGAAGGGGTATATGCATAGCAGACTGACTGCAATGAAAGAGGGGGGACGCTCAACAGGGAACGGCAGGAGGCAGTCTTATAAATGCAGGCCTATTCCCAGAATGAGTAATACATTGATTTCTCCCGGAACCGGAGACCCGGATGAAATATTACGATCAGTTGATAAGGGGTTTTTTGTTCAAAAAATGGGGGGCGGACAGGTGAACACCGCAACCGGGGAGTTTGTTTTTGAGGTTTCTGAGGGTTATTTGATCGAAAAAGGGAAAATCGGGGACCCGCTGAGAGGAGCGACTCTTATCGGAAACGGACCTGAGATCCTGAATTCTATTGATATGGT
>PJEL010003870.1_pt1 | contig 12553 bp, 6 predicted proteins | sample 1853271 | NCBI WGS metagenome assembly PJEL01 (sample SAMN08108733, study PRJNA415343) | Invertebrate metagenome, whole genome shotgun sequencing project. | host: Globobulimina | place: Sweden: Gullmar Fjord | collected 2015-08 | reverse complement strand
GACCTATTGTGAAAGGTGGGGATGGTTGACTTTTTCTTCCTATTCCTGATGGGATAATAGGTGCTGATTTCCTTTTTGGTTTCCATGGTCCAAACCTAAAGGACTCTGAGGGCGCTGGAGTAGCGAGCAAACTTTCCCGTACATATACCTCCTTTGTCATCGCCCGATGCACTCTTACGAAGGTCTACTTCACGCTCCCAAAGTGGAAAGAGCCTTTACAAAAGTTGATGGTTACCTCTAGAAAAATGGGGGAACTTTTGCTTTTCTCCTACCCAAAAGAGGGCTGTTGTGACGTAATTAGTAATCAGTAATCAGTAATCAGTAACCAAAAACCCCATTTTAAAGCAATCAGAACCCCATAATCGTCACTTCTTCTTAACTTTGGCCCACCCTTTTTTTCAGCAAAAGAAGAATTCAAACAACCCATGGTAAGTTTACAGCGCATCAAGAACCTTTGCACCCTTTCCATCACCCTGCTCCTCCTCTTCTCCTTACAGCTTAACTCCCTGCGCGCTATGAACGATGATGGTAAAGAGGACGAAAAAGAGCCCATCGGCTACGAGGCGATAGTCGCACCTGTAGAGATTTGGAACGAGTATGAACGAAGCAGGGCAGGAATGGCAGCAGACCATAGCGTTATGCAACAGAACGCCGAGGCGCACCAGAAGTTGCAGAACTGCCAAAATAGTTCCTGCCCCGTTTCAGATTGGGATATGGGTAGCTACTTTGTCGAACTATCGGCAGCTTTGGAGGACATTGGCAACACTACTGCTGCCTTTAAGCTGCAAGACCTTTCCGAGGAACTAAAAGAATCCGACCCTGAAACGTATAGCCTCCTTTTGGATGACAATAACATCCTAGCAGGATACAGAGCAGAGAGGACCCAACATGCCCTAGTTTTATTCTACGATTTCTATTGTAAGTATAAAAACCCAATAAACCCTCCCAATCGCCGTGCTGACCTCATCCGCTTCTTTCAAGAGTGGGTTCCCAACGGCCCCCTCCTCCTTATCGAAAAGAAGCATGATTACTTTGCCCTTGCCATGCGGCTGAACCACATAATCACTAGGGTAGGCCTGACCGAGGATGAAAGAAACACCTTAAAAAACACCCAGCTCGATGACGATGTCCACCTCCTTTTGAAATACCTACTCACAGCTTTTGAAGGAGAAGGACCATGGCAGGAAAAATTAGCAGAATGGGGAAGAGAAAGCCTCGAATTCCAAAGGTTTAAGAAGAGAATTTCAAAGAAGTACAAAGAAAGAAAGATAACCAAAGACCTCACCAGTGCAAAGGATATGTTAGTCCATTTTGATTTTTGGCAGGCCTACCTCACCGCAGCTGTCGATCAAAAAGGCCCCGAACAAGAGGCAAAACCCGTCCTAGATAAGTTAGACAGCCTAGAAGACGACCAGGCGATAAAAACCCTCATGCACCACCTTTGGAAAATGAAGGTAGATGTCAGCCAAAAGCCACATGCAAAGTTACTAAAAGCAGAAAAAACCCTCCTCGATAGTTACAAAAAGTATTTTGAATGTGACGATACATTGAAAAACCTATCAAGAGACCTTTATGAAGAAACCAAGGAAGACGAGGGATTCATCCCCTACGACATCAAAGCCTCCTCGTTAGGGAAAGCGAGAGAGGCCTATCAAAATCGTGCACGGTACCAAAAAGAGATAGCGCGACTAGAAAATGACTTTATAGAAAGTAGGAAGGGGATAAGCATAACCAAAGAAAGGCAAGCATGGGTTAACAAAAACAAATCTTACTATAATGGCATTAACGTCGTCACTGATGAACACAAAAAAGTGGCCACCGCCAGACGGGCCAGACTAGAAGCAGTGCGCAATGACTACTACACAAAGCCATCCGCTCAAAAGGGCACTTCCCCTCTGAGCCCCTTTTACGAACTTTTCAAAGGCAGAGAAGAAAAAGACACGCCCGATACCCTTGTCAGCTTCTTTGAGCGGTGGTTCCTCACAGGGCCTGTTGCCGAAACTTTCAAAGACGATTACTGCTACCTCGTCATCTTATGGGCTGAACTTGTAAAACAGACAGGGCATAATATCAAAAATTTGAGCGGCTCTCTGCGTGGAGGAGGAGATACTATAAATAGGCTTTTGCATTCTGAGTTTTTGTACGAAGATATTAAAGGAAAACTCCAAAATAAGATAACAGAGCGCACCTTTGCAACCTTTATCACAAAAGCATGGCAAGAGGAGAGCAAGAAAAGATTCCTCCGCTTTGAAAACCAGGTCAGCGCCCTCATCGGCTGGGATAGCGTCGACAAAGACGCTTACCGAAAGCAAAGTAATGAAAAGCAAATAATCCTCAATACCATCGGCAGGTGGGAGGGAACCACTGACGCGTGGTTTGCATTGCAAGAATGGACAGATTATATCGCTTACCTAAAACGAGTAGCCACAACACATGATAAGGGCTTCATTGCTAACGTCGAACAAACCATTACGGAATACGGCCAAACGTACATGGACAAGTTGAAAGCTTTCGAAAGAGCAATAAATACGCCTGAAGGCATATTAAGCCGCCATCATGCTTGGAAAACGAGCAGGTACCCTGAAATCAAAAAAACATACGATGATCTTTGTAACCTCGTAAGCCCAACCATTAAATCCTTTATAGAGAAAGAGGTAGCGCCCATCTTCACCGCAGTGAAAAAGAAAGCCGAAGTCCTCAAGGCCTATCAAAAGTGTGAGAAGATAAAAAAATCCTTGCAAGAACCAGGTGGTAAGCCCTTAGCTTTGATGTCAGAAAAGCAAGACTATATAACAAAAATCATAAAAAAACGCGACCAGTACAATGACACCTTGACGGAGGCAAAGGCCTCCGCAAACCAACGGATTGATAGGGCCTCCAAGAAGCTACTAAAACAAACCAAATATTATACGTACTTGAGCAAGCAGTGTAAAAATAGGGCCCCAAAACCTATCTGTGATGACCTTATCGCAATCCTGTTCAATGCAAATACATACGACTGTGACACTAAAGAGGCCTTCGTAACACTCTTAAAAGAGTGGATTATCGACGGTCCCCTCCTGAATGTTAGCACCGATACTGCTGCTGAATTAATCATCAAGTTGCTCATAGCCATGGATGATTTAGGCATTGTAGAAGAAGAGAAGAAGCAGGAAGACCTCGATGATCAGGATGACCTCGATGATAAGGATGATGCAGAGCGCCTGCTGCAGCAATTGCAAGCTTGCCAAAAGATAGACAACATAGTCTCTCCAGGAAACCTTGCCACCCTTCTGGAGGAACTAGAAGGGACTTTGGACGTAGGTGGTAATTACGATATGGTAGCTTTGGCCATGGCTCAAAAGCTGGTAACCCAAGCAGACATCGATGAAGCGCATATAGGAGCCCAAGTAGATCATAACTTTAACCATTATGAAGAGGAGGACGAGACAGTCACCCTCACCTTCACGCTCGCAAATAAAGGGGAAAGCAAAGCATTCGGCCAATACTATCGGGAGAATGGATTCATAAACGTTCAAAGGAATGGAGTTACTATCACACTCTCGATCACAGGCAAAGACCTCTACAACCATCCCAAAGAAATTCTTCTTAATGAAAAAGAAGACTTTGCTAGCAAAGTAATCCAATTGCTTATGAATGATAACGGGGTAGCCCTCAAAAACATTTTCGATATACTTGAACATAACAATGGAGAAATTGCTAAGAAGGAACGGGCATACCGAGCACAACAAAAGGCACTCGATGAACTAGAGAAAGAGAAATACCCAACCACCATCGTAGGTCAGCAAATGTTGCTCAAGCAAGTTACCACTCTCTTTAAAAAGGGCAAAACCAACTGGCAGCAAATGTTAGGATGCCTTACCAATCGCACAAAGGTTATTAACCCAAACCGAGACATTGACAACATAATAGAAGCGTATAAAGATAAATGGACTGAAAAGTTCAAATTGACTGAAGCTAAAGAAACCCAAGAAAGAAATTACCGAAGGAACCCGCTGTTATGGATTTACGACCATTACCTCCAAAAGAACGGGAAGCGAGGCATGGTAAATGATCTCGTCGCCTTTTTCGGTTGGGTAGTACAAGGACCCCTGACAATAGCCTTTAGCCAAGAGCCACTAACGCTAGCAGACCACCTAACAGACCTAATAAAAGAGGCTTTTGGAAAGCAGAGTGAAGAGGCTTTCGGCATAGCTGATACTGAAGGTTTCTTTAATGCAATCATAAACAAATCCCGCAAGGAAGCAGCAACCTCCTCCGAAAAATTTCTCAGCGCATTCTGTGGCAACTACCAAATTATGGCCGCATTCAGCGACTATTACCTCAACTTAGAATATAAAGGTGACGAAGCCGAAGCCAAAGTAGCCATAACAACCCTCCTCCAAGAAACCCAAAAAGACGTCGAAAAAGCCCTAAGAGTAAAATGGGGGATCACCGAGGACAAATTTAAGGAGATGAACAACAGAGCCACTATCGAGCGATTATTCTCCGATAAAAAATGCGCTGCCTTGGGTGGCTTCTTAAAGGTGATGCCCAAAGAGTACGGCCTCGCAGGAGCCCCAGCACACCGCAAAAGCGTACAGGCCTACAAGACAGAAATGGCACAATTCGAAAAAGAAGCCCTGGCACCATACCGACGCGTAGGAAGTTCCTGGGAGAACCTAATCCGTGGCTTTGACGTCACAGAGGAATCCACCACCACCTTGCAGGACTTCGAAGCAACCCTTGACATCACCAAAGGCCTCCTCAAAAATAAAGTTGTCGACCTTATCCCTATGAATGATATAGTGAATGGCATCAAGCAGCTTAAAAAGAGATTATTGGACAATGTTAAAAAGGAAAGCTACGACCAGTGGCTCCTGTGGATGTCGGGTATTTCTATAGAAAATGAAGCCAAACCCAAAGAGCCATGGACAATCTACATCTACTGCAACTTAGACAGAGAACTCACCATCCTCATAGGAGCGATTATCCTCTACCTCCTCCTCTTTGCTCCCCACACAAAAAGAAGGGTGAAAGACGACAAAGAAAGGGTCTTCAAACCCATCGAAAAGCAACTCCGTAATGAACTCCAAGCCGCCCAGCAACAGAGAGCCCGTATCGAAAGAGCAGAAAGTGAGTTAACCAAAGCAGAGCGAGGCGATAAAAGCTACCTTAGCGACTACTTTATCCGCTACTTTTTGCCAGAAGCAAGACTCAAGCGCGCAAGAAGAAAGCAACTAGCAGAGAAAAAAGCCTACCTAGAAATCTGCATCCAAGAGAGAAAAGAAGCCTACGAAAAGGCCCTTGAATACAGCGAAAGCAAAAGGAGCGGCCTCCTGCTCATCCTCCATCGCTTCACCATGGAGGTTCACAACCTCGTCTTCAGTTGGTCCCTACTCCAAGGTACAGCTATCATCCTCCTTGACAGCAACCGAGACGAAGGTAATGCCCACATAGAGGAATGGCTATGGGTATTTGGTTGGATAATCATGGTGCCATGGGTTATCATCCACATCTTGGCGATGGCCTTTATGAAAGAAAAAAGCGAAATCGCTGAAAGTAAGAAAATCCTTTTGGATGTTATTAAGGGTGTTGTCGTCATGCCCTTCTTCGCCCTCCCTTTCCTATTCTTAGCGATTAAAAGCAAAAATGCAACCCTCTGGGATGCGAACCTACTCCAAAGCATCCTACGCGTCATCAAAGGGAATAGCAGCACCCTCTGGGAAGCGAAGGTACTCAAAAACATTATATTAGCGCTGATAGGCAAAAACACAACCCTTTGGGGAGGGGACCTATCGCCACGAAATATCTTCGGCAGAGACGACCTCCTCCTCTTCCCCTTTGTAGTGACGGGAGGCTTCACACTTGTAACAACCTTTGTAGTCCAAATAGATACCCACAACTACCTCAACAACGCAACATGGTATACACGTGCACCCCAGCCCCTGCCGACGATAGCCACCTAAAGGTGGTACCTACCAAAGCAGCGGTAAACTTCCCCCCGCAGGCGTGAACATAAAGCCACTACCTCTACCAGGATTCCTCTACCCATGATCGCTACCTACGATACCATCAAGAAGAAGATAGCCAAAGGCACCCTCGCCAGCTGCTACTTCCTCCAAGGCACCCAGCCCTACTACATAGAAAAGATCATCCACGCCCTCCAAGAGAAGATAGCACCCGAAGGTGACAACCACCACGCCAACCTCTTCACCTACTACGGCAGGGAGAAGCGCCTCCAAGAGATCATCACCCATGCCCGTCAGCTACCGATGATGGCTCAAAACCAACTCATCATCATCAAGGAGGCCCAGGAGATGGAGGCCCTCAACCGCAGCAAAGAGAGGGAGCCTCTCATCCGCTACCTCGCCAGCCCCAACCCGCACACCCACCTGGTTTTCGCCTATAAAGGAAAAAAAATACAGGAGCAAGACCTTATAGCAGCCCTCAAAAGTCCGCAGCACCTTCTCTACACAACCCCCACCATGCGGGAGCGTGAGCTCATCCCCTGGATTGCCAACTACCTAAAGGAGCGCAACCACACTATCACTCCTACAGCTACCAGCCTCCTCATCCTTCTCCTTGGCAATGACCTCCAAAAAGTAGCGCAGGAACTCGATAGGATCGCCATCACCCACCCTGCTAACCGCCCCATCACACGGGAGACCATCGCCAGCGAGGTAGGAAGCCAAAGAGAAATCAACCTCTATGACCTCCAGAAAGCCATCGCACACAAGGAGGCGGAAAGAACCGCCCACCTGCTTACCTACTTCCTAAGCGATACCAAGATGAAGTCCATCATCCCGCTGATTGCCCTTCTCACTACCTTTTTCCTAAAACTCCTCCGCTACCAAGCCCTTGCTGCCCACTACCACCCGACAGAAGTTGCCAACCAGATTGGCATCCCTATCTACTTCCTCAAAGACTACCAGAAGGCGGCACAAAAACATAGCCCCGAGGCAACTTTGCGCCACATCCAAGCCCTCCACCAGGCGGACCTGCAGGTCAAAGGTATCGCTAGCACGCTACCTGAGGATGTTATCTTGGAAGAACTCATCGCCAAACTCCTGCTATAAGGCGCGATTGGATGTTATCATGGTTTGGAAACCCACTGATAACGGCATCTTTTTCTTGTTGCGGGCTTTTTTTCTTACCCTCAAGATGGGTGAGCAGCAGTAGCTTACAAAAGACCCCTTCTAACCCGATGAAGCGACTTTCCTTTACCAAAACCACGGTGGTGGCCTTTCTCCTCCTCCTCATCTACGCTTGGCAAAAAGGGGAAGGTCGCGAAGGGTCGTCCCCACGGCTCACCACAGGACGGTCGCTTTTCTCCTCCGATGACAAAGGGCTAAAAAGGGAAGACCACCCTTCGCTGCTGGGCAGCTACCGCCGTGCTCTCTGGCATAAGCTCTTTACCTTTGAGGGCCGTGACTCGCGGTGGGTATTTTTGCTTTCATCGCTAGTACCTCTTATCCTTTGGGGTTTTTTCTTCTATTGTGAGTGGTATGCATTGGCCGAGGTTGATGAAGAGGATGAAGAGCCTCCCTACATCGCGATTTTCTATGCTTTCTTTATCCCTTCGGGTGTGTGGTGGGATTTAGAAGGAACGGCTCTCCTTGTAGTTAGTGGTGTTTTCATCTTCCTCATGGTGTGGCATACCTTTGCGCTCTTCACCCTCTCTGTGCGTCGCCTCCACGATATGGGCTACAGCGGGTGGACGGCGGTGGGAGGCTTTCTCTCTTTCTTTCTCTGCCACTACCGCGTTCTTACTTCTTTGCTATCATGGTATTGGGGTAGCCCCTTTAAGGAAGTGGAAGTCATCCCCCTTTTGTTGATGGTGGTGATGGTGGGCTTTCTCTTCCTAGCGAAAGGGGATGTGGTGAGGAATGGTTATGAGGTCAAAAAAAGTTCCTAAGGGGCGTGGGTCCCTTCACTTCGTTCAGGACGAGAGCATAACTCTCGAATGACGCGCTGGCATACGCAGTGCTCCTACCTTAATATAGCTTTCTCTTAAAAGTGTACCGTGCTGGGTCTTTATGCTCTCTGCTCTAAAGGTGGTTTAGAAGAGCTCTTCGCCTGGGTTTTGGTACTCTGCGTCGATGAAAGGCAGTTGTGCTCTGAAGGCGTCATTTGCTAGCGCCCAGTAGGTTGATCCCTGTTTTTCTTGATCGTTGAAGAAGACGGAAAGTGGAGGGATGTCATGCTGGTCTTTATGGACATATCCCTTGCTCTCTTTGCTATCAGGAGCCTCCTTTTCGACGTAGGCGATAATCTCGTCGAGTTCGCCTTCACCTTTTATACGGAGGTAGAAGAGTTCGTTACCCCAGTAAATTTCAAGCCCTGCGCTCTTGTGGGTGAAGCGAAGCAAGCCGTAGATAAAATAGACCTGTATAAATGCGAATAGCCAATCCGTGCCGTAGAGTTTGTTGAGTTCCTTTTCTTGGCGGCTTATGTTTTCTTCTGCTACGGTGCCGTAGTCTTCTGCGGTATGCCTGATAATCATCCCCTTATTTTGGTTAAAGGCGATGTCATTTTCTTTCATAATTGCAGCGATGGCTTTCAGAAGGGTAATCTGATTTGGTCTTGTGTAAGCGTTAGTATAGCTGGCGAGCATAAATAAGTTTGCGGTTCGGCACTGCATAAAGAGCATCCTGATGATATAGACGAAGGCGATGAACTTAAAAATCCCGTGGTTAAGCCAATAGGTGAGGGGGAAGTCCGTAAAGGTCTTTTGTGCGAGGTCGTCTTCTTTGATGACGTTTGAGACGATAAGATATAGGAAGGGTTTGAGTATGAGCATGGGAATATACCGAAAGAAACCGATGAAGGCGGGGGCTATGGAGCTGAATGGGTTTAGGAAGAAGCTCCACACGATGGCGAAGAAAGCACGGGGGGACAGGCACCAGAAGTTTTCCCATGAGAATTTTCCTCCTTGTAGGGCATCTAGCCAAATTTCGGGGTTAGCGCTATCATGCAGTTTTTTCCTAAGGTATGCTTCCGCGCGGTTGACATTAAGGGTTCCCTTTATGATACTTTTTTTGAAGTTTTCGCACTCCTTACGTTCTCTTTCCTCGGCATTAATCTCAACACCACAGATGGGGGTGCTCGCCAGCAATAGGAGGGCGATGATAGCGAAGATGGGAGAGAAGAGGGAGCGGTTTTTTGTCATCTGTGATGGGTTGATTAGTTGGCAGCTACGATGGAAACGACCTTATGGGTTCTGGTGCTGCTGTAACGGACGGTGCCTGCGACGGCGGCGTGGAGGGTGTGGTCCTTGCCCATGAAGACGGCCTTACCTGGTTTGATTTTGCTTCCTCTCTGACGGACGAGGATGGTGCCTGCGAGGACTTCGTTGCCATTATGGCGCTTTACGCCTAAGCGCTTACTTTTGGAATCCCTGCCGTTATCGGTACTTCCGCCTCCTTTTTTATGTGCCATGATCTGTTGTTGTTATGGTTGCTTCTTGTTTGTGGTGGTGCTATGCTTTCGCTTTCACCTTGATGGTATTGATGGTAATACGGCTGTGGGTCTTCCTTGCACCGTTCTTGACGCGATAGCCTTTGCGTCGCTTCTTTTTGAAGACGATGACCTTCTTGCCTTTAAAGATGCTGTCGACGGTAGCTTCTACACTGGCGCCCTTGATGCTGGACTTCCCTACGACGACCTTGCCGTCGGCCTTTTTTAGTGCGAGGACCTCTTCGATTTTCACCTTCTCACCTTCCTTTTGAGGGAGCTTGTCGATGTCGATAGTTGTTCCTTCTTGGACGGTATACTGCCTGTTGCCAATGCCGATGACAGCTATCATGTCACCTTCTTTCTCTTTTGCGGTCTTTGCCATGGTTGTTCTCTGTAGGGAAAAGTCGAGGGCCAAATTTACATGATTTTTTTAAAAGGTAAAGTTAGGAGGGCAAAAGTGCACTTTTAGGTTCTTACGGTTGGATGGTATAGGTTTGCGCTATGTTGAAACCCAATCTTTTTCTTCAAAAAGTGGCTACTGACCTCCGTGCTAACCATGGCCAGCAGTGGGAGGAGGTCCTCTGCCTGGTGCCGACGCAGGCGGCGAAGGGGGCTTTCTTGTCGCTGCTGACTCCTACCGAAGGGCGGCCGATGTGGGGCCCTCGTGTGGCTACCTTGGAGGAGTGGGCGGAAGAGGCTTCGCCTCTGTTCGTAGGGGAGAAGATCGTCCTACTAAAGCGACTTCATGGGCTGGTGAAGACCTTTACGGAGGGCTATGATGTGCCTTTCTCTTCTTTTGCAGCGGAGGGGGAGATGATGCTTCGCCACCTTGACGAACTGAAAATCTACGATTATAAGGGAAAGTGGCTGCAGGGTGCTGGCGAGGAGGTTCCGTCTATTGAGAAGGAGGTGGAGGTGCGCATGATGTCGAAGATGGACCTCTTACGGAAGGTGGGTCCTGCCTTTGATGCTGACCTGCTGGAGGATGGCATCGCCTATCGTGGGTTGCTATTTCAGGATTTTTATGAGCGCTTGGTGAGGGGGGCGGTGACCTTGCCTTTCCGTCACCTGGTGGTGGTGGAGGGTCGCTTCCTGCCGCCGCTGTTTGCCGCTATTTTGGGGTGGTTGCAAGGACGGCTTTCCGTCGCTGCCTACTATGATGGTGCTTCTGAAGAAGGGATGCCGCCTTGTTTTCAAAAAGAGAAAAAGGCCATCATAGCGGAAAAAGGAAGGCAAAGCGAAGGCGCAGCCGAGGTGGAGGTGGTGGCGACCAATACCGAGGTAGGGCAAGTGGCCCGTGCGGTGGAGCAGGTAGCATCCTGGAGAGAGGAGGGGGTTGCTGATGGCGATATCGCGGTGGTGATGGCGAACCCGTCACTGCTGGTGGCGCTCCTCCATGGCTTCCCTGCTGACTTTCCGCTGGTTTACACCTTGCGGCTGCCGCTGAAGCAGATGCCGCTACTGCGCTTTATCGTCGATGTGCTGACGTTCCGCCTCAAATGGCAACAAAGGGAAGGGGTTCCTGCCCTCCTCAAAAGGGTGGAGGGTCTCTTTGCCACGCCTTACGCACCCCAATCGCAGGAGGGCAAGGAGGCGGTGAAGGCCTTTTTACGGGGAGAGAAAAAGCTTAACCGTGCGCATTTCTCGCCTCTATGGTACCACCTCTTGGCGCCGATAGAAGGGGGCGTGTGGGCTTTCTTACAATTCCTCTGCGACCACCTGAAAGGGGGCTGGGTGAAGGGCTGGGTGTTGGTGCTTGTGGATGAGATTATCGAAGAGGTGGCCCTTCTAGAAGGTTATATGGGTAAAAGTGAGGTGCTCTTGGCGGAAGGGGACTTTATTCCCTTTTTAGAGCGGTGGCTGGGGAAGCGCACCATCCCTCTTGTGAGCAAGGAAAGGGAAGGCATCCACCTCTTGGATGTGGCATCCCTTTCCCTCTTGGGTTATGGCCACATCGCCTTCCTATCTGCGAATGAGGGGATTTTTCCCGCTACCCATCAGGGGGGCGGCATCCTTACCCCTGGCTTCCGAAAGGCTCACGGCCTCCCTACAGGTGCGAAAAGCGCCGAAGGCGAGCATGTCGTCGACACCTTGCTGCACTACGCTAAGGAGGTCCTCTTCCTTTACAATGGTGGTGACGGTAGCGAGGAGAAGAGCCGCTACCTGTGGAAGTACGAGGGGCAGGGCCTGCGTACGGAAGGGAATGTCCTGCAGGGCGAGAATCCTCTTCCCATCCGTGTCACCAAAGGGGAGAAGGGGCTGTCCTCCTTTCTCGTCGGCGGCAAGCGACCCCTAACCCCATCGACGGTCAACAGCTACCTCCGCTGCCCTCTGCATTTCTTCTACGACCACATCATCAGGTTGGGCGGCGTCTACGAGCCACTGGAAGAGGTGGCCGTCATCGGGCGGGTCTTCCATAGGGTAATGGAGCTCCTCTACCGCGACTATAGAGAAAAAAGGGTCGGGAAGCGGGAGATGGCCATCATGCAGAAGAGGGCGGCGAAGGTGTTGGACTATGTCTTGCGGCAAGGGGGCGATTATGACGAGGCGCTGACCCCCTGGGGCGGGGCGACTTTCGTCCGTGGCCTGGTGGAGAGTCTGGTGGGCCGCTTCCTGAAGTCCGACGGTGGACTTCTTCCCTTTGAAGTCGTCGGTGTGGAGGTGGGTAAAGGCCATAAGTTGGTGCGAGAACTGACCCTCACCGATGGGCAGGTGGTCCGCTTGGGTGGCATCATCGATCGCATCGATAGGTATGAGGGCGGCGTGCGGGTTATCGACTACAAGACGGGGAGCTTTTACCCCTTCCGTGGAGAGGTAGGGGCCCTCTTCGACGGTGCGGGTGGTGTGCAGCATCCTGTTGCCTTCCAACTTATGTGGTATGGGTGGCTTTATAGCGCCTACACAGACGATCCCGTCCTGCCGATGGTCAGCAGCAAGGAGGGACTTTCGGTCATCGGCAGTGGGCGGCCTTTGGGTGGCCCTAACGGCAAGGAGGGGTTGGCGGCTTTTGAAGCGGGATTGCGGGGAGTCTTGGATAGCCTCTTCGACAGAGAAAAGCCTTACGAGCAGACGGAGGACCGCCAAATTTGCAGCACCTGCCCTTATCGGGTTATCT
>PJEL010003869.1_pt1 | contig 12554 bp, 9 predicted proteins | sample 1853271 | NCBI WGS metagenome assembly PJEL01 (sample SAMN08108733, study PRJNA415343) | Invertebrate metagenome, whole genome shotgun sequencing project. | host: Globobulimina | place: Sweden: Gullmar Fjord | collected 2015-08 | reverse complement strand
CGACTCCCCCCTTTTCCCGAGTGAATCCGCTCCGCGGCACTCTATGTCACGACAAATCCAGCCCGCCGGAACAGCCCCTAACCCGCTGAATTCTCTCAGCTCCCAGAGGCTCCGCCTCGATTGGTGACTCCTTGGTCACTTTTTCAAACTTAGAGCTTGACCCAAACTTAGATTACGCTCTATCTTGCGGTCACGACCCTGACCCCCAGGAGTTCGCGCGACGCGGCAACCCAGGCCGCAGCTACGGGAGTGACCGATGACTGAGCCGGCAAAGCGCGCCTCCTCCGACCGCCAACTCGCGATGGTCATGGACCTGAACAAGTGCATCGGGTGCCAAACCTGCACCATCGCATGCAAGCGTCTGTGGACCCGCGACGAAGGCATGGACTACATGTGGTGGAACACCGTGAACACCCAGCCGGGCGCCGGTACGCCTCGCGATTGGGAGAAGCTGGGCGGAGGGTTCAGCGACGGTGAGACCCAAGCAGGCAAACTTCCGAACCGCCGTGGTTTCGGCGACGCGTGGGAGTTCAACCACAAGGAAGTGTTCTACGGGGGAAAGGGCACCGACGAGCATCTCAAAGTCGTCGGCGAGCAGCCCGACTGGGGTCCGAACTGGGACGAAGACCAGGGCGCCGGTGAGTACCCCAACGGTTACTACTTCTACCTCCCGCGCATCTGCAATCACTGCACGCATCCCGCCTGCCTCGAAGCGTGTCCGCGCGGCTCAATCGAAAAGAACGCGGAGAACGGCGTCGTGCTGGTGAACGAAGATCGTTGCCGCGGCTATCGCTTCTGCATGGAGGCGTGTCCGTACAAGAAGATCTACTTCAACCAGGCACGCAAGGTCTCGCAGAAGTGCATCTTCTGCTTCCCGCGCATCGAGCAGGGAGTCGCCAACGCGTGCGCCCGCCAATGCCCGGGACGCGTTCGCTTCGTCGGCTATCGCGACGACGAGAACGCTCCGATCTACAAGCTCGTCGATCGCTGGAAAGTCGCGCTGCCGTTGCACCCCGAGTACGGCACCGAACCGAACGTCTTCTACGTGCCGCCGCTGGCGCCGCCGCCGTTCGACGCGGACGGCAACGTTGATGAATCGAAACGGCGTATCCCCGACGAGTACTTGGTCGGTCTGTTCGGCCCCGAAGTCTTGACGGCGCTGGACACGATCCAGGCCGAGCGCGCCAAAGCAGCGAAGGGAGAGAAATCCGAGTTGATGGACCTCCTCATCGCGTACAACTGGTCGGAAATGTTCGGCGGCTTCGACCGAGACCCGGCTGAGATTAGCTGGAGTTGAAGCGCCCCTGCGGCAAAGGAGCCGTACTCTCATGCAAGATGTCGAATCCCCGCGGATCTCCCGACGCAAGTTTCTCGTCGGCGCCGGCGCCCTCACCGCAAGCGCCGCAGTTGGCTTCCACTACCTCAAACCCCGCGTGCCACCGCCCGGCAAGCACGCCGGCCCGGCGCTCAACAGCGTGTCGGAAACCATTGCCGACTACGAGGGTTTTGGCGACCTGTGGCGAGAGCGTTGGACCTGGGACCGAGTAGCCAAGGGCACGCACACACGAACGAACTGCATCTCGACGTGCTCGTGGGATCTGTTCGTGCGCGACGGTGTGGTCTGGCGTGAAGAGCAGGCCGCCGTCTACGAAGCCCCACGACCGGGGATTCCCGACGCGAACCCGCGCGGCTGTCAAAAAGGCGCGTGCTACAGCGACCTACAGGCCGCGGCTTCACGCGTCGTGCATCCGCTCCAGCGGGTCGGCGAGCGCGGGGCCGGTAAGTGGAAGCGCATCCCGTGGGATCAGGCGTTTACTGAGATCGCCGACCACATCGTCGATGCGGCGGTCGAGGGCGGCACCGAAACGATCATCCACGACCACGGCACGACCAACGCCGGCTTCGGACCGGAAACCTCGGCCGAGATCCGTTTCGTCGAGGCCGTCAATGCGACCCTGCTCGACTCTTGGTCGGGAGTCGGCGACATGCCGATGGGCTGTGTGCAGACCTGGGGCATGTACAACTGCGAGGGAACCGCCGACGATTGGTTCCGCTCGGACTACATCGTGGTGTGGATCGGCAACCCGTCCTACACGCGCATTCCCGATGTCCACTTCATGCACGAAGCGCGCTACCGAGGGGCGAAACTCGTCGTCATCGCTCCCGACTACAACGCTACCGCGGTGCACGCCGACTTGTGGATCAACCCGAAACCCGAAACCGACGCGGCGTTGGCGCTGGCCGCCGCACACGTCATCGTCGAAGAGAACCTGTGGGACGTCGAATACGTCCGCGAACAAACCGACCTGCCGCTTCTCGTCCGCACCGACAACCAACGCTTCCTGCGTGCCACCGACCTCGGGCGGCGCGGCGGTGACGACCAGTTCTTCTTCTGGGACGAAGTCAAGGAGCGACTCGCTCCGGTGCCCGGTTGTAAAGGCGACGGCGGCCGCAAGCTCGCGCTCGGCAAGCTTCGCCCGGCGCTCGAAGGCCGCTACGTCGTAAAACTGGCCGACGGCTCGAGCGTCGAGGTTCGGCCGGTGTTCGAGGGGCTGCGCGAGAATCTCGCCGAACATACACCGGAGAAGACCGCAGCGATCACCGGCGTCGCCCCCTCGATGGTCAAAGGCTTCGCGCGCGGACTCGCCGCCGCCCCGGCAGCGATGATCTTCGCATCGTGGGGAGCGTGTAAGCATTTCCACAGCGACCTCTTCCAACGCTCGATGATTCTGTTGATGGCGCTCACCGGCAACCAGGGGAAAGCCGGAGCCGGATTGCGCGTCGCCGCGTGGTGGGGACTGGACGGGCTCGATGCGATGGGCGCCGGCATCGATCTGTCCATGGGGGACATACTGCGCACGATCCCGAAAGCGATCCGCGGTCTGACCCCGCGCGACTACGAAGAGTTCTTCATCAAGTACAGCGAGCAGCGCGCGACCGCGCCGATGATCCCGTTCCTCTACGTGCACGGCGGCTACCGCGACTTATGGAACCGGCCCGACCTGGCCGATCCGGCATTGCCGCGCCCACTCGATCAGTACATGCGCGACGCCATCGATCGGGGCTGGACGCAGATCCATCCTCCCGAGGGGCGTGATCCGAGCGTGTTCATCTTCACCGGCTGCAATCCGTTGCGCCGCTGGCCGGCTCCGCAGATCGCTCTGGAGAAGCTGTGGCCGAAGCTCAAATGCATCGTGTCGGTGAACTTCCGCATGAGCACATCGGGCGCCCACGCCGACTACATCCTCCCCGCCGCCGCTTATTACGAGAAGTACGGCATCAAGTACGGGCAGACCTACATCCCCTACATAGTCGTCGCCGACAAGGCTACGGAGCCGCTCGGTGAATCGATGTCGGAGTGGGAGATGTTCGGTCGGCTCACCGAAGCCGTCGCGAAGAGGGCGAAGGCGCGCGGTGTCGATTCGGTGCGCGGGTTCTTCGACAAGCCGTTCGACCTGACCAAGGCCTACGACAGCTACACGTCCGACGGACGTTACGACCCGTACGACCCCGAGGATCCCGTCCAACTCATGCAAGAGGTGCTCGGTAACAGCCCGAGTGTCGGCAACATCGACGCGCGCGAAGCGTTGCGCATCGGAGCGGTGCCGATCGTGGGCCCGGCCAGGCCGACACCCATCTACGCGACGAGCAGCGACTACGATCCGAACGACACGCATTGGCCGCACCGTTGGTTCCTCGAAGACAAGATCGCGTGGCCCACGCTGACCGGCCGGCAACAGTTCTACATCGACCACCCGTGGTACATGGAAGCGGGCGAGGCGCTGCCGGTGCACAAGGATCCACCGTCCGCCGGAAGCCGCTATCCGCTGCGTATCAACGGCGGACACACGCGCTGGAGCGTGCACGCGATTTGGCGCGATCACGAGCTCATGCTCAGGCTTCAGCGCGGCGAGCCGGTGTGCATCATGAATCCCGACGACGGCGCCAAGCGTGGCGTCGCCGACGGTGACAACGTGCGCGTCTACAACGACACGGGGTCTTTCGAGTGCGCGGCGAAGCTCACATCGGGGACGCAGCCCGGTGAGATCATCCTCTACCACGCTTGGGAGCCCTATCAGTTCAAGGACTGGAAGGGACAGGACGAGCCGGTCGAGTCACCGTGGAAGGCCATCCATTTGGCCGGAGACTACGGCCACATCCACTACCGAATGTTCTATAGTTCCCCCAGCCACGTTCCTCGCGGTTCGCCGTGTGAAGTGGAGCGCGTGTTACCCGGAGAGCAAACGAGGATCGATGAGTACGATGAGCGACACACCACGTAGATCCGACATCCCGAACCCAGCCGCGGCGGCCTCGATGCGCGCCGTGCTCTACCGCGTGTTCGCCGAGGCGTTCGAGTACCCCGACGACGAGTGGACCGAGACGATCCGTTCGGGTTTGCTCAGCGATCGTCTACGCGAACTGCTGGCGATTGGTGATCCCGAGTGCGCGAGCGAAGCCGAGTGGGCTCGGCTGACCGAAGCCGGAGAAGACGACGACCTCGCCGTGGAATACACGCGCCTGTTCGACGTCGGCTCTTCGGGCCCTCCGTGCCCGCTGTACGGCGGGGAGTACTCGGGCGGTCGTATGCGAACGATGGAAGAGACCGTGCGCTTCTACAACCACTTCGGCCTCACGATGTCGGAGTCGCCGCACGAGCTTCCCGACCATCTGGTCGCCCAGCTCGAGTTCCTGCACTACCTCGCTTATCGAGAAGCCGAGGCGCTCGAGGCCGGAGCCGACGCCGAACCGTTCGAACGCGCGGAGCGTGACTTTCTCGTGCGGCATCCGGGCCGCTGGGTCCCCGAGCTGGCCGAGCGACTGGCAGCGAACGAGTGCATGCCGTTCTTCGAGGAACTCACGCGACGGCTCGCCGGCTTTCTCGAAGCCGACACCAAGAGGCTGGTTGAGCGAGTAGGCACCGGACCGACGGCCGCCGAAGTACCGAGTTCGGCGTGCATGGCCCGAGCGGCGTGTCCGGGCGAAACGCCGAGCTCATAAGCTGCGGAAGCCCTCGCTTTCGGGGTCAATCTTTCAGCGGTCTCGGCGCCACCCGTGCCGGCGATCTACGTTCGCCGACAGGGCCGAACAATGCACGCGCCAACGACAGGGGATGGATCGCGAGCGTTGGGTTGACGTAGCACTCGTGGGTGCATCGGCATTTCGTCTCGCGGATGTGCCGCCGAACGTCTCCAGCCTGCATCGAACTCCACACTGCCCGGAAATCGTAGTCGGCATCGCGCACATTGCCGAGCGCGCCCGGCAGCAACTCGCAAGCCGTGACCGCCCCGTCGGGTCGAAGCACGCCGATAACACGCCCGGCTTCGCAGGGCCCGAAGGGCGTATCGCGACGGACCGCGCGCACGAGGGCGCGCGGCTTGGCCGCGGCAAGCACCGCGCCCGCGCGGGCCAGCACGGCAGGACCCACGATGGGCACGCGTGTCCGCCCCAAATGCGCGGCGACCGAGTACTTGGCGGCGCGCTTCGCCACTTCCAGATAACCGTCGAGGTCGGTCACCGGTGTGGTGGGACGCGGCTCGTCGCCGCGCTCGAGCGTCACACTGATGGCATCGGGCGCGAGTTCTTCGATCACACGGTCGAGCGTTCCGCCGACGCTCGACGCTGTCTGTTCGCTATAGACGATGGCTACGGAGCGCCCCACTCGCCCTTTGTGTCTTGCCGAGACGTCACGCAGCGCATCGAGCGTCTCGCGGAGCGAAGCGAACAATCCCGGCAACCGTCGTATGCGGTCGTGCTCGGCTCCCCAAGCGTCGATGGAAACGTTCACGGTCAAGCGCAAGCGATCGTGAACGCCCAAGAGTCCCTCGCTCACGTCGACGGTGCGTTCGGGAAACGCGCCGTTGGTGAGCAGGGCTACCTGCTTGCAACGAGCCGCCAGCGGTCGCGCCAGGTCTACGAGATCGGTGCGCAGGGTGGGTTCACCGCCCGTGAGCATCAACAACTCCAGCGGGTCCATGTGCGTGGCCATCCGCTCCACTTCTTCCGGCCTGAGTTCGTGGTGCGAACTGGCGTCGCGTTCCTCGAAGAGACAGCAGAACGCGCACTTCGCGTTGCAACGATCGGTGACGAAAAAGGTCAGGATGCGAGGCGTTCTCAACTCAACGCTCCGGCGCCGTGAGGATTCCCATCGCCGCGCCGCTCAGCCCCGCGGCCAGAACCGTCATGCTGTCGATCCAGCCGATACCCGCAGCGGTGAGGGTCGCGCGCAATCCCGCGTGTCGGCCGACGAAACGGAGCAGCGGTAGACTGGCCAACAGGTGCGGCAGGGCTGCGAGCGGGACGGCGGGGGCGAGAAGCACGAAGGGGGCGCTCAAGAGACGAGCCATGTAGCCGAGCCCCAGATACCCCTTGGAATCGCGTCCCAGCACCGCCCCCATCCGCCTTCGTCGCATGCGCCAGCGAGCCTCGGAATGGGCGCGCCGAGCGTCCAGTCGCAACACGTCGGCGACCCGCATGAACTTATCGTGAACCACCATGAAGTCGGTGCGAAGCATCACGCGAGCGCCCCCCAGTAGCTCGCCGAACATGCGGTCCTCGCTTCCGGCGAAACGCTGCTCTGTGAGAAAGCCGCCGACGCTCTCGAAGGCGGTCCGGCGAACGGCCGCGCAGGAACTCCCGAAAACCGACGTAGGCCCCGGCCGCAACGAATGCATGCGATGAGCCTGCCCGAGGTGAAAGTAGACCGAGCCGGCATTGCGGTGCACCGGAGCCGGCTCGTACACGGTGACCAGAGCGTCTTGCTCCTCGAGGCCCTCGACGGCGGCACGGATGCGCTCCACCATGCCGTCGGGCAGGTAGACGTCGGCATCGACGAACAGCAGCCACGGGGCCCGGGTATGCCGAACGCCCAGATTGCGCGCCGCGCCGGCGCCGCCCCGGTCTTGCGAGACAACCCGCACGCCCGCCCGCTCCGCAATCGCCGCGGTATCGTCGCTCGACCCATCGTCCACGACGACGATCTCATCGTCCGCGCCCAGTTGGAGAACAATGCGATCCAGGCAACGCGCGAGCGTCCGACCGGCGTCGTAGGCTGGAATGATGACGGCGAGATCGCTCAACTCGCTCACGGTAGAGAGTCGGCTCGGCACCCGCAAGGGTGCGGAATACCATTTGACACTCAGGCGAGCGGCCCCCTATATTGCCACGCTCTATTCGTAGTCGCCGCGCACGCTTGCGCGGAAGGAAGGTAACAGAATGTTGCAATGGTGGCCGGCTCCCACGCCGAATCCGAAACCCTCGGACACGAAACCGCAAGACAAACGGACCGCCTGAACCGCAGGATCCGTCCGCTCTCACTGCCCCCCACATCGTCACTTGGCCGGCTGTTCCGGCTGCCGAGACGATAGCTATTCGTATTCGCTGTGCCGGCACCCCGCCGGCGCGTCGCCCTATAGGCGCTTCCATACCGATACCGCTCTGACGTCCACCATGCGCGCGGCGCCGAGGTACTCTCGGCGGCCCCTCGGCGACGGCCGTCTACCGGGCCGACATGGGGGCGACGATCAGCCGTAGTCCGGCCATCGCATCGCGCCAGCTCAGTGTGCGATCGCGGAAGAGATGGTTCATGACCACGCGCGGCCGGAGATAGAAGACCCGGTGAGCCTTGCGCTGGTATCGGATAAGATCCTCGACCGTCATGCCGTCGGGCACGTAGGCCGGCGGGCGGTCGCGCGTCGGGTAGCTGGTGAAGCGCTCCCAGTTCTCCGGTTCCTCGAGCGCGCCGGACCTTTTGAGCTTCTCGTAATCGGGCGTGCCCGGATACGGCACGAAGATCGTAAACTTCGCGAAATCGATGTCGACCGCGTGCGCCGCGTAGTCGATCGTGCACTCGATGTCTTCGTGCGTCGATCCGGGAATGCCGATCATGAAGAAGCCCACGACGCTGACGCCCGCCTTCTTGGCGGCGCGCGCCGCCTCGATCCCGGCATCCACTCGCGAGTTCTTGCGGATCGCTTTCAGCTGCTCGGGACTGCCCGTTTCGAAACCGAACATCACACGGCGAAGCCCCCCTTCGTACATCGCCGCCATCAGCTCTTCATCGACCAGATCGACGCGGGTCTCGGTGATCCAGACCATCTTCTCGGACAGACCTCGACGGATCATCTCCGCGGAGAAATCGATCCCCTCTTGCTTGTAGAAGGGGAAGATCGGGTCGATGAACGAGGCCTGCTTGTAGCCGAACTCCTCGTAGAGCCACTCGCATTCGTCCGCGATGCTCTTTGCGCTTCGCTTGCGACGCTTGTTGCCCTCGTTGACGATCAGCGGGCAGAACGTGCACTTGAACGGGCAGCCGCGCGATCCGAGGATCAGCGTTCCGGGCTCCTGGACGCGCGCGAAGTTGAAAATGCGATATTTTTCTCGAGGAAACAGATGCCAGGCCGGAAACGGGAGCGCGTCCAGATCTTCGATGAAGGGACGCGGCTTGTTGCGAAACACCTCACCCGCGTCGCAGAAGGAGATGCCCTGCACCGACTCGAGGCTCGGCTGGGGCTTGGAGAGCTCGCGCGCGAGTTCGACCAGCGTGACCTCACCTTCCTCGTGAACGACGAAGTCCGCCATCCCCGACCTCAGGAACTCGGCCGCGTAGATGTCCGCGTGGATGTTGCCCATCACGATCTTGATGCCCGGATCGACTTCGCGGACAATCGTGGCCGCACGCGTGGCGCCGCCGACCGTTCCGGTAACGACCGAGATGCCGACCATGTCCGGCCGCGACTGCTTCAGTCGGGCCTCCAGCTCTGCGCGGTCGCCGTGATGGACGACATCGTCGTAGAACTCGACGTCGATGCCGGCTTGCTCGAGCGAAGCGGCGAGGTACGCAAGCGTGATCGGCGGCATCGGCTCGAGGAACCGCTTGTAGGCTCCGGCCGTGGTCTCGGGCCGCTGAAAGGTATTGAGCAGGAGAACTTTTATGGTGCGACTTCCCGTGGGGCTGGGTAGGCCCGAACCGAGCCATAGTGGGCACCGGCTGGGGCTGGGTCAACCGCTTTCAACTCGGCGACCGACCGCAGGCCTCGAATGATCTTCTCGAACGCCGTCCTGACGCGCACCTCGACCGACGTGGCTTCCTCGGCGTTGCTGCGTGCATGCAGCGCCGAGACCACCGTCGCCCGTCTCGCGCGAGCCGTACGCGCCGATACCCGGTTGCAGCAAGCGTATCCGAGCCCGGAAGCGGTGCTGCTCGAGTTGCTCGCGCTCGACGCCGCCGGCGCGATCCGTCTCAGCGTGCCCGCCGACGGCGACGCACTGCAGAGCTACTACGAGACCGGGAATGCAGACGGCGACCGCTCACTCGCCTACGTCGCCACCTACGAAAAGAACTGGTGCCGGTACCGGCACCTTTACGATTTCGTCGGGGCCGACGATGCCAACGGCCGTCGAAAGGCGTTCCAGCGCGATCTATACCTCGACCACCTGGCGCCACACCTCGGCGCGCTCGACCCCGGTGCGGCCGTACTCGACGCCGGCTGCGGGGTCGGCCGGCTGACCGGAGCGCTGCTGGCGCAAGGGTTGCGCGTGACCGCCGCAGACGCCTCGACCGAAGCGCTCAAGTGCGCGGTCCGCGTCGGCCTCGAAAGCGGTGCGACGGCCGACACGCTCGGCGCACGACTGTGCGATGTCAGCGACCTCGGCTGCTTTGCCGACGACTCCTTCGCCGCTACGGTCTCGCTCGAAGTGATCTGCTACCAGGACAACCCCGCGGCTTCCCTGGCCGAACTGGTGCGGGTCACGGCTCCGGGCGGGCTCTTGGCGCTGTCGGTCGAGGGGCTTCACGGCAGCCTCCTGGCCGATGCGAAGCTCGGAGCCGCCCAACAGGCCGGTGTATTGGACACGGCCGCTCTGGACGTGGAGGATGAGATCTCCGTGCGGTACTTCACCAAGGACAGCCTTGGCGCATTGCTCCGTTCGGTCGGCTTGGAATTCATCGAAGTGACCGGAACCCACTACACTGCCGACGGCGTGTTCGACCGCCTTGCGACCGACGAAGCGCTGGCCGACCCCGATCAGCTGCGCGGTCTGGCCGAACTGGAGCGCACCGCGGCCGTCGATCCCGTCCTGGCGCCCCTGGCTCGAGCCTGGCTCGCCACAACCCGCGTCCCCGGAGTCAAACGATGAAAGTCCTGTTGGTCGCGCCGCCCAGGCGCCTGTGGCCGTTCATGAACGAGCAGGACAATTTTCTGATGCCGCAGGGGCTCGCGTGCATCGCGGCGGTGCTGCGCGAAGACGGCGTCGACGTCGAGGTCATCGACTGCATGGCCGAGAAGGTCGGTTGGCGGGCGCTGGAGCAGCGCATCCGCGACGCGCGTCCACAGGTCGTCGCGGCCGGCGAGAACCACGCCACGTACGCCTCCGAGGTGATGCGCTTGGTCGATCTCGTGAAATCGGTCGATCCGCAGATCGTCACCGTGGTCGGCGGCGGCCACTTCACCAACGTCGGCGAACTCTACCTCGGCAAGCATCCCATCGACTTCATCGTACGCGCCGAAGGCGAGATCACCACGCGCGAACTCGTGCGCGCCCTCGACGGCGGCAACCCGGATGCCCCATTCGCCGAAGACGGACTCTCCTACCTACGCGACGGCGAGGTCGTATACACGAACCCGCGCGCGCTCGTGGAAAACTTGGACGATCTTCCGATACCCGCCTACGACCTCATGCCGATGCGCGAGTACGGCAAGGCCAAGTACCTGTTCAGCGCCGGCGGCACGACCATCCACCATAGCCGAGGATGCCCGGCGCGCTGTTCGTTCTGCGTATGGTGGACGCAAGACGCCACGCGCAGGGTCGAGATCGACGCCACCACCGGCTGCCGCCAGGAAATCCTGGCGCCGAAGTGGCGGACCAAGTCGGTCGAGCGGACGCTCGAAGAAGTGGATATCCTCCACCGCGAATACGACAAGAAGTGCCTGATCTTCACCGATCCCACCTTCAACGTAGACCCGCGCTGGAGTGAGGAGTTCGCCGACGGTTTGATCGCGCGCGACTATTCCATGGACTGGTTCGCCTTCATGCGCGCCGACTTTGTGCTGCGCGACCATGCCAACGGCGTCATGGAAAAGTTGGTGCACAGCGGCCTGGCGCACCTCTGCATCGGCGTGGAGCGCGTGGAAGACGAGCAGCTCGGCGACTGGAAGAAAAAGTTCTACTCGACCAGCCGCACCGTGGAGACCTTCGACATCTTGAAGAAGCACTACCCGTCGGTGTTTCGCCAAGCGACGTTCATCGTCGGCGAGCGAGACGAGACGCTCGAATCGATGCAGGCCCAGCTCGACTTCGCCAGGCGTCTGGAACCCGACTACCCGGCCTTCCACCCTCTCACCCCGTTTCCGGGGACCTCGGTGTACGACGAAGCCCTCGCCAACGGCTGGTTGGAGATCGAGGACTTCGACTTCTTCGATCTGAACACGCCGGTCATGCGTTCCGTGGAGCTCAGTCGCGAGGACATCGAGCGCGAGATCATCCGCCTCAACAAGAGCTACGTGAACGTCGGTTGGTTCCTCCGGGGAATCCTCTCGCCCTCCAAGTACCGGCGGAACATGTACGTGTGGTGGCTGTTGGTGATGCTGAAGATGGTCGCCGCATCCGCCGTCCGTTTCGAAAACCCGCTCACCGGCACCCGTTACACCAGGCTGATCGAGCCGGCCTGGTACCGGGCCTAGCGGCCCCTTCAGGTCTCGCGCCGTGACTCGACGACGCCGGGCGCCGGCGGCCCTTCGTGCATCCGCCCCGGGGCTAATGCTCGCGGCCTCGATGGCTTTGGCCGGGCCACCGACCGACGTCATCGGTCCACCGGTACACCTACCGGCGACCGGGCAGACAGAGACTTTCCCCGCCAGCAGCCGCGACGGCCGATCGCTTCCGGTATTCGACGATGGGCGCGTTCGTGCGGGCGCCCCCCTCAGCTATCGCGACAACGGCGACGGAACCGTCACCGACCTCAACACCGCCCTGGTTTGGGAGAAGAAGTGTACCGGCTGCGAAGGCTTGCACGACGTCGGCGCGAGGTTCCCCTGGTCGGCCGACGGCGAGACCGAGACGGTTTGGGACTGGCTCGCCGGGGTCAACTCCGAAGATGGGCGGGGCCTGGCCGGCTACACGGACTGGCGCATTGCCAACGTCACCGAGTTGCTCGGCATCGTCGACTACGGCGCGGTCGATCCGGCCGTGAGCGGGGCCTTCCACGGCACGCTATGCGACAGGCGCTGCACGGATACCGATCGGCCGAGCTGTAGCTGTACGGGCGCCGGTGAGTACTGGACCTCGACCACGTTCTCCGATTTCCCCGCACACGCCTACGCCGTCTTCTTCGGCAAGGGCCTGGTCAACGACAGAGTCAAGACCGGATCTCGACACGTGCGTGCCGCGAATATGCGACGACGACGGCTTGTGCGGAAATGAAGATAATTGTCCGGTGAATTCCAATGCAGATCAGGCAGATTTAGATGAGGATGGAATCGGTAATGTCTGTGATAATTGTTCTGTTGATGCTAATCCAACCCAGGCAGACTCGGATGGAGATGGTGTAGGTGATG
>PJEL010003868.1_pt1 | contig 12555 bp, 10 predicted proteins | sample 1853271 | NCBI WGS metagenome assembly PJEL01 (sample SAMN08108733, study PRJNA415343) | Invertebrate metagenome, whole genome shotgun sequencing project. | host: Globobulimina | place: Sweden: Gullmar Fjord | collected 2015-08 | reverse complement strand
GATCCTCGCCGTGGTCGACACGGGCCCCGGTATTGCCGAGGAGGATCAGGAAGCGATCTTCGAACGTTTTCGCCAGGCCGACGCATCCTCTACGCGCCCGCACGAAGGAAGCGGTCTCGGGCTTGCGCTGGTCAAGGAGTTCTCCGAGTTACTCGACGGTAGCGTGTCGGTACAGAGTTCGCCCGGAGCGGGGAGCCGGTTCACCGTGCGCTTGCCCCGGCATCCGGCGGCCGCCGAGGCCGGCGCCGAGGAGTCTCAGTCGGAAGCCGGAGAGCTCGACGGCATCGATGCGGTGACGCCGACGATCGGACACGCTTACGCGGGCGCGGACCAAGACCGCGAGCACGCCGACGAGGATCGGGATGACGGTCGATCGGCTGCGCTGAAACCTCGTATCGTCGTAGCCGAGGACAACGCAGACCTGCGTCGCTACCTCTGTGACATCCTCTCCGACAGCTACCGCGTGCAAGCCGTTGCCGACGGGCGCGCCGCGCTCGACGCTGTCAAAGAGCGCCCCGCCGACGTCGTGCTTTCCGACTTGATGATGCCTCGTATGGACGGCATCGAGCTGCTGCGCGAGATCAAGGCCGATCCTGCCACGCGCAACGTGCCGGTGGTGCTGCTCACGGCCCGCGCGGGAACCGGGGAAGCGGCGGCTGCGCTGGAGGCGGGCGCGGACGATTTCATCGCCAAGCCGTTCTCGGTCGACGAACTGCGCGCTCGCGTGGGCAGCGCCTGTCGGCTGCATCGAACCGTCCGCGAACTCGAGCGCTCCAATCGCGAACTCGACGCGTTCGCGTACTCGGTGAGTCACGACATGCGCGGCCCCGTGCGCTCGGTAGCGGGCTACAGCGCGATCGTCGAGGACGACTACGGCGAGCTGCTGCCCGAAGAGGGGCGTGGGCATCTCGCGCACATGCGCGCGGCTTGCCAGCGTCTGTCCGACTTGATCGACGACTTGTTGAGGCTTTCGCGAGTCGCGCGCGCCGATCTCAAACGGGGGCCGGTGGATCTCGCTGTACTGTGCAGCGAGGTGTTCGACGACCTACGCGAGCGGGAACCCGATCGCGCCGTTCGTAGCGACGTCTCACCCGATCTGACAGCCCACTGCGACCCACACCTGGCTCGTCTGTTGCTCGACAACCTGATCGGCAACGCGTGGAAGTACAGTCGTCCGGTCGAGGATGCCCGCATCGAGATCGGCCGTGTCGAAGAGCTACCGGGGCGGGTGTTTTTCGTGCGCGACAACGGCGTGGGTTTCGAGATGAAGTACGTGGACAAACTGTTCCGTGCGTTCGAGCGACTTCACAGCAACGAAGAGTTCGAGGGTTCGGGCGTGGGTCTGGCTACCGTGGACCGGATCGTACGGTTGCACGGCGGCCGCGCGTGGGCAGAGGGCCGCGTCGGGCATGGCGCGACTTTCTATTTTTCGCTGAGCCCGCCCTAGCAGAGTGCGCTCACCATACCGAGTAGCCGCCGTCCACCGGGATCGTCGCACCGGTGACGTAGCTCGAGGCCGGTGCGGCCAAGAACAGGCAGGCCGTGCGAAGTTCGCCGGTGCGACCGATGCGACGAATGGGATTGCTCGCGGCCATGCGCTCCACGACGCTGTCCTTCGCCAGGCTTCCGGCCGTCATCTCGCTCTCGAACCAGGACGGTGCGATCGCGTTCACGGTAATGCCGTCGCGTGCCCACTCGACGGCGAGCTGGCGGGTGAGGTTCTCGGCGCCGCCCTTGGTCGCTGCGTAGGCCGACACTCGGAACAGCGAGCTGCCGAGGCTGGCGAAGATCGATGTGACGTTGATGATCCGCCCACCATCGCCATGGGCGCGCATACGCTCGGCGGCCAGCATGGAGCAGTGGAACAGCGCGCTCATGTTGAGCTCCACCGTGGCGTCCCAGGCTTCCGGCCATTGCTTCTCGGCGTTGCCGGTGGGTGCGACGCCGGCGTTGTTGACGAGGATGTCGATGCGTCCGAGTTCGCTCGCCATCGTTTCGAAAGCCGCCACTGTCGCGGCACGGTCGGTGATGTCGACCCCGACCGCGACGGCCCGCACGCCGTGCTTTTCGCGGATGGCAGACGCGACTTCCTCCAGCCGATCCTCACGCCTCGCCATCAGCGCGAGATCGGCGCCCGCAGAGGCCAGCGCGTCGGCAAACTCGATCCCGAGCCCCGCGGAGGCACCGGTGACCACCGCCGCCTTGCCCGAGAGCCCAAACAACTCGCTAAGATTACTACCGGTACTCACAATCGCGGACCTTATAAGGGGATGCGTCCGTTTTCTAAGTGCCTGAAAACAAAAGGATCCCCTTTTTGGTTGATTGGGGCACAGTCGGGTGCGAGAAGGCGGCGTGAACACGCCTCAGAGCACCTATGCCGATGCCGATAGCCGCTGGATGGAGGTCAACGACGTTCGCCTGTGGGTGAGCGATTGGGGCGGCGAGGGCGACACTATCGTTTTCGCCCATCCCACGGGCTTTCTCGGGGCAGTCTGGCAGCCGACGATCGCATGCCTCAGGGCAGGGGGCTGCACGAGCCGTATCGTCACTTTCGACCAGCGCGGCCATGGCATGAGTTCGAAGCCCGACAGCGGGTACGCTTGGCTCGAGTACGCCCACGATCTCGAGGCCTTGATGGGCTCTCTGGGGCTCGAGGGTGTGCTCGGAGTCGGTCACTCGGCCGGTGCCACCACCACGGCCGTCGTTTCGGTGCTGAACCCCGCGCGTTTCCGCCGTCTGGTGATGATCGATCCGATCCTGTTCGACCCGGAAGTCGCGCGCGTCATGCACGGGGACGCCCCGGTCAGCCCGATGGCCGCGCGAACGCGCACACGCCGTCTCGTGTGGCCGTCGCGCGAAGAACTGTTCGACTCCTACCGACTGCGACGGCCTTACGACACGTGGCTGGAGGACGCGCTCCGAATCTACGTCGAGCACGGCACGTTCGATCGGCCCGACGGAGAGATCGAGCTCCTGTGCCCGGGCCGGATCGAGGCTCAGGTTTACGAGAACGCCTCGGACTTCGACGGGTTCGCCTACTTGAGGCGCGTCGGTGTGCCGGTGCTGCTCGTTCGAGGCGAAACCACGGACTCATTCTCCCCCGAAGGGGTGCGCCGAGCACGGGCCGCGCTCCATGAGCACCGATTCCTGGAGGTCGCCGGATCCTCGCACTTCATTCCGATGGAGAAACCGGAAGAGATTGCCGCTTTGATCGTTGCCGAGCAGGCAGCGTAGGGCTATACCGAGGATTCATGCTTCGGTCCGAAGGCACGCCGACCATTGGGGCGATGGCGGCCGCTTGGGCGGTTCATCTGTACACCGCGACCGGTGCGGTCCTGGGCTTTCTCGCGCTCACCGCGGCGTTTGCTCAAGACTACCGGACGGCGTTCACGTTGCTCGCCGTTGCGCTGGCTGTAGATGCCAGTGACGGTGCACTCGCTCGCGCTGCGCGCGTCAAGCACGTGCTGCCGTGGTTCGACGGCGGGATCCTCGACAACATCGTCGACTACCTCAATTACGTAGTCGTCCCGGCCGCGATCCTGGCGCAACCCGGGATCTTGCCCGAAGGAGCCGGCGCCGCTCCGGCGTTGATGCTCTTGGCCAGCGGCTACGGATTCTCCCGCGCCGATGCCAAGGGCTTCGTGGAGCACTACTTCCAGGGGTTCCCGTCGTACTGGAACGTCATGGCGTTCTACTTCGTGGTGCTCGACAGCCCACCCGAACTCAACCTCGCGGTGCTGCTCGTGCTGGTGGTGATGGTGTTCGTGCCGATGCGTTGGCTGTACCCGAGCCGCATGGAGCGTATGCAGGCGCCGACGATCGCGCTCGGATTGGTGTGGGCGGCGATGGGCGTGGCGATGATCGCGAATTTGCCGGAGGCCTCACCGACACTCGGCGCGGTCTCGCTGTTCTACCCGGCCTACTACACGATCGGCTCGATCGTGTTCCACTTCACCGACTGACGGTTTCAGCGCGGGACGAGCCCGCCGTCCACGCTCATCGTCGCCCCGGTGACAAAGCTCGACGCATCGCTCGCCAGGTAGAGCGCGACACCGACCAATTCGTCGGGGTGAGCCGCGCGGCGCATCAGCGACGCACCGGCCATCGCCTCTCGGATCTCCGGCGCGTTGTTGCGGACCATATCGGTGTCGACGGTGCCCGGCGCGATCGCGTTCACGCGGATGCCCTTGGGGGCGAGGTCGGTAGCGAGCGAGCGCGTGTAGGCCAGCAGGCCCGCCTTGGCCGCCGCGTACATATGCGTGAACGGTGAGAACAAGAACGCGCCGGCACTCGACACGTTGACGACCGAGGCGTGCTCGCTCGCCTCGAGGTGTTCGAGCGCGTACTGCGTGAGAAACACCGGCCCGCGCAGGTTCACCGAGAGCGATTTCTCCCATGCCTCCGGCGTCATCTCACCGAACGGCTGAGCGAGCGCGTTGGCGGCGTTGTTCACCAAGATGTCGAGGGCACCGAATTCTTCCACCGTAGTCGCTACGAGGCGCTCCAACTGCGAGAGCTCCCCCATGTGCGTCGGCACCGCCAATGCCCGACCGCCGCACTCGCGGATGGCCTCGACGGTCTCCTCGCAAGCAGCGGCCTTGCGACTGGCGACGACGACGTTGGCGCCCGAGAGCGCAAAGCCTTCGGCGATCGAACGGCCGATACCACGGCTGCCGCCGGTGACGATGGCCGTGCGGCCGTCCAAACGAAACAGATCGCGAAGCTTGCCGTTGTCCAAAGCGAATTCCTTCCGGTCGATGGGGTGAGAAGGGGAGCTAGTCGAGAGAAGAGCGCAGCGAGAGAGCGCCGAGCAAGGCGCCGAAGCCGATGGCGGTCGCGATGCCGATGCTTCCGAGCGCGGTGGTCAGCGGCACGCCGGCCACCGAAGGGCCGATCGGCTCGAGCAAGAGGAGCGTCGAACAAAGGGCCAGGCCTGCCAGGCCGACTGAGGCTGCCAGCCGGTTGACCGCCACGGCCTGGTTCGCCGCCGCCGTCGAGGCGTCCGTGTCGGCCACGCGGACCACGAGCTCGCCTTTGCGGAGCTTCGCCAGAACGTTCTGCGCATCCTTCGGTAGCGTGCGCAGCAAGTAGAGGTAGTCGTCGAACGTCGTGTAGAGACCCTTGAGCAAGTAGCCGGGGTCGGTCAGCCGATCGACGTAGATGCCGAGCAATACGCTGCGCATCTCTTCGAACGGATCGTAGGCGGGGAACAGTTCTTGGGCGATGCCTTCCATCGTCGCGATGGCCTTGCCCATCATCAACAGATCGGCCGGGAGCGCGACGTGGTGGCGCTGAATGGTCTCGAAGACGTCGGAGATGAAACGCGCGACGTCGAGATCGCCGAGCGCCACCGAGCGGTAACGGTCGAGGATCTCGCCGGTCTCGTTCTTCAGCGCGCGCACATCGACGCTGTCGTCGATGAGGCCCAAACGCTGGAAAAGCCCGACCACGCGGTCCATGTCGCCGGTGAGCAAGCCGACCAGGAACACGAGGAGCTCGTCGATGCGCTCGGAGTCGACGTAACCCATCTGCCCGTAGTCGATGAAGCAGATGACGTTCTCGGGAAGGATGAAGATGTTGCCCGGATGGGGGTCGGCGTGGAAGAAGCCGTCTTCGAAGATCATCTTCAAGACGGACTGCGTGCCGCGCGAGGCGAGCGTCTCTCGGTCGCAGCCGAGCGCGTCGATGGCCGCCATGTCCGAGGCTTTCGCGCCCGAGATGCGCTCCATCGTGAGTACGCGGCGAGTGCTCAGTTCGGTGTAGACCGCCGGGCAGTACACGTAGGGCACATCGGCGAAGTTGTCGCCGAACTTCGTGATGTGGAACGCCTCGCGGGTGAAATCGGTTTCCTGCGCGATCGAACGGGCGAACTGATCGACGAGGCCGGTCGGGTTGTATTGCTTCGCCTCCGGGACGTTCTCATCGACGAGCTCGGCGAGGATGCGGAGAATGTCGAGGTCGGTCTCGATGATGCGGTCGAGGGACGGGCGCTGAACCTTGATGACGACGCGGTCGCCACCGGGCAGCACCGCGTTGTGCACCTGACCGATCGAAGCGGCGGCGATCGGCTTGTCTTCGAACGAGGCAAACAGCGTATCGATGGGCGCGCCGAGCTCGGTCTCGACGATGCGACGGGCGTCGGACTGCGAGAACGCCGGCACGTCGTCCTGCAGCTTGCGCAACTCCTCGATGACGCCTATCGGCAGAAGATCGGGGCGCGTCGCCAGAATCTGGCCGAACTTGATGAACGTGGGCCCGAGTTCTTCGAGCACCATGCGGACGCGTTGCTCGACGGTGTAGCGCTGCCGGCCGTCCGGCTGCGCCAGTTTCATGCGCAGCAGCCTGCGCGCTTGATCGACGTAGCCTTCCACGCCGAGCTGCAACACGACGCCTTCGAACCCGTATTTCGCGATCACCGAGACGATGTCGCGGAATCGCTGCAGGCTCCGAATCGTTTGGGGAATGCGGGCGATGCGGCCGACGTTGCTCATCGGATCCCCCGGTTCTCGCAACCGGCCGTCGCTCGGGAGAGCGCCGTGGCTACCAACGCGGCCACCGAAGGCCGACGGTGCCGAGCAGTCCCGCGGCTCCGCGCTTCACGATCTCGCCGATCACGGGGTCCGACTCGTCTTTCCAGCCCGAAAGGTTGTTGCGGGCGCGTTCGATCGCGGCGTCGATCTCTTCCGTGCTCAGCCCGAGGCTCTCGAGTTGCGGACGCAGATAGGCTTCCAGGCCCCGCTCGCTCATCAGCGCGGTTCCGAGCGAACGGTGTAAGAGGTCTCGAACGAGCTCGTAGGACAATGATGCCTCCCGGTACGACGGGACTCACCGATCGTGCCGTGCCGATCGTGACCTTGTCAAACGCGGCGCGGGCGCCGGTCTCGAATTCAGGCGGCTTCGGCCGGGCGCATCTCGAACGTGAGCCCGTCGTCGCCACTGCTCGGGCGGTCGATCGTCACCTCGGATTCCTCGGTGATCTCGCCTGCGACGATTCGCCTGGCCAGCTCGGTTTCGATCTCTTTCTGGATCGTTCGCTTGATCGGCCGCGCTCCGTAGGCCGGATGGTAGCCGACTTCGGCCACGTACTCTCGTGCGCTTTCGGTGAGCCGGATATCGATCCGCTTCTCGGCCAGGCGCGAACGCAGTCGGTCGAGCTGCAACTCCACGATGGTGCCGAGCTCGGCTCGCGTGAGCGCGTGGAACACGACGATCTCGTCGAGCCGGTTCAAGAACTCCGGGCGAAACTCACGGCCGAGTACCTCGAGAACCTTGGCCTTCATGGCCCCGTACTCATCATCGTCGCCGCCACCCTGGTAGGCCAGGATGTCGGTGCTGCCGATGTTCGACGTCATCAGGATCACCGCGTTCCTGAAGCTCACCGTGCGACCCTGTCCGTCGGTCAGGCGACCGTCGTCGAGCACTTGCAGGAGCGTGTTGAACACGTCGTGGTGGGCTTTCTCGACTTCGTCGAGCAGCAGCACGCAATACGGTTTGCGGCGTACGGCTTCGGTGAGCTGCCCACCTTCCTCGTAGCCTACGTAGCCCGGAGGGGCACCGATCAAGCGCGAAACGGCGTGCTTCTCCATGTATTCGGACATGTCGATTCGCACCATCGCGTGTTCGTCGTCGAACAACTCGGCGGCCAACGCGCGTGCCAGCTCGGTCTTGCCGACGCCGGTAGGACCGAGGAACAGGAACGATCCGAGCGGGCGTTCGGGATCGGCGATTCCGGAGCGAGCACGAAGGATGGCGTCGGAGACGGCGTCGACGGCCTCGTCTTGCCCGACCACGCGCCGGTGCAGGCGGTCGGCGAGATGCACGATACGGTCGGCCTCGCCTTCCATCAGCCTCGCTACCGGAATGCCGGTCCAGCGGGCGACGATCTCGGCGATGTCGTCTTCGGAGACTTCCTCGCGCACCATGGTGCCGGCGTTGCTGCCGCTCACTTTCTCTTCCGCTTCGGCCAAGCGGCGTTCGAGTTCGACCAAACGGCCGTACTTGAGTTCCGCGGCCTTGTTGAGATCGTAGGCCCGCTCGGCTTTCTCCATCGAGACTTTCACGCCTTCGATCTCGGTCTTGAGTTCACCGAGCTTTCCGATTTCGCCTCGCTCGACTTCCCACAGGCTCATTTGCTCGTCGTGCCGGCTCCTCAGCTCGGCCAGCTCTTCTTCGAGTTTCTCCAGGCGTTTCTTCGAGGCGGCGTCGCTTTCGCGCTTCAGAGCCTCGCGCTCGATCTCGAGCTGCATCAGCCGGCGGCGCGCTTCATCCAACTCGGTCGGCATCGACTCCATCTCGGTGCGTAGGTGTGCGGCCGCCTCGTCCATGAGGTCGATCGCTTTGTCGGGCAGGAATCGGTCGGCGATGTAGCGATCGGACAAGAGCGCCGCGGTGACCAGCGCGGCGTCCTTGATGCGTACGCCATGGTGGATCTCGTAGCGCTCCTTGAGGCCGCGCAAGATCGACACGGTGTCGGCCACCGAAGGCGGCGCGACCAGCACCGGCTGGAAACGGCGCTCAAGCGCAGCGTCTTTCTCTACGTGCTTTCGGTACTCGGTGAGCGTGGTAGCGCCGATGCAGTGCAGTTCGCCGCGCGCGAGCATCGGCTTGAGGAGGTTTCCGGCGTCCATCGCGCCTTCGGCCGCGCCGGCTCCGACCACGGTGTGCAACTCGTCGATGAACAACACGATACGACCTTCGGCGTCGGTCACTTCCTGTAGGACGGCTTTGAGCCGCTCTTCGAACTCTCCGCGGTACTTCGCGCCGGCGATCAGCGCACCCATGTCGAGTGCGATCACGCGGCGGTCTTTCAGGCTTTCGGGGACGTCCCCGCTGACCACGCGGCGTGCCAGCCCCTCGGCGACGGCGGTCTTGCCGACGCCGGGCTCGCCGATCAGTACGGGGTTGTTCTTGGTTCGTCGCGAGAGCACTTCGATCACGCGGCGGATTTCCTCGTCGCGTCCGATCACGGGGTCGAGCTTTCCGGCCGCAGCGTCGGCCGTGAGGTCGCGTCCGTAGCGCTCGAGCGCTTCCATGGTGGCCTCGGGATTCTCCGAATCTACGGTGCGCCCCTGACGTAGCTCATCGACGGCTTTCTCGACCTCGGCCGCGACGACTCCGGCCTGCATCAGCGCGTCTCCGGCAGCGCCTTTATCGACCGAAAGGGCCAGCAACAGATGCTCGACGCTCACGTATTGATCGCCTCGCCCTTCGGCGATGCGCGGTGCCTCGCGCAGCACACGGGCCAGCGCGTTTCCGGCCCGTAGCTCTTGATCTCCCGCGCCGACGGGGAGCGCTGCGAGCGCCTTTTCGGTGAGAGCGCGAACGGCGGAAGGCTCTTTGCCGATCCGCCGGATGACGGTGGGTACGAGGCCGTCGGTTTGCGTGACGAGCGCGAGCAACAGGTGCTCGGGCTCCACGGTGAGGTGGTTGCGATCGAGTGCCTGGCCTTGGGCTTCGGACACCGCTTCGCGAGCTTTCTCGGTCAATTTTTCCATACCGTCGTCTCCATCGACCCGTAGCCGCAGCTTCGGGCTCTCGGAAGCTAGCCATGAAACGTGGCCCGGCAAGGGGCCGGGCCCGCGACGATGCCGTCGGGTCTGGAGATCGCCTGCGGCCCTGCCTACAATGCCTCTCGGAGAATCGTTGCGCGGCGTTGGCCGCCGTCTCCGGACGAGCAGGGCGGCCGAGCATCGTTGAAACAGAGCGTGGTCAGGTATTCGCGACTCACCGGTGGGTCGCTACTGGTTCTCTTCGGAGTGATCTCCGGCTTCCTGCCCGTGTTGCAGGGTTGGATGTTCATTCTGGCCGGGCTCGCGATCATGGCGCCTGAAAGCGAACGGGCGCGCCGCGCACTGGACTGGGTGAAGGCTCGCGTACAGCGCACCGAAAAAGGCAAGGAAGCCGACGGGGCGCCGGACGCAGACAGAGGCGAGGGAATCGATGAGCAGTGAAGGAAAGGACCGGCTTGGCGACAAGCTCAAGAAACGCGAGAAAGCCGAGGAAGACCGTTACTTCGCCCAGCAGGACGCGGCCAAAGTCGCGGCGCTGAAGAGCGCCGGCGAACAAGAGGCCGGCGCCGGCAAGATGGATTGCCCGCGCTGCGGTGTGAAGCTCGATCAAGAGGTTCTAGAGGGGGTCACGATCGATCGCTGTGGAGCGTGCGGGGGCATGTGGCTCGATCGCGGCGAGTTGGAGACGCTGGCCGAGCGCACCGAGGAGGCCTGGTTCTCCAAGTGGGTGCGTAACGTGCTCGGCGCACGCTGACCCGGCGAACGGGCGGCTCACTCACGTGTTCACAGGTATCATCGAAGACCTCGGCACCGTCGTTCGCACCGAAGCGCTGGAAGAAGGCCGCCGCATCGCCGTGGTGATGTCCGAGCCACCCGACGAGTTCGCGATGGGCGAGAGCATCGCCATCAACGGCGCGTGCATGACCGCGGTCGCGTTCGACGCTGCGGGTTTCGAAGTAGACGTTTCCGCCGAGTCTCTTCGCAAGACGACTCTCGGCACCCTCGCCGTCGGCGACCGGGTGAACCTGGAGAGGTCCATGCGCATGGACACGCGGCTCGGAGGTCACATCGTCTCCGGTCACGTGGACGGCATCGGCAGCGTCGTCGCCGTTAGGCCCGAGGGAGAGTCGGCGATCTACACGTTCGGCATTCCTCACGAGCTTGCCGAACTGACCATCGAGAAAGGCTCGATCGCCGTCGATGGTATCAGCCTCACCTGTTTCAACTGCCGGGACGACCGCTTCGACGTCGCGGTGATTCCCCACACGGCCGAAGTCACGACCCTCGGTTTTCGTAAGCCTGGAGACACGGTGAATCTGGAGAACGACGTTCTCGGCAAGTACGTCGCCAAGCTCGTCGATGCCGCCATCGCGCGTCGCGTTTCCTGAAAGCCCTGGCGCGGCCGTAGAGGGCGCCTGAGGCTTCTGCACGGGAGAGGGATGTCCAAGACCACCGTCTACTACGGCGGACCCGTACTGCCGCTCGACGATACCCGCGCTTCGGTCGAAGCGGTCGTGATTCGCGATGGCCGCGTCGCCGCGCTCGGCGACCGCCGCGAGATGCTCGAGGCCGCCGGTTCCGCTGCCGAACGGATCGATGTCGGTGGCGCGACGATCATGCCCGGGCTCGTGGACACCCACCCGCACGTTCTGCATTTCGGGGGTCTGACCCATCATCTGGTAGACATCGCCGACGCGCGCTCTCATGCCGACATCGTCGCGCGCGTCCGCGCGGCGGCTGCCGATACCGAGCCGGGCGCGTGGATTCAGTGCACGCCGGTCGGTGAGCCGCACTACTTCATCCGTCGCAGCTGGCGAGATCTCGATGAGGGCTGCCTGCCCGACCGGCACGTGCTCGACAGCGCCACCGACCGGCATCCGGTGCTGATCCAGTCGTGGGCGCCCGTGATCCCCAACGTGTGCTCGATGAACTCGGCGGCGTTGCACGCGCTCGAGTTGACGCGCGAAACGCCCGACCGGGTCGAGAACGTTTGGATCGAGAAAGACCCGACGGGCGAGCCCACGGGGATACTGCGCGGCTCGGTCAACAACTACTACACCAACGACCCGTTCATGAATTCGCTGATGCTGCGTATCCCGTTGTTCGAGCCGGAATCGGTTCTGGCGGGCACCCGCTCGGCGATGGCCGCTTACAACCGCATGGGTGTGACCTCGGCATATGAAGGGCACGCGATGGGTCCGCTGGAGATCGAGGTCTACAAAGCGTTGCACGCCGAGGGTGCGATGCGATTGCGCGTGTTGACCGCGCTCGAAGCCGAGCCGGCCGGACTGCCGTGGACGCAGCCGCTCAGCGACGAGGAGTTCGACCTGAATCTCGAACTCGCTCTCTCGATGACGACGTCGAGCGACGATCTGCTCCGCCCGGGCGGCGTCACGCTGTCGCGCGGCGGGCCGTGCTGGCCGGGCTTCTTGAGGATGCACGATCCGTATACGGGCCCTTACGGAGAGCCGACCCGCGGCGTTACGTTCGTGTCGGGTGAGAAAGAAGCGCGCGCGATCGAGTTTTGTGCCGAACGCGGGCTACGGCTGAACTTCATCGGCGCCGGCGATCGTGACCACGATGAGTTCCTCGACCGGGTCGAGGCGGCGACCGCCCGATGTCCGGACATCGTCGGACGCAACTGGATCCTCCAGCACGCTTACTTGATGAGCGAGGAGCACTGTCGCCGCTACGCATCCTTGGGTTTCGACGTCACGACGAGCATGTCGTTCTGCTGGGGCAAGGGAGACATGCTTGCCGAGCGCATCGGGAAACACGTCTGGAACGACTTGATTCCGCTGCGGCGCCTGCGCGACCATGGGGTCACCGTCGGGTGTGGTAGCGATTGGGGTCCCAAGAACATCTTCGAGCAGATCGCTCTGGCCGAAACCCATGAATTCTGCGGAAGCGGCCACCGCAATCTGGGGCCCGGCCAACCGGTTACCCGCGACGAATCGCTACGCATGTGGACGTGCGACGCGGCGGCGGTGATGCAGTGGCCCGGCATCGGAACTCTTCGCCCGGGCGCTCACGCCGACTTGATCGT
>PJEL010003867.1_pt1 | contig 12558 bp, 3 predicted proteins | sample 1853271 | NCBI WGS metagenome assembly PJEL01 (sample SAMN08108733, study PRJNA415343) | Invertebrate metagenome, whole genome shotgun sequencing project. | host: Globobulimina | place: Sweden: Gullmar Fjord | collected 2015-08 | reverse complement strand
AACCCGGGTTACCCTATATCAAATAAGTAACCAAGTCCGAGAGGCAGTTCACACTTCCTCTCTTTATGTCTCACCCGGATATTCACGTATTATTTTCCCCACTCGTTCGTGTACCTGAATGTCCGATCTCTACGATTATTCCCTAATCGTTCACGTCTGAATACCGATACTCTCACTTGTTGATTTCACATGAATTCGGACCCCCCTTCACAGGGTGTCCCGGATCTGTCGTGCCTCCTGGCACAACTCTCCCCCCCTTAGAGGTAGCTATCTCCCGATGCTATCTACGCTAAGGTAATGTGCTGTGCGCTAGCCAGTTCTTGGGTTCTCTGGGTCCCGCCAGTCTTAGGGTTCCCTGGTTCCCGCCAGTTCTAAGGTTTTCTGGATCCTCAAATCCGCGTCATCCGCCTACCGATCTGCGCCAGAGATTTGCTCATTGGTCCCACCACTCCAGGATGCTATCCCGCAGAGCATCCTCCCTGGCAACCATCACGGAATCTAGGGCAGGCCTTCGGTCTTCTCATGAACGTTCTCGAAGGTCAGATGCTGGAACAGCTGCTGCAGCAACAGGGACGGAATGGGGTACACCGCGTGTGACTTCCTCATGCCCTTTTGCTGAGGGTGAGGACCCAACTGTGCCGTGATGGGGTGTACTCCGGTTGCCCATCTGCACGCACAGGGTGTAATCGCCGTACACTGCTGCAACTCTCGCGGCGGTGGTGAACTCGTCCATATACAGGTCGGTTTCTTATACCGTTCCCCATACATGCAATACGTACACATCAGGGGTGCAGGCAAGTGTCTCATTACGGGTCGAAAGCGTAGGGCGTTAGGATGACGGCCCTTCGGGTTCTCCATAAACCAGTGCAGAGGCCGCAAGTACTCGATAATGTCAAGGGTACGTTGCACACACGCATCCGCTGTCACTAGGTCGGGCGGACCACCTGTAGTGCGAGCCTGGCTATATTGGGTACAGGGTGGGCTCGCCCACACCACGTCAAAATACCCCGGAGGGTATCTCCAATAATCCCACTGCTCGATGGATTCCACGTGCGTCGGACGCCACCCAGGATCCGAATCCAGGGTCACCACCGTGGAAGTTGGGAAACACTTGGCGAAGGCCGTCTCCACCGATCCGGTCCCGCTGAACAGCACCAACAGTCGTACAGGACGCTGGGAACTATCGGCCAGTTCAGTCACATACATGTCTTCCCCATCCGCGGACTCCTCATATCTCTCCCATGGCAGACACGCATCTGGCGTCTTCCGCCCCAGCCTCTCCTCCCAGGGCTGGGCCACCATCTGCGCCAGGCTCACTCCTGTCACTACTGTCCCCAGATCTGCAGATCCTCGCAGATGCTCTCGGCGCCTCATTGCAGAGTCGCGTACCTGGTCCTCCATCGCCAGCCGCTTAGTCTCGAACTCCCGTAGTTGCTGAAGTGGCGCGCCCCTCTCCAACTTATCTCGCGTTCTCCATTGATCGTGGGCCTTAGAGTACCCCGTCCAACGGACCTTCCACTCCTCAATCTCCTTCCCGCGTGATATCCGCACCCGTCGAGCAAGGATTTTCTCCACGTGGGCCTCTCGCTGTCCATCCACAACTACAGCTTCCGGCGCAGCCGGCCGCTCGCGTGATGCGAACGCGTCTGCACCACCGACGTACGGCTTCAACCGATGCTGTGCAAAGACGTCATGGATCCTCCAGTGTGGAGGTAGCCGTAGCCGGTACGCTACCGGCGCACCTCTGTCTGCCTCTGGAACGCTCGCCTGCATGTCACTGTAGAAACGTTCGGTCACGGGAACGGGGCCATGCCACCTCTTACTAAGCTTGCGGCACAACGACCGATCCATGACCTTCTCGGTCAGATGCTTGGCCTCTATCCAGACGAGGTCCCCCACTGCGTACTCCCGCTGCCCATGCCGCTGATCAAAATGATCCCGCTGCCGCTGCTGCGCCAGCTCCAGTCTACTGCGTGCGTCCCGCAACTGCGACGAAAAACGAAATGCCCATTCATGGGCGGTCCCCTCTCCCCCTTTCCGTCGCCCGCCGGTAGACTGAGCCGCCTCCACGAACATGTCGAGCTGCGACATGGGTGAGACGCCGTAGCACAGCTCGAAAGGCGTGAAACCCGTGACGTCGCTGCGCGAGTCGTTGATGGCGAACTCCACGTTGGTGGTGTACAAGTCCCAATCCATGGGGTTAGCATCCACGAACGAACGCAACATATCTTCGATGACGCGGTTCGTGTGCTCGGCCTGTCCATCCGACCGGGGGTTATACGGCGTAGTCATTGCCACTTTCACCCCCATCAGACGCATAAGCTCCTGCCAGAATGCATCCTGAAACCGCGGGTCGCGGTCGCTGACGAGCTTCATGGGAGCTCCGTGCTGCCTCCACACAGTGTCGAAGTAGATGCGGGCAATGGTCTTCGCCGAACTGTCCCCGAAGTTTAAGGGAACCACGTGGACCATCTTCGACAACTTGCAGGTGAAGGCCACGAAAGCATCGTTACCCTGCTCGGTCAGGGGAAGGCCCGTCACAAAGTCCAACCCCACCACTTGCCAGTTTCTCGACGGTACTGTGTGTGGGTTAAGCAGGCCATCGGGGTACGACGAGCGTGGCTTGACTGCTTGGCACACAGGGCACGAGGTCACCCACGCACCCACATCGTCTGAGGCGTACCTCCACCAGAATCGGCGGAGAACCCTCTCCAGAGTCTTATCGCGTCCAGTGTGGCCGGCACCCAGGGAGTCATGAGCACCCCGGATCACAACTTCCCGCAGCGGGGAGTCCTCCCCCAGAACCAGCTGGTAACGGCCTGCGGAGACCCGCCACAGAACGTCCCCGACTACTCGGAAGTCCTTGGTGGTCCCATGCGGAGCAGACAACACCTTTTCCCGTAGAGTGCGGAGGGGGCCATCTCGCTCGTACTCCGCCCTCAAAGCCTTCAGGAATTCTGCGTCTGAAGCTCCAGTCACTGCGTCCCGCAGCTCCGCTGCAGCACCCTCCCTCACAATAGGCTGCGGTACTCGCGTCTTTTTAATCCTCTGCGGCCGCGATCTGGATGGGGGTGCGTATACCACCAGCATCGGCCATGGGGAGCTGCACGGTCTCCCATGCACGTCCTCGAACAGCTGCGTAGGGTCACCATGAGCGTCGTGTGTCGGGATGACCTCCTCTATACGCATTCCGGCCTTCCGGAACAGCCCGCGCCAGTGTCGCAGCCGCGCCTGCACATCCGGTAGTAGGAATACTGCCGAGGTGTTTTCCGGGTCGAGCCGCCATTCCTGCACGTAGGTGTGGAGGACCGCCTCAATGGTGAGGTGGTCATCAGAGCAGGGTGGGCTGCACCAGACATGAAGCCCTCGCCACTTCTCCTTCAGGCAGTCGCGCCAGCTCTTGGCTACCAAGCGGTTGCCCCCCGGTGGCCCGCACGCGTCAACGTCGAACTGGCCGTACTTGGCCTGTAACTTGTCAAAGACCATCTTCTGCAGCCTGATGCCAATGCGCGGCTCCCCCTCGCGTAAATCAGCCCGGGATCCCACCTCGGAGGTAACAACCTCTGCAGGGTTCCCCGGCTCCGCTCTTACAACAGGGGCCCGTCGCGTAGTAGGGCCCGCCTCGGCTACGACGTCTCCATCATGTGTGTCCGCAGCCCGCGTCTTCTGCCCGGTCCGCGACCTCGTGCGGCCGGCCACACCAATCTCGGGGCCCACCACCTTCGCTGGGTCCTCCGGCCTCACCTTCGCTGCTGCAGGGAGCCGCTGCGTGGGGCCCACCTCGGCTACGGCCTCTCCACCAGGGGTGGCAGCCTGCGTCTTCCGCTGCCTCTCCCGCAAGCCCGTACGACCGGCTGCCTTGAGGTGTCTGAGCGGCGCTGGAGGTATCGCGACCTGGTACGCCAAGGTCGCCTGCTCCATGGCATGCTCTGCTGCCTGGAGGGTATCCACCGCGTCAAGCCAGCTCTCCACTTCGGCCAGACGGTGGGCCTGCCCCAATGCCGGACCCTGCTCGAAAAGGTCGGAGGAGTCGAGTACAGAGAGGGGATCTTTGGGGAGGTCCGACTTCCCGTCCAGCACACCAGCCTCCTTCAATCCCTCCCGTGGTGTCTTGGCCGCGTAATCTGGTCGGCGCGACAGGGCGTCAGGAACCAGTAGCAGGGCGCCCTTCACATACTCCATGCGAGGGACGCCCACTTCTACCAGATCCATGTACCAGCGTGCTTGACGCCGGCTCAACTCTCTCCCCGGTTCCATCAACCACTCCAGCGGTCTGTGGTCACCTTGCAGTTTGAACTCGGTGAAGATGAGGTAATGCCTCCAGGTGACAGTGGTGCAATGATGAATGGCGCCAAGCTCTCGCTCTCCCGTATGGTAGTTCTGCTCGGCTGCAGTGAATTGGCGGCTGTCATACGCAATCACCCGCAAACCTCCGCCGCAGTCCTGCATCAGCACTCCCCCCAGCGCTACCCCGCTGGCATCTGTCTGTACCACAAAAGGTGCAGATCCATCGGCTGCAGCTTTCATATCTGGCAGGGCCAGAACCGGTGCTTTGACTAGCGCCGCCTTCAACTCGTCGAAAGACCACTGCTGTTCAGGTCCCCACCGCCACTCCACGTCGGTCTTGGTGAGCATGGTGAGGGGCTGGGCAATGTCGGAGAAACAGTGGATGAACCTCCTGTAGTAGCCAGCCAATCCCAGGAACTGCCTGACGTGGGTGGCGTTCTGCAGCACCGGCCAGTCCCGCACTGCCGCCACCTTATCCTGCTGTGGTTGGCAGCCCTCACTAGACAGGGTGTGGCCCAAGAACCGCAGGCTCTGCTTGAGCATCTGCGCCTTCGATTTCTTGAGGTACACCCCTTTCTCGCGACAGGTCAACAGAAATTCACGCACACATCGGTAGTGCTCCTCGATGCCGCCAGTCGTGAAAACGACCACATCGTCAATGAAGATGCGTACGAAGGGGAGGTGTCCCAACGCCCGCTGCATCCGACGCTGGTACTGGGAGGGGGAATTCTGAAGACCTTGCGGCATCACCAGCCACTCGTAAGCCCCCATCTGCGTGGTGAACGCTGTCTTCTCCACATCTTCCTCCGCCATCGGCACCTGCCAGAACCCGTCAACGGCATCGAAGGAGGAGAAGTGCGTGGCCCCGTGCATCTCATCAAACATCAGCTGAATGTCGGGCAGCGGGTAGCGATCCCGAATCGTCTGGGCGTTCAGCTGGCGATAGTCCACCACCAGACGCAGCACATGTGGCTGACCCGGCTTGGGTACCATAAGACAGGGGGCGGCGTAGGGGCTGGATGAGGGTCGGATGTAGCCCTTCTCCATCAGCTGCTCGATGCGTTCCCGCAGCTGCCGGAGCTCTTCCACCGACATGCGGTAGGGCCGCCGAAACGGAGGGCCGCCCTCCTTGTCCGGCTTCAGATTCACGCGCGCCTTGTCATCCTCCGTCTGCCGTAGCTGGTCCTGCGGGGGCAATGCATCGCGAAGCTCCTTCTCAAACTCGTCGAAGAGAGCCGCAAACCGCTGCCTCCAGCACGGAGGAGCCTCCGCGTCCTTCGTATCCTGCGGGGCATCTGGTGTCGTCCCGGCCTCAGCTGCGTCGACATCGCCCGACAGGTCCGCAGCCGTGGCCGCAAACGCAGAGCCCTCCGTGCCCTGTTCCCGCCGTGCCATCATAAGCCAGGTCGGGAGGCCAGATGTCTCACCCTGCTGCCGCAGCGTCTCCGCGTGCGTGAGGTGCTTGCGAAGCTGCGCAGAGGACAAAAAGATCTCATCGACAAGCCCGGCACACTCGCTGCCCCGCTTGCCGCCTCCGCTGCCGCTCTTGCCGGGGTTACACCCCGCAATGGTCACGCGTCCAGTTCCCCCCCCCTTCGTCCTCCTGGCGAAGGAAACCGAGCCGTGACCGTCGTAGTCCAGCTCAACCGGGGAGAGGCTTCGCAGCCACTTCCCCCCCAATACCACATCCACCTGGATCCCCAAGGACAGGACCCGCATGGCCATAGCCGGCTCCGAATACGTACCAACGGAGGTGTCTGCCGTGAACTTGGAGTACGCCACTGCCCCAGTGGTCTTCACCGAGCCGTCTGCAAGGGTAACACGCATGGTCGGCCCGTGCCGTACTCTCAACGAGCACCGGCGGGCACAATCCTCCGACACGAAGTTATCAGAAGCGCCGGAGTCCACCAGGACCTTAACCCGATGCCCACGCATGTACGCGTAGAACACCAGCAACAACGTGCCCTGCTCGTCCCTGACAGCAGACAGCTGCTCCCCATAATGCCACCGCACACTCCCATCCGTGCCGATCTTGGAACAGAGTAAGGCCTCGGGAGTGAAATCAGCACCGCCACTGTCGGTGTCGTCATCGTCCTCGCCGTCCCCCGCGCCCAGCGGGTGGCTATCCAACGCGTGGAAATCAGCAGACACGTCGCGTCCAGCCGCCAGCCCCTGCGTCATGTCCCGCGGATCCGCTGTCTCCTCCATGGAGTCAGGGCACTGGGATGACTCGCCAAGAGGGGTATCCCTCGGCCGACCAGTATCCGACTCAGATGGCTTGCCGTCCGGAACGCTGGCCGGTCCCCGCGGATCATCTGCGCAGGGTCTCTCAGAGTGCTGCGCCGGATCATGCTCAACGTCTGGGGCATGGGCGCTCGGCGACTCGCCGAACAGCTCCTCCCGGATCCCCGCGGCGTCGGGCGGCTCTGTCCTCTCGCGAAACCGATGCACTCGGTACAAGCTACACCATGCATCAGGTACTCCTGGTACATCCCCCCCGGAACCTGGTATGGTCCCCGTGGAAGACACTGATGACGCAGGCACACCAATGGTGGGAGTGGCCGTCATCTCCCGCATGTGTCGCTGGTCGCGGGCTGCCCGCATACTGGCGTCCATCACGAGCAAAGAGTCCACCACTGTGCTCTCCCCCAGTGCAGCTCCCCGGCGGCCCCGCAAGCGGGAGACGCCCACCGCCTCCCATGCCCGATGTCCCAAGGGCGTGCCGGCACCCTCGCGCTGAGCCTCTGCCTGCTCGGCCATGCTCAATGTGTCCCATGCCATACAGAGTGTCCGCGAGAGTGGCACGGCCAGATCCAGGGCGTGAAGTAAAGTCTCACTCCCGCCCACATCTGGCGCCATCGTAGAGGTGTCCCCCAACAACGACGCCACATGATCCGCCAGGCGCTGCTCCATAGTAGGCAAAGGGTGTGCACCTTTCGGAGAGTGGTGTGCCGGAGACCTTCGATACTGAAGCCGAAGCCGTTGCAGCTCCAGCTCGTCTCGGTTCTCACGTAGCCGGTCTGGCTTGAAGGTCACCCTGCGGCTGCCATCCCTCCGGTTCCTCGCGAGAACTGACTTGATCTCCCCCGCGGTCTTGTTCCTCAGAGCTCTGCGCATGTAGCGCATGACCGACTCCACCGAACGCGAGCCAGGAGATCTCCTCCACTGCCAGGCGTCCAAGCGCGCCGCAGTTGAGGCCAGGGCTGGCCTGTAGATGTTCTTGTGTACCCACGGCTCCAGAACGGAGTAGTGCTTGGGCATGGGGTCATCACAAGACTCTGCCCCCAGGGTACCAGGGACCGGCAGGGGATCCCGAAGGGAGCGTGCTGGGCTGCCAACTTCGGGTTCCTCCACTTCCGGGTCAGGTCGACGGTCTTATTGCCGCACCGGGTCGTCCGACCGCAACACAGCCACCTTCGCCTCGATGTCCGCCATCAGGTCGGTACACCCAGTGAGCGCCGCCAGCTCCATCACCCCATCAGGGTCCACCTCCGCGAGTGACTGCACCTCATCCTGGAGGTTGTCGGGCACCCAGTCCAGCCCCTCGTCCCGAGACATCGCCCAGAACATAGCCGCCACCTGCTGCCTCTGGCGGGAAAGACGTGCCGGAGCATTTGCCCTCCACGCTGCCACCTTAGCTTGGTCCTTGCAGTCCCGCACCAGATGGTCCAGGGAACCGCACGCAAAGCAGGGGCGTTCTCGGGGAAAAGGACCTGGGAGACCAGGAGGTGGGCGCTGTCCAGCGGGAAGGCCAGGAGCATCCGCTACTGCCATCTCTGCGTCCGGTAATGCCGCCAGGCGCGGAGGTTCGCGAGCCCGACTTCTCCAGAAGGTCGAAGGAGGTCGAGGGGAAGTCGCCGGTGGAGCCTTCTTGTCCACCTCAACCACCTTGGCCGCCTTGGTCGCCTCGATGTCACCCGCAATCTCCAGCACCTTCAGGATCGCAGAGGTAACACCGTGGGAACGCCCTTCTCGGCGAGCCCTCTCCTCCCAGTCCGCCGGATCATTCAGGTCCAGCTCAATACGCCTCATCTCCCTGCCGACCTTGCTGGAATGTGTGAGTCCACGCCAGAAGCTGTAGGCGAACTCCGTTTGCGTCATCGGCACGCAGCCAGGCACCACCTTAGCCACGAAGTTCACCGTGCGGTAGCGCGCAGACAGCCGGGTGTGGTAGGCGTTGGCTGTCTCGGCGGCGCGCTGCGGCTTCGCCAGATCGTCACGGAGCTTCTGCAACCTCTCGATGGCGAGCGTGCTGAGCGCTAGATCGCCAAAGAAGATTTCGGGGTCGGCGTATCGGTTCTCCCAGCCCGCAGATGTGCCCACTCCGCCCGCGGCCTTCTCCAGGTACTCCCGCTGCTCCTCCCCCAAGGACACCTCGGTGACCTTCCACAGCACCTCGGGGACAGAGATCTGATACACTTCTCCAGGATGGCAGCTGAGCCTGCGGCACGCCCGCTGCACCACCTTCGTCCCCAGCAAGGTAGTCACCGAACGGGAGAAACCCTCCATCTCCATGACCTTGTCCTCCTCCGACAGCCCGGACTTGCTGGGGAACTTCCTCAGCTTGTCCACCAGCTTGTCGACATTCTGCTCGACCTTGCTCTCCTCATAGACGGCCCTGTCACTCGGCTCCTCGGGGTCCGCATACCCCGCCGACGGCACCTTCGTTTGCCCACGAGGGTCAAAAGGTGGGGCGTGGGCTGAGAGAGGCGTCCGGCTGCCGACTGCCGACGATGATGGCCGTCCCGGGGCTGGTGTCGTGGGCGAGGAGAAGGTCACCTTACCAGCCTCCCGCCCCGGCGTCGCGTGTCCCGAGGTCGCAGCTGGGGCCATAGGGAACGGTGCCGCCGGAACGATCGCCAGCGTGCTCTCCGATGGATGGCAAAGACGCTGAAACCACTCGGAGCTGCTCAACTCTGTCCACGCCGCCAAGCAGTCGGAGTCCAGCATCGACACCTCCTCGGGCAGGAACGACTCCGGGACATACATCCACACCGGACGGGGCATCCCTCGTCCTGCCGGGCTACGGTGGAACTCGTCGAGAAGGTGGTCCACCACGCCCCGGTCAACCACCATCCCGTGCGTCGGCGTCGCGGGAGTGGCTAGGAGGTGCGGGGGCCGGATCACCGATCCCCCGGCGGTGACATAGGATGTCAGCGGTGCCCCCATCAGAATGAGGGCCTTGTAGAAGAGGTCGATGCCAAAGGGCCCCGTGACAGGCATGCCAGTGGCGGTGGGCATGGAGTACATCACTCCCCCGCCAGCCACCTCCTCCGGTACCCACAGCGAGGCACCCTCTGCGGTGAAGAGCAAGGCACGCCCACGATGTGAACCTCCACTCCCACCAGGCGGGCCTGGAGGGGGGTCCCCAGGAGGTTTCCCGTCAGGGGGTCCCGGTGACGGGTCGTCTTCGGGCAAGCTCAGCTCTCCCCCCAATCCTCCAGGATCTCCACCTGCACCGGCATGATCTCCGATCCCCGCCGACTTCCGCGTAGCGCCCCTGCTCGACGACCCAGCTCCGAACCCTAAATAGGTTCCTTCAGCTCCACTCGCCGCAGTGTCAGAGCGAGCGTGCGGGGTCCCATCGCTCACCGCGTGTGCGTCGCCACCCATCACCACTACCGTCTCCAACGACTTGCGCCGCGCCTTGACCAGCTGAGCTGCCTGCGCGGCAGACAACTGAGTCCCCTCCACAACCGGGTCGGCGGTCATCAACTCGCCATGCTGAGGCGTCGTGGTGGCCTGAGCCGTCTGAGTCCGGAACTGCTGCAGGCAGCCCCGGAGGGTGTCGGTGTTGGTGGCCATGGCCTCGCGCAAGGTGTCCTGCAGGCCCTTGCCCAACTCAGCGAAGGCGGGCGTGAGCTGTGCGGCGATGTTCTGCTCCACGACTGCCGTCCGTGTCTCCAGTGCCGCCTTCTCAGCTAGCCTCCGTTCCCTTGCCTTGGCGTTGCGCCGGCGAAGGGCACGCACGGAAGTCTCTCGAGATCCGGAGGCTGAAGAAGGCGGTGAGGTGGGCGGGGAGACAGACTCGGGACGGAACGGCAGTTCCTGGCGCGCCCAACTGTCTGGTCCGGACGAACGCCGAGACCGACGCCGGTCCGGGTCCGCCGGAACCACATCATGGCAGTCAGGGTAGAACACCTCTCGAGTCGGGGGCACCGGGTCATCGAGGTCGCCAGAGGTGGGAAGTGAGAAGTTCGAAGTCAGCCTCTCCATGTGCTGCCGCAAGGGCTCCAGAATAGTGGAGGAGCTCACGCCGGGGTGCTCTGAGAGTGCCCCCCCAGCGCCCGATTCGGCGGCTGACGGGAGGCCTACGCCGGGGTGCTCCGCGCGCACCCCTCCAGCGATAGGTGTGGCCTCCGTCATGCGGCCAGTGCCGAGGTGCGCGTGCACCCCTCCAGCACTCGGTAAAGCTTCCGCCGGGCAGTCAGGTACACTGCGGTGCTCGGCGTGCACCCCCCCAGCGTCCGGTGAGGCTCCCGTCGGGTGGCCCACGCCGGGGTACTCCGCGCGTACCCCTCCAGCGTTCACGGGGGGCCCTTCCGAGGAAGCAATGCCGGGGTACTCCGCGCGCACCCCTCCAGCAGTATGGGTGAACCTTACCGGGAGAGCCGCGCCGGGATGCTCCGCGTGCATCCCTCCAGCGCTGTGGGGGGCTCCACCCAAGAAGGTTGTGCCGGGGTGCGCGTGCACCCCTCCAGCACTCATCCCACCGATATGCATCGGCTGCCACGGTGACCCCTGTCCCATAGGCTGGAGGACTGGGACAGCAGGGTGGCCTCCGTAATACCCTCCAATGCTGCCGCCTTGCATGACCGAGGCGGAGTACGCGGAGGAGACGTACGCCGCATACTCAGCCTCCTGCCGCCGCTGTAGCACCATCTGTACAGCCCTCTCCGCATATGCTACGGAGGCGGGGTCGTGCTGCGGTCGCCCCGTGAAGGTGGTGGTCAGCGGGGCCGCCGTCATATACGGCGTGGGGATATCGCTTCGGAAAGGATAATGCCCCGACCAAGACCACTGTGGCTGTGGAATCGGTCCAGGTGCTGCCGAGGGAGTATGGTAGGCATAGGCAGCCCCCGTATGTGGAAGAGGTACGTAGGGGTTATGGGGGTCCATACTGTGGTGTCTGTGGAGGAGTGCTAGGGTCTAGCAAGCAGCTGTGTAGCGAAGAAAAAGTTGAAACAACTTGTCTAGTTTCGGTAGGAAGAGTTACAGCCGGTTCCACGAAGTCTGAAAAATCGATGAAAAATGTCTACTTTTATTCAGGGAATAAAAGTAGACACAGTGTTAAGGAGTCCAGAAAAGTGGCTGTTGGTGTACACTTGCTGCATGCTATTGGAGTTGACGTAGTAGACCTCCGTGTTGCCAAATAGTAAAGGGTAGGTAAACACGTCGTTCTCGTTCACGTACCCAAAAATTTGGCAAGGGCTCCGCGACACGTTTTTTGAGTGCTAGGTCCCGGGTGAGGTCGAGATGTGCCCCAAAAAGGCAAAAATAGCCTTTTTGCACCCAAAAAAACGTCCGAACGGGAAACTGCCAAAACTGTCCGGTCAAAACATCAAGAATAGCCAAAAATAAGCTCCGTACATCGTGTGCAAGGTCTCAAGGTCAAAGAACGGTCGGTCTGGAAGTCCATCAAGGGGCATTCACTCAGGGTTTTGGCCTGGAAACTCAGGATTAAGCCATATTTGACGAAAAATACTGTTTCGGTCGGTACTAGAAGGTAATCAAGGCTGAAAAATACGTAAATAAGCCATAAAAATTACTTCAAAGTCGTCCGAAAGCCTCTCTCCCCCCGGCAAATACGCTGACGGAACGCCATAAACCAAGATGCTGGAGCAAAAACTGCAAAAAGAGCTAAAACCGTCGTAATCCGCAGCTAAAAACGGTCCCCTCCGAAGAAGCTAACCCGCCAAGCCGCAAATATCAACAGAATAGGTCCGCCAAGCATATCAGAAGCGCGCAAAGAAGTTTGTAAGCCGGTTCCCACAGGTCCACTGGTTGCATGCGCGAGCGCGAGCGAGCTAAAAAGACGCTCACACGCCCAAAATACCAAAATGTCCCAGGATACTATCTACAATGTACTCACGAAACACTACAACGGATGTATATAAGAATACATATCAAGCTGAAGAATGAATATTACAAAAACCCGGGTTACCCTATATCAAATAAGTAACCAAGTCCGAGAGGCAGTTCACACTTCCTCTCTTTATGTCTCACCCGGATATTCACGTATTATTTTCCCCACTCGTTCGTGTACCTGAA
>PJEL010003866.1_pt1 | contig 12559 bp, 28 predicted proteins | sample 1853271 | NCBI WGS metagenome assembly PJEL01 (sample SAMN08108733, study PRJNA415343) | Invertebrate metagenome, whole genome shotgun sequencing project. | host: Globobulimina | place: Sweden: Gullmar Fjord | collected 2015-08 | reverse complement strand
TCTTTCAAAATGATGCGTTCCAACATTTCGGCATCCTCGGCGGTAAGGCGGCAAAGCATGTCAACTACAAAATCAATGGCGGCATGACCGGTTAAATACCGGGTAGCGATCTTGTCATTCAATCTGTATGCGGCGTCCATCAAGTGGACACAACCTTTGGATATCGGTTTGTATGCCGGGATCTTTTTGATATAGAAAAGGACGGACGGCTCAAGGGCAAGGTAGAAAAAATCCTTGATGTCCTCATTCACGTTTTCTTTCAAATACGCGAGCTTGTCATTTTTACCCGGTGTGGCTTCGAGGTGCTTTACAATTTCGTATACCGATTTCATATTTATATCTCCTTTTATTTTTCCAGAAGGTGATCAGTATCCCAGTCCCTCATTATTCTTTCCGTTATCTGTCGGATCAAGATGGTGATTGTATTTGAATCGGCACTGTTATGTTTTGTGTAAGAATAAAGTTCAGTCAGTGTTTCTAATGTTTTAATTAATTCAGATGTAGTCGTCATGTTTAATTCTCCCTTTAGGTTATAAAATACATTATATGATATAAAATCTATTTTGTCAAGGTTATTTAATTTATTTATTCACTCCTATGTATCGGTTGGATTTCCCTTTCCAGAGAAAAGCGATTATTAATATGATAATACAGATAAAAAATAGCGGGATCTTCCAGAATATAAGTTTAATTGTTTCTATCATTATCTTGGTTCCTCCTTTTCACACCAGATCCTCAATAAAACTCCGTAGTCCTCAGCTTTTGCATTATGTTTACAGATGCTGCAGCCGGTTCCACGTTTTCTTTTTTTGAGTGGACATCGTTTGACTATATTAGATACCTCACTTTTCTTAATATTAATTATTTTCATCCTATATACTTCCCCTTTGTTCAGTTTATTCTAAAAAATTGATATTTTCTTCATCAGCTAATTTTTTTGCTTCTAATGCCAATTCAACAAAAAAATCCCAATTCATAAACTCGAATTTCAACTGATATGATAAATCTTTTTTAATAATTTCTATTTCTTCTTCTTTTTTCATCCTATACTTTCCCTTTCAAAGCTTTGGTAACAAATTTAATCGGGATACAGCAACCGTCACAGCCATGAATGCCCAAATCGTCTTCATTAACAATCCTTATATCATCGGGGTCAGGGTGGCCGATACCATGTGGACAAATTCTTTCCATTATACCTCTATCACCTCTCCAATTTGTCGGCCACGTTTTCATATGGTGATCTGAGGGATTGTGTATGGGACAGTGTTCACCTTCACAATCCTTTTCATCATGAACCCACACTTTTTGGCCCGTTCCAGTTTCGTATCTTTCCATATCATACTCCTTTTTGTCAATCAATTGTCTTCACCATTCTCTTTCAGTTTCGAGATCATCCATCATTTGATTTATCATCTCTTCCCCGTCCACAAATAGCGGATGTCGGTTTCGGTAAATATTATATTTATCTGGATTAATTGTTTGCAATGCCTCCATTACTTTGATGGAGAACCCGTAATCAACATTTAATACAGACATTAGGGCGTCCTCGGCAACTTCCAGCTTTTTTATTAAATCGTCATAATTTGCATCATTTGTAAAACAAATCATTTTATTATCCTTTATTTTAACGTTTGTTTGGCTTTCTGTGCATCAGTGGAAGCACAATATTTTCCAAATCGAAAATGCATACATCGGTTTGCATATCGCGACGCATATGAATATTTACACTGAGTATGATCCTTCCATTTTTTACCTGTTATGACGCCACATAATGATTGAATAGCACCTGTAACACAATAATTTACATACCCAATTCCTTTATTTCTGTCATCTTTTGCCATGGTTTATTCTCCTTGGTTTAATAAAATGCACCGTTCATAACTTCAGTGGTATATGTGGCATCATCGAACCGAACCCGAAGTTCCGTGACTCTTTCTTCGGCAGCATTTTCAGAACCACATGTTCTATCATAAATCCAATTTTGGCCGTCCATATAATAAACATAAAAATGATAAAAAACCATATTTATTTCTCCCTTACTGCTGTCATTTGATTCATTTTGTCTCCTTGCCTGTTTGATTCTTTGTTCATACTATAATATATATCGGCTCTTGTCAAGGAAACTTTAGCTTTATTTTTCTTTTTCTTTTTCTGCCATTTTGGCAGTTAAAATGGCAGGAAGGACATTTAACCGGACAAAATGTCCTATTTAAGCCTGGGCCTTTACAATACATCGGGAGAGCATCGTGCTCTTTTTCCCTTTGTATTCTTCATGCTTTTTTACGGTACCAGTCAGCAATACCTTATCACCGGCCTCGGCTCCCCATTTGCCTCCGGAATAAAAAGTTTTATAGTTGTTGCCGTCGGCGTCCCTGAACATATACAGTTCGGAAACACCGTAATAGGTATTTATTTCTTTCATGAAAATTACTTCGGCTTCGATGCCCTTGAGGCGGTCACCGATGGTACCGACATATTCTGATGTATCTTTAGCAGCTTCCCTTTTTTCATCGGCGACACGTTTGTAGCTCGGTACCATGCTGCAAACCAATCCCATGTGTTTGTGCGGTACGTATCCCATCATCGTTATTTTATGGCAGTTGGTAAGGTAATCGTTCGTATCATCTATATTGGAAAAGTGTTCGATGGTGGCTTCAGCAATTTCCCGATCCTTGTCTTCTATATGAACCTTATCATCATCTTTCATGCCGTCATGTGGATGCATTTGAACCGATACCTCATCAGATGTTGAATATTCGTGACCTTCTTTATAGGCGCGGCCTTTGCTCATCCAGCCGAATTTGCGGATGGTGGCGGAGGTAAAGATCAGGGTTTCTAAAAGGTCTTCATGGTAATTATGTCCCCCTCCCCTTTCAAAATCGTCTTCCTCATCTTTTATGATGGTCGTGAAGCTGAAAGTTGCCCATTGTAAAAATGCCTTGGGATCATGACCGAAAAAATCTTTGACACAGGTTGAACCAACTTCCTTATATTCCAGGGTATCGACATTCTGCATCAACATGGAATGCGTTCTAAGGCGGTTGTGGCCGCAATGGTCGCATCCAATTTCTTCTTTATACATGTACTCGGCCGGTACAGTTTCTCCTGGGACAGTGGAAGTCGTAACGACTCCTTTGTAATCGTGCTCTTTAGAAGCGGTGTAGATGTCAAAGGTGCTGATCAGTTTCCACCCGTCTATGATCGGAATATCATATTCGATGGTGGCTGGTACGTATACCGTTACCTTTTTCCGGCCATATTCGTCCGTATATTTTTCTATTATGTCCTCACCAAAAGTCAAGGTAATCGGGGTACAACCTATTTTAATGGCTTTACGGTTCAGTTTTTCAATTTTATTTATTAAACCGTCTTGGCATACCTTTAAAATATTCTCGGTCTCGATCATGTTTAGCTCTCCTTTGTTGAGGTTATGTTTGTATCTTATAACCTATATCGGCATCTGTCAAGGAAACTTTAGAAGATTTTTAAAATATTTTCGATATCGCTGTCAGTTAATATTTTCACGATCTTTATTTCCCCAGATATCATCCATTCCACACCCTGGTGTTTAGGGCGTTTGAAACTATAATGACCACCAACTGGAACCATACCTTTTATATCTTTTGTAGATGATTTATCGGCTACTGATTGCCAATTAACATCATCAGAAATTTCGACCTCTGCCCATACTCGACTTGAATCCATTGTGCCGTCCTTTTTTAAAAGGTGTGGTGCGGATGGTAAAGTACTTGTATGCCACCCAGGGCGCTCTGCAAATCCTTTTGTTGGTATATATTCTGCTTTGATCCACTCACCTATGGGTGTTGCGATCGTCTTACCAATAAATAGTGGGAATATCTCCCCGGGTCTCGATTTCAGAGTTCGGAAAATTTTATAAGCTTTTTTAGTTTTCATATCTCATCTCTCGGCATCTATTTTTCCAATAAAGTTTCATCAAATTTTTTATTCGCTATAGAAAATTGGTGGCGGACCATCCATGATGAGTACGATGCATTTGGTTTGCGGGGATAAAAAATATTTGATAGGTCTATCATAGTGATGATAGGTATGAAAAGTACCGCAGTGGTAATTAGTGGGAATGAACGAATGAATCCGACCCGCTTGTATGCACCTATAGCCAAATTTTTTAGAAGTGATACATCCAGTCTTAATAGTCTTAACCAGGGATAAATCATCATAATAAATTTCCTTCATTCACTGAAGTGGTGTATTTTGAAGGAAAATTATATTTATACACCACTTTATTGGTTAAAATAGTGGGCGGCGTCTCCCACTCGTTCGTTTACCGGTTCGCCACTCCGCACCGTTTACTCAGGATATTTATATTATATTACTATGCAGAGCATTTGTCAATCAAATAATTCGGATCACCCTTCAAATATATGACACCGACGGTGTCTTCTTTTCTGCAGAATTCGCACCGTTGCCATAAATAGTGCATTATGAGGGCAAGCTTTTTCTTACGGACTAAAATATGGTATTCCATAGCTGAATTGGATTCACCAATTTCTATGCCCTCATCAATGCTTGAAATCTCTATGTGCTCAAGATAAAGGTCTGACATTTTTAATTCCTTTTTCTTGATATTCTATACTTGTGATTGATTTTGTAATCACGTTTTTCCGAATATGGCAATACAAAAATCTGCTCTTCAAGCTCTTCCTGATATATTCCGTCTTCAACGATGTCGACCATATCCCAATTACTTAACAGGCTGATTATAGCATTGCGGCGGATTATGTCGGTATCAATTATATTCCGTTTGAAACCGTCCAGAGCCAAAAGCTCTTTAAAATGTATGATGTAATAATTGCCTTGTTTATGTAAAATGTATACCGAAGGTGTGATTACCTTCGTTTTTCTGTTGGCTATTCCAATTCTTTCGAGTGTCTCTTTTATCACTAAAAAATCGGACAGCAACTTTACCTCTACTCCATATCCTTGTAAATCCATGATCTTCCTTTCTTCATATTATAAATTTATGTTCTTTTCACATTATATACCGTTTTCAAAAATATGGTTTTAACCTATACGGATAGCAGAAACTTTTTTGATTATTTCTATAGCCTTCCGGCGCAGGAAGGGTTCTAATGGCTCATAGTCATCTATTTCTTCATCATAATGACGTTCGTCATTTTCTTCATTCCATATCATAATTCCTAAAAATTCTATACAGCTTGTATATCCGATAGAGTGATATTCAAAGAGTGTGACTTCACCACTTTCAAGCCATTTAAAGATTTTGACTTCACCACTTTCAAGCCACTCTTGGGTTGATTCATATCTTTCCCATATTTCTTGATTGAGTGTACATATTAAATCAACTATATTTTTTTCACACATAATTATTTCCCTTTCATGTTAATTGTTCTCCCCCAAGCCGGTATATCGCAATATATACCAGCACAAATTTTAGCATATATCATCCGGTCATCAATTTTAGTACAATTCAATGCCGTACCTTTATTGGCTACATAGTTTTTTATTAATTTGGTCACTTGTACGTACATCGGTGGTCGATGCGGGAAAAGCAATCTCGCGGTCTTTACAGGGTGCTCGTTTATGCGACACCATAAATCCCAACATTGTTTATAATTTAGATCATCGATAGCGAAACGGCTATCGATACTTTGTTGATATTTGGGCAAAAAAATTTGCATCAATCCTCCTTTAGGCTTTACGTTTTTTAGGATCGGCGGCCCGGCGCTTCATCGTTTCAAAAATGGTTGATCGTTGTTTTTCAGACATCATACCAATATATTCAAGTGCGCGGCCTAATGAACATTCAAAGTATTCCTGGAAATATTGTATCTCCTCGGCGCTTATGTCATCACTGCGCTTTGCATAATTAAAGAAAATTTGATCCCGGTCAACTATTGCGTTTAAAAATGCAAAATGCTGCTCTTTTGGTATATCTGGATATTGTGACATGAACATCGCGATGCCACATGTTCTCGGGCTCATAGATAGAACTTTGTTTATCATGAATATATCATAACTTTTGACAAAGTCCGGATGTTTCCTAAGATCAGTTTTATCTCCACAAAAATTCGTGGTGTAATCAAATAACTTTAATTTTTTATCTTCCATGGTCGTATTATACCTTATTCCAGTATTTTTGTCATTTATATTTATACATTTCGTCACGTATGATTTTCTTCATATCATCACGTATGATTTTCTTCATATTCTGGCACTTTATATCATGTAGGGGCCCTGCAGGTGTCGGTATTTGGAGAATGGTATGCTTCCTGACATCGTCATCACGTATGATTTTCTTCATATCATTCAGGTATCCAAGTTTGATACCAAGATCAATCCATTCGTCGAAATCAGCAGGGGCATTGTGGTCCTCCTCCTCCTCTTCCTCGGGGATACCCAAAGCTATCAGTAACTCATTACCAGTTATATTGATTTGAAATACGAAATGTAATTCATCATCGCCATAAAAACCAATATTACGATAGTTTTCAAATATCTCATCGACCTTTTCTTCAGCGACATGATAAACCAATGCTTCCAGTCTGTCGGCAATTATCTTTTTTGCATTTCCAATCCTACAATCGTTATAATCACTTATATAATACCTTTTTTTCATAATTATTTTTTTCATAATTATCACCTTTCAAATTATTTTTATTGGATGCCACCTATTGGGCCACTAAATCCGAAAAAATTGTTCTTTTTATTTTCTTCCTCGCGGCGACTTATCTCATTTAGAATATCCTCTGTCAATGGAGCCATAGGTGGTACAGCTCTCATAACAGCAAGACCATTTGAAACAACTGCGGTCAAATCATAACCACGGGACTTGAAAGAATTCAATAATTCTTCAGTTTGTATAGATTCAGATGGAATTTCAAAGACCCTGAACGTTTTCTTGTTTTTGAATTCGGCATATCTTTTTAGATATGCCTTTTGCAGATCACATCCTGGACATGAGCAGTTCCGGTCATTTGGGTCATGTTCTATCTGTAATATTGGTTTTATCTGTTCCATTTTATATTCCTTTCCCCTTTCCACCTTATACAGGTTTTATCGGGCGAGGACCTGGCGTTGCTATTGATCCATTGCCCGGCAAAATGATTCCGGACGATTGTGCTCTGACCCGTTCCCAAAATTTATTATATTCATCGATAAGTTGCTTATTCCAGCTCATGTTCATTGTCGTGGTCACGTGCCTCCAGTTCAGGCGGATGTCTGTATCAAAATTGGTAAATGGATATGCGGTCTGCATACCTATCTGTTTTCCCTGCCCGACCTGGATCGCAACCGGATTTTTGATGATATATTCATCTGTGTTGGAATCGATACCGATGTATTCCGCAAATAATATTTGACCATTGAACATATAAAACACATTAATTTCTTCCATTTTTCTATCTCCCTTTTTAATATTAAATTCCATTATTTACCACGGTAATTCAACTGGATTGATTTATAACGCTTTTCCATAGTTTCTATCAGTTTTCCTATAACAGCATAAGAAGCTGTCGGTTTACCATGCAGGGCATGTTCGGCCTTTATTTTTTCATATAGTGCATCGGTAATTGTAATTTCAAATTTATGAAATGTTTTATTTTCTTCCATCTAAAGCCCCTTCAATCATTTTTGATTCTACTTCATTAAAAAGTGAATATCTGATCACTAAGTCACCATCCCGAAGTGGGCATTTTTCAGGTATTTTATTATCACAAGTTATGGGAAACTGCCATTTGGTCTTCAACTCCATTTTTGGGTGTACACAATCCATATCTCGTGGTGTACTGTGAAAAAAGTCACATGATCTACATGATTTAATTTGCTTTCTCTTTTCTATCTCATTAGGTTTTATCATTTAGAAATCCTTCTTATATTCCAGGTTCATCATTTCAATTGCAAGTGCGGCCAGTGAAATTTGCTTATCGACAACCATGGCACCCTCATACTGATATTTGGCAATCATAACAACGGCTTCAGCCACTGCATCAGCATTGAGGTATCTTTCTATGTTTTGAAATAGGATGCTGTAGAAATCGTTTATTGCTATCGGTAGATCGACTATATATTGGCGTATCCCTGTCCAATCCGAATCCCGCAATAGTTTAAAAAAGCTGTCTGTATCGGTGAGCACCATGGAGTTAACAACATCCAAAGTAATATCACCCTGGAGGGAAAGCATCTGAAGTTGGTTAATGACCTTGCGCATATCGGGAAATATATTCCGGACTATTTCAGCAATGGCGGCCGGTTCGAATACAACTTCTTCCTTTTGACAAATTGAACAGGCGCGTCTCCACATCTTCTTTTTCATGGTGGCGGTGTCGGCTTTTGAAAATATGAAATCCACCTCTTGAAGGCGCGAAATAATAGGATCGATTATCTTTGCTTTATGATTGGAGGTAAATATGAATTTGCAATTTTTCGATGTCTTTTCAATAACACCCTTCAGTGAATCCATGGCTTGAGGACTCAGTCGGTCGAATTCATCACCGATGATGACCTTTTTCCTGCCGTCAATTGACATAGCTGTTGCAAAGTTCATCATCTTTGTTCTAATACCGTCTATGCCGGTTTCAAGGCTCATATTCATATACATGGCGCTTAGATCCATATCATCGGCCAATACGAAAGCGGTCGTCGTTTTACCGACACCTGCAGGGCCGCTGAATAGCATGTTTGGCAAATCACCACCAGACTTGACTATATTAAACTGGTTGACAAGTTTGTCAGGTAACACTATTTCATCAAGTGTCTTCGGGCGATATTTTAATTCAAATACGAAATCGTCATACTGGCGTTGAACTAAACTCATAATGTTATTTCCTTTTTTCCTTCTATTATACTACATATTATTTATTTTGTCACAATCATCGCGGTATCCCGATTGCCAATTTTAAATTGCGCCATGTGTCCTGATCGCTCGTTCATTATGCCACCTCGTCTTGTGTTAGTATCGATATGTCAGCACCTTGTTCAAGTATCATCACAGCAACATCTCCCTTTAATCCCACCTTATCTAATATATAATCTAAAGATTTTTTTAGGCAATTATATGCCTCAAGTTTCAGCACCCCTTCATATCTCAACACTAAAATGTCGCCTTTTTTCAATACAACTTTTTTTACCTCGTCAATATTGATATCCCTGAGTCTGACTTCTTTGATCGGCTGATCGTTTATAGATAGTTTCATTATACACCTTCGGCGTTTGCCAGTTATTGTTTTTACGTTTACGAAATAATAGTATTATGTCATGAGCTTGCCATGCTTGACTATTCGCCTTCCGCGACAAATAATTTGTCGCGGAAATATCATTTACTTACACCTACTTATCTCAGGTCCATACCTTTATCTCGGTTATTGGACCGATAGGTTTTATTGCCGGGTCCCTCAAAGCCAATTTCCGAAGTGTCAAGGCCAGGAATAAATCCAGCATAACCTCTGATCCACGGCTTTCTCTCTTTACCGGCACTGTTGCTGCTGTAACCCCATCCACCTCCGGCTACACCTGAAACTTTACCGGTTTCGGTTACTACACCCGTCGCGGTATGTGATCCGATACCCCATCCAGTTGATCGGACTTTATCCTGGTACCCTTCCCATTCTATCCATAGGACGTTGTCCCCGTTCTCAATGGCATCCAGGGCCGTTCGGGCTATAACCTGAAAACTGTTTGTGTCGAAATCGTCGGCTTCAGAATCGACCGGGGCAGTTGCTTTAAATCCAACAGGCACGACAGCAACCAATTTAATCCAGCGTTGATTCCCATATTTATTCGAAGGTTTGGGCGTGCTTGTTAGAACGGGCATATAAACATTCACGTCCCCACCTCGTGCCAAATTTTTGAGGGCAGATTCGGAAAAGACAGCACCGAATTTAATAAGGTCGGTAAATCCCCTGAAAGAATTGTCTTCACCATCCCCGTCCACAAATAGCGGATGTGTTTGCCCGGTTACTGAAGGTGAAGAGCCGACGAAATTTCTGTCAATAACTTTTGTTTTGGAATGGTCATCAAACCCTAAATATGCGTTTGCACCACTGGCCGATGTTGATCCTGAATTTGCGGAAGTTCCCGCGATGGCGTCATTGATTTGAAGGGTTAAAAAGGTGCCGACAATGGCAAAAATTACAAATAGCATTTTAAATTTAGTATTCATATCAATCTCCTTTTAAAGGTTTTAAATATGGCAGGGAGGTTGCGACTCCCTGCCATTACTATGTGGGCTATCGGCTAATTAAAACGTACTCCCAGAACCGAGGGCTGTAACACCGGATGCGGTGACGGCAGCGGCTCCGGATGTAACGGTATTTTTCGTTGTGGAAGCATGGCTAATTCCAGCGGTAACACCGGCACCCAATACGGCACTCCCCTGAGCCTGATACTTGTAAGAACCGGAGGTTGCGGCAACTCCACCACCCTTGACGGCGACGGTGGCCAATTCCCCACTCCCTTTGATCTTGGCACATGAATTCTTCCCAACAACACCGGCACCAGCTATATTGCCAGCGATACCAGCGGATGTGGCCGAATTCTTATTGTTGGTGGCATACACGGAGGTGAGACCAACACCAGCGGTGATACCGGCTCCACCCTTCGGTGCGTTATAGGAACCAGAAGCTTTCTGACCGGCGACGGCCTGACTTCCGTCAGTGATGTTGCCTTTCTTGGTGACAGTGGCTTTGTCGATGAAGGCACCGGATTCAATGGACATTTTACCGGATGTCGAAAGGTCTGTGCGGCATGAGCCTGAACATGCCAATGATACGGCGGTCGATGCAAAAAACAATAGTGCGGTAATCAATAATACTTTTTTCATTTTCAATCTCCTTGTTAAAGTTAAAAGATATGCGACTCTACCCTTACCTATGTGTGTTTGCGCGTGGCGCTTTCCGATGCGAGCGAGCGAGCTATTATCACATCGGTAGGTAAGATCATGTCCGTGAGGACATACATACGCCGGGGGAGGAAGGAAAGCATTACAGAGAGGGTGGGAGCTCTCGTATAACCCTCCCTCCCTCCCCCAGTATATTTTAATTATAACTTTCGATGCCAATATCCTTGGTTTTCGGCGTGACCTGTTGCGATATTAAGTTGGTTTCGATGCCCAGGTAGGTTCTGAGCTGGAAAACCATGTTGTCTTCTTTGAAAGTGGTTCCTCCAGTGCGTTTGCGTTCCAACATTGCGTCCAAAGCTGCATGTAAAAGTCCCAAATACTCGTCCTCGTATCCTTCGATCGGCGCGAAAAGTTCCATGTTCATTTCTCCTTTTTAAGTTTTTGTTTAACCAATTATAACCTACTTTTAAAAAATTTGTCAAAGATTTTATCATTACCACCGTCCAAAATTGCCGACTGTTTGTAATGAAAATAAGATGAAATATTGATCGAAAAAATCTTTATCCATGCCATGTTGTTCATCTGATTCATCAAACACATAATAAAACTCTTCGGCACTCCCTTCATCGAGAATGACCCCGTCGTATATGGCATCTTTATAGCAGAATATTCTGCCGCTGTCCATCGTACCATCTTTTTTGGCTTTGATAAGTATTGCTCGATCCATGTTTATTATCCTTTGTTTGGGGTTATAACTGCATACTATAACCTTCTTCGGTATTTGTCAACTAAACTTTAGCTTTATTTTTCTTTTTCTTTTCTTTATCCGATACTTTTATCAGATCGGTCACCCAGTCTGATTGAGCATTCCACAGGGTTGAATCGATGCTATTGGCGATGTCCATCCAAAAACTTCTGATGACGCGGTCACTTTTCGTTACGTGCTGCCATACTATCTCAGATGCCTCGGCTATTGAAAATCCATACCTTTCCAGATATTCCATGGCCTGTTTCTCGGTTTTTCCTTGAATATCCATGGCCAGTCTTTCAATGCTTTTCATATTTATTTCTCCTTTTCTTAACCGTTTCTTGAATACTAAAAAGTTTTTATTTAAAAATATCGTTGATATCGTCTATACTGAAAAGATTATTATCATCCAGATTCTTCATGAAACAAATCCAATGAGTGTTTTTAGTGGAACGATTTGATGTATGACCAAATAAAGGTTCTATCTCAATAAGTTTTAAAACATCTGATTTTTTTATATCGAATTCATTCCATTTAAATATTAAAATTCCATAATCATCCAATACTCTCCAACATTCGTTAAACCCTTTTTTAATTTCAGTCTTCCAATTAGATTTATTTAATCTTCCATAATATTTGGCAACCTCCGAAGATTCACCCAAAAATAGATGTGGCGGGTCGAATACAACCAATTTGAATGTTTTATCTTTAAATGGTATATTTTTAAAATCTGAAATTATATTCGGGTTTACTTCGTGCCCCGGTTTAAGAGAATGCCCCTTTTCACTTTTACGAATATCCATATAAATTACATTGGGGTGGTTTTTATTATTCCAAAACATTTTCCCGCCACAACATGCATCTAATATAAATTTATTGTTCATATCGAATTCATTCCATTTATTAATATTTTGTTTTTGTTCTGATTGTTTCTTCTCTAATACTATCTTATATATCGGTATTTGTCAACTAAA
>PJEL010003865.1_pt1 | contig 12559 bp, 5 predicted proteins | sample 1853271 | NCBI WGS metagenome assembly PJEL01 (sample SAMN08108733, study PRJNA415343) | Invertebrate metagenome, whole genome shotgun sequencing project. | host: Globobulimina | place: Sweden: Gullmar Fjord | collected 2015-08 | reverse complement strand
ACAAAAGCGGAGATCAGTCAGGCGGTGGTAACTCAGGGGTTTACCGGTACTGATGTCCGTTGGCAAAACTATTACAGCACAGGCTACAGCGGTTATTATGCCAATCCCACTGCCTCGGCAGTACAGGCCTTTGAAATCAACGGACACCTGGAGACAGGCAACCCGGACGAATCCCCCTATATTGAAGCCGTGCAGGGAGGAATCAGATACTTATTGACAACCCTAAGAAGCAGCAATATCGGCACCCAAGCCTACGGTAACCCGGACTCCAACAACAACGGACTCGGTCTTTGGGCAAACAGCAACAGATCCATTTATGAGACCGGTGCAGTGATGGATGCCTTCATTGCCTCAGCAACCCCCAATACCATGGCCACAACAGGCGGTGCGAACGTACTGGGCCGCACCTACGGTGATATTGTCCAGGATATGGTGGACATGTACGCCTGGGGCCAGGGAGACTGGTCGGATGGCGGCGGTTGGCGTTACAGCTGGAACCAATGGCCGGACAATTCCGCAGCGCAATGGGCGGCAATCGGTATGATCCCGGCGGAAGATCATTTTGGTGCCATTGTGCCCGACTGGGTCAAGGAACAAAACAACCGCTGGCTTAACCGCAGCTATAACGGCACGGGATTCGGCTATGACCGCGCCGGCAATGGCTATGCTACCACCCCTTCCGGTATGGTGCAACTGGCCTTCACTGGCGCGGAAACTACTGATCCACGCTGGATCAGTGCAGAATCATGGCTGGCAAATAGCTGGTCAAGCTTTATCACAACCGGCCGCAACAATCGCTACTACTCTTATTACGCTTTTGCCAAGGCCATGCGCCTTGCCCTGCCTACAGAGGTAACCAACCTGGGAGCAACAGGTCTCGACTGGTACGGCGATGACAGCCAAGGCCTGGCCCGCATTCTGACAGCCAGACAGAACGCAAATGGTTCGTGGCCTTATGACGGCTGGCCCTATGTTGGACAACGGACGGCTGCAGCCTGGAATGTTATCATCCTCACCCGCACCCTGTTTGAAAAACCTCCTGTGGCCATCATCCACGCCGAACCCAATCCCGGTGCGGTTGGACAGATTATTCATTTTAACGCCTCTGACTCATATCATGTAGATCCTGCCAAAGAAATTATTAACTTTCTTTGGGATTTTGATGCTTCAGACGGAGTTGATTTCGATCACCCCGATGCTGTCGGATCGGAAGCAGATCACAGTTACGGTATATTGCAGGACTACGTGGTGACCCTTAAGGTTGTTGACAACTCCACACCTCCACGTTTTGACACCTCCACCCTCACCATGCATATCACCATTCCACCCCATCCTCCCACTGCCGTAATGACCGGGCCATACCTGGCAACTGTCGGCGAAGAGGTTCAGGTGGACGGTTCCGGCTCCTACGATATTGACGAAGCTGAAGGCGACTCTATCACTGCCTGGGACTGGGAATCCGACTTCATCGCGCCCTATGATTTTGGCGAGGCAACCGGCGAAACCGCTGTTCTGCCTTTCTTTACCTCAGCCGGCCGTTTTGATATTGCCCTGCGGGTAACGGATAACACCGAAACAATCTTCCCCAGCACAGGATCTGCCGACCTGACCGACGTGGATTATGGAGAGGTCATGGTTTACGCTGTCGGTGTGACCGATCTTTATACCCGACCTAAGGACACCATGTGCCAGCTCGTCTGGACACATCTTGCCGGAGCTGAGGCGTACCGCATTTTCCGTTCTGAAACAGGGCCAAACGAAGGCTACAGACAGATCGGCACCACCACCTCAACCTATTCCACCTTCCTTGATCACAACCTGGCGGAAAATATCGGCGAAATTGCCAATACATGTGCCGCTGATTTTAACGATGACGGCGAGGTTGACTCTGCCGACCAAAGCTTCTTTGCCCCTGAACTGGGACGCACAGATTGTGATCCGGTAAGCCTGCCCTGTCCAGGCGATTTTGATGAAGACCTGGATGTTGACGGCATTGATGCTGCCTTTTTTGCGGCCGAATTTGGCCGAACCGACTGCATGCAGGTCACTGGAATTGAACTGGATAAAGACTACTGGTACAGAATCATGACCGAGGTGGATGATGCAGGTCTTCTTTCAGCACCGGTCTATGTTTACTCCCAGGGTAGAATTATCAATCTGCCGCCGATTATCAGCAGCAGTGCTGTTTTAGAGGCTGTTGAGACAGAGCTCTACCAGTACGATGTTGAGGCAGCTGATCCTGAGGGAACCACCTTAACCTATCTCCTCGACCTGGCACCAACAGGCATGATCATTGATTCGGCCAGCGGCCTGATAAGCTGGACCCCGACTCGAGACCAGTGGGGAGTACAGGACGCCATGGTCCGTGTACAGGACAGCGACAGTATATCAGCAACACAATTTTTGCAAATTATCGTTGCTCCACGTGCCAATAATGCACCAGTGGCAGTCCACGATGGTCCATACAGCTCACTTATCAACGAGGAAATGGGCTTTGACGGCAGTAGCTCTTATGACCCGGAAAGTGATCCGATTGTTGATTATCACTGGGTATTTGGTGATGGAACCGATGCCCATGGTGTGCAAGCATCCCATACCTATACAGCAGCCGCAACATACACAGTCACCCTTTATGTCACAGATGACCGCGGCGCATCAGGCCACATCGAAACTGTCTGCCAGGTTGAACTTCCCAACAGACCTCCCATAGCCAACGCAGGAGGCCCATATGAAGGAGACGTGCTGACCTCAATTACCTTTGACGGCAGCCAGTCCTATGATGCGGACAATGATCCACTGACCTACACCTGGAACTTTGGCGATTCTACCCCGGCTGAGACTGGCGTGGTTGTCAGCCATACCTATATCAATGAAGGCCTGTTCGATATTTCCCTGTCTGTTGATGACAGCAGAGGAGGGATTGATACCGATTCAGCCACAGTCAACGTTACTCCGCCTAATCAGGCACCGTCAGCGCACTTTACCGTCAGCGGCGAACTTGTCAAATGGCAGCCCATTACCTTTGACGGCAGTAGCTCAACGGATCCGGAAAGTCGTCCATTGGCGAACTGGCAATGGAATTTTGGTGACGGCACCACCACAACCGGCACCATAGTCAGCCACGCCTATGCAGGACCAGACGATTATACGGTGACTCTCACTGTTACCGACGATCGAGGCTTGACCGACGTCAATTCACAGCCTCTCACCATCGTCCATCCTCCTAATAATGATCCAGTGATAGATGCCGGCGGGCCATACCAAGGGGCTTTAGAAACTCCGATTTCCCTCACCGCCACAGGTACCGATCCGGATGGCGATACAGTGACCTACACCTGGACCTCCAACGGAGACGATTACATCGGACAATCGGTGCAACTTACCTTTGACAGTTCCGGAACCTACATCGTTCAACTGACTACAGATGATGGCTATGGCGGAAGTGCGCAAGATACAGCCACTGTCATAGTTTATGATCCAACGGCAGCTGATGATGAAATTCCGCCGCAGGTGTCCTTCTCAACTCCTGCAGCTGGAGAAACAGTAAACGGGTTGCTCTCCATAGAAGGAACTGCCAGTGATGACAACCTGACCTTCTGGACACTGGAATATGCCCCGGCGGGCAGTGACCAGTGGACGGAAATTGCAAATGGCAATACATCTGTGACCAATGACCTGCTAGGTCAAGTCGATGTCGGAATGTGGCCTAACGACTTTTACCGTTTCCGCCTCACAGCTTCAGATGTCAACCAGAGTTCTTCCGCCTGGATTGAATGCCAGGTAAACGACCCGTTACAACTGGGACGATTCTCACTAAGCTATGAAGATCTTACCATGCCTCTCATGGGCACGAATCTCAGTCTCATACGCAGCTATGACAGCAGCCGCAAGAATCAGGATGATTTCGGCACCGGCTGGACCCTGGATATAAAGACAGCAGATATCCGAGAGGACGCAAGCCATAACGTCTTTATCACCCTGCCCGACGGACGCAAAGTGGCCTTTGCCTTTACTCCGGTACAACTGTCCCCCTGGTTCCCACTCTACGAAGCCAGATTTACGGCTCCTCCCGGAGTGTACGATGAGCTTGATTTTATCGGCAACCATAGCGTGGTGCTCTCCGGAGGAGACTGGTACTTCTTTATGGACTCCGCCGGCATCTTCAACCCTGAAACATATGTCCTGCGGAGCAAAAATGGCCTGACCTATACAATAGATGAAGACTTTGGCGTCAGCAGAATCGAAGACAGGGTCGGCAACTTCATGGAAATTACCACTGCCGGCATAATGACTAATTCAGGCCGTGACGTAATCTTCGAGCGCGATGGAGAGGGCCGCATCACAGACATTATTGATCCTGCCGGAAACCAGACCACATATGCTTATGACGGTGCCGGTGACCTTGTTCAATTTATTGACCAAAATGGCAACACAACTACCTATAACTATGGGAGTGATCATTATCTGCTGGAAATCCAGGCTCCCGATGGCCACTCACCCATTCGAAACGAATATTTTGCGGATGGACGCCTCAGTGGACACCTTGACAGCCAGGGCAACCGAACAAGCTACAGTTATGATCTGGCCGGCAGGCAGGAGACCATTACCAAGCCCAATGGACACAGCATAACCTACACCTATGATTCCCTGGCAAATGTTGTTGCGGAAAATGACTCCCTGGTTGGTCTGACCTCATTCACCTTTGACGCCAATAGCAACCTACTTGAACGCATTGATCCCAGTGGCCGGATAATCACCTTTACCTATGACGGCAATGGCAACAAACTCAGTGAAACGAGATACACAGACAGTAGCGATCCAGGCTCCGCGCTGACTCGAACCTTTACCTATAATGCACTCAACCAGGTGATCGATATCACCAACCCGCTGGGTGACCAGACGCACTACACCTATGATGCTGACGGTAACCTGCTCGTCAAAGAAAAGAAAAATAGCAGTGGCGATCCCCTCTTTGTCGAGGCCTGGGCCTACGATGGATCAGGCAACCGTCTTACCCATATCAATGCCAATGGCCTGCAGAGCCAATTTACCTACAACTCCTTTGGCGACCAGACCAGTATGACCGATCCGGCCGATGTTATAACCGGCTACGAGTATGACTCATTAGGCAGGAGGACGGCAATTATTGACGGACTCGGCCAGCGGACCACCTTTGCCTACGATGGAATGGGCAACCTGGCAAGCACCATCAACCATGATGGCGAGATTCTCTATACAATTGCTTCCAATCATGAGGGTCAGGCAACATCTCTAACAGATACCAATGGCACAGACACCTTTGCCTACAGGGGGTCAGGACAGCTGGCCCAGGTGACTGACTCTGCGGGTGGCGTGGTCATGCTTGCCCATAATAACATTAACAAGATGACCAGCGTCACCAATGCTCATGGTGTACCAAGCGGCTATGACTATGACCCGCTGGGTCGCATGACAGTGAGAACCGATCCTCTGGGGAACAGCTCCGGCTTCAGCTATGACGCCGACAGCTATATCTCAGGCAGAATTTTAGCCGATGGCAGCACCATTACCTATGGCAGGGACGACATGGGTCGTTTAGTCAGTGAAACAAAACCGGAAGGAAGCGTTGCCTATACATACGACGAAAACAGTCGAATTACCCAGGTGGTGGAGAATTATGGCAGCGGCGATCTGACCACGTCCATGACCTATAATGCCTTTGGCTGGCTCACCAGTGCCACCGATCCCAATGGCCGCACAGTGGCCTATGAGTATGATACGGCCGGTAATCGCACCAAGGTGACGGCAGCAGACGGCACAGAAATTCTCTACACCTATGATGATGCTTCCCGCCTGCACTCTGTAGCTGCTGCAGGCCAGCAGATAACCTTTACCTATGATATTGCCGGGCAGAGACAGTCAGCAACGGCCTCAAACGGGGTGGTTACCCAGTATGGTTACGATTCCCTGGGTCGACTCGATCTAGTCACTATCAGGGAACCGGGTGGCGCAGTCATTTCCAGCTATGACTATTCTATTGACCCCTTGGGCAACCGTACCGGAGTAACACTGGCAGATGGATCAATCTCATGGGGCTTTGATAATCTCAACCGGCTCATTGGGGAAAACATTTCCTCAACCAGCCTGGGAACAATTAACCAAAGCTTTGCCTACGACAATGTGGGGAACCGTTTTACTGCTGGAATGCCGGAAACCTATGGGCCGGATAACTCCCTGCTGCAAAATGGTCCTGTGAATTATACCTATGACCAGCGTGGTAATATGACCAGCGTCAGCGCTGGATCGGCCTATGCGTATGACAGCACAAACCGCCTGACCGGCCTTACTTCAGCCACGGCCAGTGCTGCTTACAGCTATGATTATATGGGCCGTAGAATCGAAAAAACCGTGGGTCCAGAGAGCAGACAGTATCTCTATGACAACCACCATCTGTTAAGTGAGTATCTCCATGGTGGTCTGGCTGCTCATTATATTTACAGCAACCGGGTGGACGAGCCACTGATGACCATGCAAGGCGGTGCTGTCTATTTCTATCATGTGGACGGCCAGGGCAATGTGGTGGCACTCACCGACAGTGCAGGTGCAGTTGTCCAACGTTACAGCTATGACGCCTGGGGGCGGATCATTTACAACAGCGGCCCCTTCACCTTTTCCGGACCAGGTCTGATCAACACCTTGACCTATACCGGAAGGGAATATGACGGGGAGAGTGGTCTCTATCACTATCGAACCAGGGCATATGATCCCAATCTGGGACGTTTCCTGCAAAGAGACGGTCAGCAGGGAGATTTAATGCTGCCCCAATCTCTGAACCTCTACGCCTATGTGATGAACAACCCGGTCAGCTATACTGACCCCACCGGTCAGACAGCACTGGTGAGCTATGTCCTTGTGCTCTCCTACCCCAGCGGCAAAGAGATTTGCGCAGCACTTGCCGGATTCCTGCATGGTTTCAGCACAACAAACATACAATTTCTGGCCAGCTACATGGAATTAATTGGCCAGGGCTATGACCTGAACCTGCAATGGTATCTGGCCATGGAGAAAACAGAGACTGAAATAAATCAGGTAAAAACAAAACTGGGAGGCGCAAGTTACGTTGCCGATCAGAGCAAATTGAAACTCCTCGGCGGTATACCACAAGCCTTTAAGGGTGGGGTAACCTTTAAAGTCGGTTTTACACTTACTGCGGAATATCGAGGCATTTCAGGTAGCCGAGAATTCAGCAAAGAGGCATCAGGCGGAGGTTTTGAAAATGGTGTAAAGGAAGCATTCAACTACCTGCGCCAGCTTACTCCATATTAATAAATGACCTTGCACGAGGAGCAAAAAAAGCAGATGGCAATTTTTTTAAACCGCAAGACAATGATACATTCAATGCTGCTCGGCTTGGTGTTTGCTTTGACCGCAGGCTACTCTGCCGCACAGCAAGGAACATCTGCCGGACCTCCGGTGAGGGCACCGGAGTCACACATCGCGACTCCGGCTATTGAGAAGATTTCCCCGGGAATTTTCCGCATTGGCGAGATTCAGATTCACAAAAAGGCCGGCAGTATCACCTTTCCAGCCCAAGTGAATATGGATAAAGGCTTGCTGGAATATCTGCTGGTGCAGTCACAGGGAAAAACCCACGAAAGCCTGCTGCGCACTGATGTGGAACCTTATTACCTGAATATTGCTTTTTTGCTGCTTGGATTTGAAGGAACGGATCAACCTTTGACCGAACAGGGCAGTGAACAGATACCGGGCGGAGAGCCAGTAGAAATTTCTGTCATTTTTCACGACGGTAGCAAAAACCAGACAGTTCCGGCTGAAAGCTGGCTTGAAACACGGACCGACAAAACAGTACTGCCGGTCTCTCTTACCTGGAAATATACAGGATCTCAGATCATGTCCGGTGCCTTCCAGGCCCAGGCCCAGGGGTCCATTGCTGCCATCTTCCACGACCCGGTCGCTCTCATTGACCATGATGGGGAAGGTGGCGTAAACGATGAAATCTGGTTTGTCAACGAGGAGGCGACACCTCCGGCAGGGACCCCGGTGACGGTAACTATTACAGCAAAAAAATGATGCAGGGTGTTTTTTAGAAAAACTACTGACAAAGAGGGGGCGTTATGAAGACATGGAAAAGTTTTTTACTGGCACTTAGCATACTTGCAGTGGGCAGCTCAAGCGTTTATGCTAAAACCATTCTTTGGGACTGGGCCTTTAATGTTGACGGAGATCTCTATCCAACAGGAGCCTCAACCTTTGGCCCCATTGACGCAAATAATTTCGATAGTGTCAGCGGCATTGGCAGCCTAACCTGGTCAACAAGTGACGTGGGCAGCCACTCGTTCATGGCGGCTTTTGACCACGATATCGATGCAAGCACTAACACCTGGTGGAATGAAGAGGGAAGCACCATCGGTTCGGCAGCAGCAGGACAGTCTTGGGAGATTGACGAACCAGGTTACTGGCTAACTTATGATACTGACAGTGATGGTACTAATGACACCACAGGAGACATTTACGGTCACCTACAGGCCGGCAATCCATTCGACGAAAGAATTTTTAACGGGCAGCTGACTACCGAAGACGTCGCCATGGGTATGGGCTGGGATTTCAGCCTGGCTGCAAACCAGGAGGCACTCATCACCTTGAGCATTTCCGACACCTTAACGCTTAACGACATGACAGACGGACTTTATCTGTGCCAGTATGACCCTCACAGTAATGTATTACTGTCGCTGACCAGCACACTGACCATTACCACCACTGGCGACCCCGGCCCGGATCCTATCCCGGAACCAGGCACTATCCTGCTCTTTGGTAGCGGCCTGCTCGGCATTGCCCGCTATACGAGAAAAATAAAATTTTCAGCTTAGACCACTGCTTCACCCCTCGACAACATGCGCCCCTCTCTCCGGCCTCTTGCACCAGCAAGAGGCCGATTGCCCCCAAAACACCCGTGTTTTAGGGGCATTTTTCATATTGCAGCACCATCAGAGGCAACAGAGGAAAACTCAGCAAGCAGAGCAACAAGCTCTTGATGAAGCGCACCATTGGAGGCGGTTATTTCAGGCAGAAACGGTGAATATGGCCCCCCTTGAAAATCACTAACCTCTCCCCCAGCCTCCTGTACCAACAAAAGCCCCGCCGCAGTATCCCAGGGCTTCAATTTAACCTCCCAGAAGCCGTCAAGCCGTCCACAGGCCACAGAGGCCAGATCAAGAGCAGCAGCCCCGGCTCGCCTGATCCCCTGACTACAGGTAAGCACCTTTTCAAGAGCCGCCATCACAGATCGCGAATTCTGCCGTACATCATAGGGGAACCCGGTGGCCAAAAGAGACCGGGTCATCTGACTGGCTGCAGACACTGTTATTTTCTTGCCGTTCAACCAGGCACCGCCACCCTTGCAGGCACAAAACAACTCATCCAGCATCGGCGCATAAATAACCCCGGCCAGACTCTGCCCCTTTTCAGCATAGGCAATGGAGACGGCAAACCAGGGAAAACCATGGGCAAAATTTGTCGTGCCGTCCAGCGGGTCAATAATCCACAGGGGGGCATCTGGAATGGATTCATAAGCGGCATGGGACTCTTCCGATAAAATTGCAATATCAGGACAGCTCTTGGCAAACATATCTAAAATCACTTTTTCAGCCGCCACATCTGCTTCCGTGACCAGATCGATCTCGCCCTTGTAGCGTATCTGATGCGGCTTATGAAACAAATCAGTCAAAACTTTTCCGGCTGCAAATGCTGCCTTTCCGGCATCCAAAACAATTTTCTCTAAAGGAGAGCCAGTACAGGCTGCCGCACATCCTTCAACTCTTTTCATGGTGAACCCGTGTATAAATTTTACTCAGTCGATGGCAGCCCAGACCATCAAAAATAAACAGGTTTAACCGGAGCAGTCTCTTCTTTTCCCCTGCCCCCTGCACTGATTGCCGTTGCCGCCTTTTTGGCAGACTTGATCATATCATTAATGCCGATACCATCCCAGCCGAAGCCGCAGACATAAAGACCGTCATTGTCCTGCTCAAGCCCGAGGCGGTAGTCAAGCATGGAGGGATGATCCATTTCAAGCTGCGGAATGGCGCTCTGCGGACGCAGCACCCGAGTAAACACCGGGCGCTCACTCATCTCCATCAACTGGCTGATATCCTGATACACGGCCTCGATGATCTCTTCATCGGACAGCTCCAACCGCTCAGCATGACGGCGACCTCCAACCAGTGCCTCACAACAGATCTACTCTTGTGGTAGTAGGAGCCGGACATCTGGTGGGGCCGGACAGCGTCGTAGACCTGCTGACCAGAAAAGGTTACCAGGTTGTGCAGCGATAGGAACTCGTACAAAATATGCTTTCTGGACGGACACCAGTGTGTCAAACAGCTGCACCACAACTCAAGCTTTCTATTAAGCTACCAACATCCTTCATCATAATCTTCTTACCACAATGCTGCCGCCTGCTGCTCTCTCCGCTTATGAGCAACGGAACATAATCAACAGCAGTTATTGCCGGATAGCCATGGGCCCCCTTGACAAGGCTGGTATCCTGCGGAATCTGAAAGGTTTCCGGTTCCATAAAAAGCTCCAGCGGGTCGTAACCAGGTTTTCGGTGAATATCCACTTTCCCGGCAAAATCAGGGGCCTTCTCTTTCTCCTGCCACCAGTAATAGGAAAACCACTTGTCCCTGCTGCTCACCGCCACAATGTCACCGCTGCGCTGATGATTGATCCGATACTGATTTTTTTCCGCAGCGTTACACAAAAGAAAGTCAATACCATCCTGCTTCTCAAGCACTCGCCTAACCTTTTCAGCAAAACCCGGTTTACAATAAATATGGGCCACCTGATGGTCCACCATGGCAAAAGCGGGGCTGAGTTCATAATCAAGATACTCCTTTCCCTTAATAGTACGCACTGCCAGCAGACCATGTTCTCTAAGGATACGATTTAAGGGTACAGCATCTTTGACTGCAGAAAAGGCATATTCCGACAAAACGACAAATACGGTTTCACGACGCAGACCAAGATCATCAACTCCGGCAATAATGCGACCGACTTCCCGGTCTATCTGGCCTAGCTCGTCAATTACCGCAGGACTGCCAGGGCCAAATTTCTGGGTACTGTAATCAAGATGGGGGAGATAGACAAACATGAGATCCGGCCTGTGGACCTCCAGCGTTTTCAGTGCTGCCCCGGCAATCCACCGGCTCGACTCGATACCAGCCATAGGCCCCCAGTAATGCTTGAGAGGAAATTCTCCGAGTTCCTTGCACAGCTCTTCATAAAAGCCGACCGGTTTCCCGTAGCACCAAGAAATAAGCCCATCATCGGTGTGCATGGGTTTAGGAGTCATCACCACTTGGCAGTCTGCATAAAGACTGTTCTGCATAAACAGCATGGCTATAGAGAGTTTTTTTTCTTTTTCCGACCTTCTCTGCCAGATACGCTCAGACTGCACCAGGCTGGCAGCCTGTTCCCAGAATGAAACTGTGAAATTTTCAGGAAAGTAAAAGCCATTGGCCACAACCCCATGCTCATCCGGCATATGCCCAGTGGTCATGGTGGCCTGAACCGGCAAAGTCACTGCGGGAAATGGGGGCACAAGTTCATGCAGCGTCCCATCCTCCAGCAGGGAGGCAATATGGGGCATGTCATCTGCATTTTTCTTAAAATAATCAAGACTGAGGCCCACCACATCAAGAACTATTATTCTTTTCTTTGTCATGCTCATCACGTCACATAGAATATTTTTGCAAAAAAGAGAGCTGGAGCCAGACAGAAGACCACTGGCAGCCCGTAAAGATAGCCGTGAATTGCCGCAACATATGCCGCATCAAGCAGCGGTATGGCCAGAACTAGATATTTCACACAGTTACCGGCTGCTTGCGCATCGGGCGACAATGCACTTTTCCACAGTGGAGGACCGACAAGAAAACAAACAAGAAGAAGATAGAGAGTGGCATCGACCCTGAACACCCCCGTTATGATAAAAAACAGAAAAAACAGCGGAACCAGATGAAGACCACTGACAATAACCCATCTTTCCATTCCCTGTTTTTTGCCTGTTTCAAATGTACCAAGCCAGGTAAGAAAAAAAACATAGCCCAAGGTGAAGAAAGGAAAAACAAGAGCATCATCAGGAGACGGATTGCAACTCATACCAAGCAGCAGATTCAGCCCACGGCAGCCGGCCATGGCAAGTGGCCCGAAGAATCTTATTTTCTTGACCAGACAATCATAGACAACGACCAGAACAACCAGAACGGCGGCAATCACAAAAGATGTCCCGCCGGCAAAAGCGGCAGCCGCTCCGCCAAAGACAAAGAGCCCGATACAGAAAAAAATTGCCTCGGGCAATGAAACAATGCCAGCCGGCAGAGGACGATTCGGCCGTGTCCATGCATCCTCCCGCCTATCACAGATATCATTCAACACACAGCCGGCCCCATATATTGCCGAACTTGCTGCAAGCAGAGCGAGTAACTGCGAAAAATTTATACCAGCCCCGGAAACAATGAGCACTCCGGCCATAATATCAGCCATGGCAGTAAAAATATTCGGC
>PJEL010003864.1_pt1 | contig 12561 bp, 24 predicted proteins | sample 1853271 | NCBI WGS metagenome assembly PJEL01 (sample SAMN08108733, study PRJNA415343) | Invertebrate metagenome, whole genome shotgun sequencing project. | host: Globobulimina | place: Sweden: Gullmar Fjord | collected 2015-08 | reverse complement strand
CAATTACTATCACTTTCCCATTTGTTTTTACTTCGAACTTTGTTTGTGTTTTACCTAAAGGAACTTCGCCAGCCGCTAATAATAATGCATGTTCTTCTGATTTGTTACTCATCGTATTTCTCCTTAGTTATTCCTTTCGTTTAGGGCTTATCCCCTTCGCTTTCGTCCACCGGTAAATTGATCTAAAATCATGAGTGCATCAGTTACTGTTGGATCAATTCTAATATCTCTGATATGATGCATTTCATAATTTATGCTTGCAAGAATACAAGCTTCTCGTAATTCAGATGGAGTGAAGTGTGCTTGATGAATCAAGTGTTCAAGGGTTTGAACTAAATGGTTGTATTCAGGATCATTCGTGTATTTTTCTCGTGGTGTTTTCATAACTTTATTCCTTTCGTTTAGGGCTTTCGATTTCTGCCTGACAATCCAAGCAAAGATAAAGCCTCACTCGGCAGATGTTCGCGGCCATAAGGGTTGTTGCATAATCATGATGTGGCATTGCCTCGTATCCGTTTGGCCAGGTTACTTTTGCAAATCGGAATTCGAGTGGCACGAGACGTAAATGTTTACATTTTGGCGGTGTGGCAAGGCGAGAGTATAGCGTCTCTGGCATTACCGAACCGGGTGTGAATTTTTCTTTCATTATGTATGATCCTTTAAAAGGGTTAATAGGGTTTAGTACCCTGCCATTTCTTTTCTCCTAAATAAAATACTTCTTGAAGTTCTCATAAAATCTATGAACGTAAGTCTGATCATCATCGCAACCCATTGGAGTCATATCATGCTTGGCTGCAGAAATCATAGCGTTACCTGAACCTGCAAAAGGCGATAGCATTATTGATCCGGCTCGTGAGATTTGCTTGAATATAATATCATAGACCTCGACTGGTTTTTCCCATTCATGGATACGGTTGGAGCTATTGGCTGATGGACTGCTGATCGAGGCAAGCAGATAGTTATGATTGAAGATCGCATTACCCTTACGAAAAAGTAAAAAGTTTTCATAATTCGCAATCATCGTAGTGCTTGGAGTATTGGATGCTCCTCCACCAGGTTTAGTCCAGACACCAGGCTGTTGAATCTTAAAGCCTGTTTCCTTGGCAATGTCTTGAGTATTTTCAATATGTTCTTTACCTGTCCAGCAGAGTATCCAAGAATTTGGTAAAAGCTTAGCATAAAAAATAGGCAGATATTTAGAGTAAAAATTATAAAGCTGCTCTGTTGTCCAGTCCTTGACATCAATTTGTTTTTTGGTAGATTTCTGTGCTGTGTCTTCATATGCTATTGCATAAGGTGGGTCGAGTTCAATCATTCCTACAATGTTGTCTGGGATTTTATGTATGAATGTTTCATACGATTCAGTAACATAAACTGGTTCGATGTTAGTCGTAATGATTTCTTCTTCCTGCTCGGGATCTTCACCCGTCTCGTCGTTCAATAATGAACCGTCATTAAGGGCTTCAAGATCTGGAAGTTCATCGGCGTGCTGGGCTTTAAGTAACGTCGAGGCTTTGGCTGGTTTCTTGTTAATAAGTTTTGTTATAGCTCCACCGGACATTAACTTAGCCATGCGCTCTTTTTCTTCTTTCGGCAAGTTATCCATACTCTGAATCGCCGCCGCTTGTTGTCCGAGTTTCTTGTACGCATCTTTAGCAGTGCCTTTTGTGTTGTATTCTTTAAGCTGTGGGAAAGTCTCAATAGCTGCTGCAAGAACCAAGTCAGTTGAGAGGCCGCCTAAAGAAGATTTTGCAAAGATTTTTTTAAATTGTATATTAGTTTCACGAAAACCCCAAGTAGTTTCTTTTTCATCTGCTTCTTTTTTCCAACCTGTATGGAGTTTGAGTTTGATACTAAGTTCTTCATGCCAGTTGAATTCTTTTCGAGCTAAGTTTTCCATAAGCTCAATTACAAGAGCATCATCAGGTGAAATGTTTGTCATGATTCGAGCAATGATCTTTTTTCTACCAAGTTTTTTCATTGCGCGTATCCGTCTTTCACCGGCAATAAGTTCATATTGATCGTTTACCAAAATCGGATTAAGTTGACCGGACTCTTTGATTGATCCTATAAGATCATCGAGGTCACCGATTTCCTGTCGAGCACGATTTTGGATGATAATGTCGGAGATATCGAGTGTTTCAATGATGAATAGTTTTTTCTTTTTTGATGGCATAGGTAAGGATTCCTTTAAAATATTTTTGCTAACTTTTCGATTTGTTCCGGCGTCAAGAGGCTAAGTGCCTTTTCTGCTTTGGCCTTCTTGTTAGCTTGAGCGCGGGGTGATTTAGCACGACTCTTACTGGCGATTGACTTTCTTGGGATTTTCTTTTTCTTTTGCTCGAGAGCAAATGTAACTGCGGCGCTGCGAGCTTTACGAATGGAGTCAATAAAGTTTAGTTGCACCGGCTCGGAAAGACTAAGAAAATCAACTACTTTTATTCGATCCATTAGTGGCATGCTTGATGGGTTCCTTTATCGGTTTAAGGGTTAATGATTTCGCCTTGTAGATATAATTTGTAATATCAATAAACTTTCCTTCCGCAATCATAACATCTAAGGACTCAAATACGTTTCTAAAAAGAGCTGTTACTTGACCTTGATGAAAGTTTTTAGTTACTCGATCATAAAGCCCTTTTTCAATTTGTGCTGTTGCTTTGCGAGTTTCTATGTTTTGGTAATCTTCTGCCATGGTAGAGTCTCCTTTAGTTTTCTAATGCATTATCTTCATTAAGTTCTTCTTCGTTAGGTTCTTCTTCGTCAATACAACAACCAGATCCTGATGTTCCCATCATTTTTGAATCTCTACATTCTCCATCAAAATTCTCGTAAGGACATTTCATATAACACATAGTTAGTCTCCATAGGATAGACAACAATAAGTAACAATAAAAATTACCAGGCCAAGAACAAAACCTATATCATGTCCCAGGCTGCCAAAGATATGTGATCCTATGACACCAGAAAAAAATCCTACAATAATTAAAAGTATAATGTTCATTTTATTTTCTCCATAAATTCTTTCTCTGTTAATGTTACTGTCCCGAGTTCTTCTGCCTTTGTTATCTTTACTCTGCCTGGATCAGATCCAATGACCAAGTAATCAACATACTTTGAAACTTGATTCGACCATTCCCAGCGGAACTTAGTCAAGTAGTCGATTAGTTCTACTCTTGGTGTGGCTAATGTTCCTGTGATGCAGTAGATAATTTTAGGATATTTTGGCAAGGGCGCAAAAATAAAGTTTGGGATTAGAGGTTCAATACCTTGGAACTTAATAAACGCCTCGACGAAAGTTTTTTGGGATTTCTGTGGTATGTGACTTTTAATAATGTCTTCAAAGATAAAATAAAAAATCTTGAGTGTCGTCTTGTAAGCAAGACCAGGATAACCCATAGCTGCTATAAAATGAGCTACGTTTTTTCGTCCATTGATTGCGACCAAGCCTTCGAGATAATTTGCTGTTCGTTTTAGTCCCCAGATACGATTAAGATTATCTATTAAGAAGAAGCTGTCTGGATCAAGTAAAGCCCAAGGATGTTTGACAAGGATCTTAAAGGTTGCAGGATCAAGAATCAACTCTGCAATCATATTCTCGCCAATAGACTTGAGATCAAATCCTGTTTTCGAATAAAAATATGCTGTGCGTTTGATTAATTGACCGATGCAGTCTTCATTGTCACAGTAAAGATGAACGCCTTGCCACTTTGTTTGACCTTGGCAGATAGGGCAGATCTTCAAGGGTCGTGGTAATGTTGATTGTTCTGGTGCCTCGAGTGGAGCAAATAGCTTCTCTGTTAAGGCATCAAATGGTTGATTTGGCATCTTGCTTCTCCTTAAAAGACTTTATGAGTTCTTTAATTTGGTTTTGTCTTTCATGATATTCCTTTAACCAAAGATAAGCTATGCTTGTAGTTTGGCAGTCAGGATATTTTAAAATCTTTTCGCAGAAAGTAAATTTTTCCTTTCTTCTTCTGTAAATTTAAGCTTCATCTTTACTCTCCTTTTTCTGTTTAAAGTTTTTCAAGATGATAGCAATATAATTATTAAAACTCCGATCCTCTTTCTTTGCTTCTGACTTTAACCAAGCTAATAAGTCTTTGTCCAGTCTGATGTTTGCTTGTGGTTTCATTTAATTTTTCCTCCTGTTATTATGATTTAAACTATGTCTATATAATAACACAGGTAATTTGCTTTGTCAACACTTTTTTTACTTTGTAAACACTTTCTTTACACCGGCCAAAAATCGGTGATATCCAGGGCGCGTCCAATCGTAGGGGGTCAGCGTCCCGTTTTCCAGGGTTTTACCCCCCGTACGACTATAGGTACACGGAAAACAAACCGGCCTTAAACACCCCTTAAAACGCCTGCTCTGTAAATCATCTTAGTCATTAGAAACTTCAAGTATCTTGGGAATAATTTCTCCAGCTTTACCAACCATGATTCGAGAGCCAACCTTGATACCCATGTCAACTAACCATTTGGCATTGTTGCCTGTGGCGCGAGAATTAATGGTACCACAAAGTTCGATAGGAGAATAAATAACTGTTGGAATGATGCGACCTTGACGAGAGACGTTCCACTCGATTTCCAACACAAGGGTTTCTTTAATTTGTATCGGAGGTTTCCAAGCTATCGACCAAGCATAAGTTGTGTTGTTGTGACCTGCGATGATTCGACGTTTCTCGTCTCGAGGTTTGATCATGATCCCGTCGATAGGATAAATGGCTGACCAGGCTTTATAGGCTTTGAGAAGATGTGATAAGAGTGCATCGAGATCACCTGTGAAGGCGTATGGGATGGATAATGGTCCGTTGTTGTGAGAAATCATATGAGCAACGTTATGTGGAGCAGCAAAATCTTTTCTGTTGAGCCAACCGGAAATGGTGTTACGTGGATTCTTTCCAAACGCTGGTTTCCAATTGGCTAAAGGAATTATGATTTCTACTGTCTGCGTATGTCGAGGTTCAAAGTCCATAGCAATATAAGGCAAATGCCGAGTTACATCATGCCCAGAAATACCATCGCCTTCACGGATAAGCTGTAAACCATTAGGAGACTTAGAAAGCACAGCTGCACAACCATCGTATTTGGGTTCAAGTACAAGCTCAGCAGAACCAAACCGAGTAAGAAAAGGTTTCAAATCGGTAATGTTAAATGCTTTGTTAGTGCCAAAGATCTGATGGTGGTGAGCAGTGAGATCGGATGCAAGTCCTCCGATGTCAGCAGTATGCCAGAGCAATGGGTGGGTTTGATCAAAAGCAAAAAGCTGCTGCCAAAGGAGATCATACTCGGTGTCGGTAAGAAATGGCATACCGTTGGCATAGGCTTTGTTTGCGGCCGAGAGTTTGACTTCAAGCTCGGTTTGGGTCAGTGCTTTGGGGGTCATTATATAATTCCTTTTATACCAAATATCATAATCCTCCAATTTCATGATAAATCTCCTACTTAGTTTTTGATTCTAATTTAATTTTATAGTTTTGTACTGCATTATGAATATCTGCTCTTGTTTTAAATGGTTCATTCATTGTTGCAAATCTCCAATAGTCATTCCAAGGCTACGATAAACCCTACCGAAGCCTGTGAAATGAACTTTTAATTTATGCTGACAAGCGTATTTATATTCTGCCAAACAACCGTCTGAAGAGGACCATCTTGGATGGAGAGCAATATGAGAACATTTGGATAGCATCAACTTAGTGGCCTTTAAGAACTTGTCGTCAGAAACCAAACCATCGAAATGGGCCGAGTTTAGGTGAGGACAAATAACCGCGTAGCCTTGCTTCCAGTAGTATTGAGCCATCAAGGAGGCCTCATGAATATTGTTGTTAATGGCTGCTGTTGTGGTTGCTCTGTATGGAGCAGCAATATAAAGTAGGTCCATAAAGAAAATATCCTTTTAAGTTTTTAAGTTAATTCTTTTTCTTTTCCATTAACCTGGAAAACATCCTTGTAAATTGCTAAATTACAAACATCAATAGGCGTTTGTTCCGAGGAATTAAGTGGTACAGCTTTTGCATTAGTCAATAGGTTTTGCAGATAAACCTCGTTGCAAAGCTCAGAACAGAAGAGTTTATTCAGATCTTTGTCTTGATCATCAATGAAATCAATTGCTGATCCAAGAGCTTGTTTGTAATCGTAAGGAACGCCCAAGGTAGAAATTAAATATGTTTCTATTCCAGCAATATTACGAGCTCCGGCAACAGGAAGAATCCATATGTCATCATCAGAAGATTCAATTCGAGTAGAAAGACGAGAAATTGTAACACCAGAAAAACCAGTACCGAGAGATGTTGATTCGACTATCATAATAATCGGGACTGAGGCTTGTTCAGTGTTTACTCGTAACACCATGCCGACATGAGAGACATTTGATTTAGTAATCATTTTGATATTGGCGGATATAAATGTACGTCCTCCAAAAGCAATGAGATCGCCAGTCTTAAGGGTTGGGCGGATAGTTGAGTATTGTTTTTGTTTCATAAAAAATTAGGCTCCTTTTAAAAAATTTGATAGCGATTTATTGTTGTTGTTATGCTGCGAAAGATCTCAGGATCAACTGAATTGATTTGAAAATGTACATGACAATCTATCTTTGGGCCGTAATAGGTTTTTAAATCAATTGCGACTCCAATCACAAGGTCCTTGGGTACGAATGTACCGATTAGTTTAGGGATTGGAACGAAGTACCACATACGGCCACTGCCTACTGGTGTGACCCATTTGATTCCAGACTCGAGTGGAAATTTATTTGATGGCTTCGAGTAACGGCTAAGGATCATGTCGAATGGAGCGCGAATTGTTTGGCCTGCTACAGCGAGATAGTCAGTTCCCTTATGATGATGACCTCCTGTTCGTGTGGCACCATAATGCCCGAGTCCTTCGGAGTCATTGCGGATACCGAGATCTGTTGGGGATATCATAATAGTAGTTCCTTTCTTATGTAATTCTAAGATTTAAAGCTCTATTCTTTCCAAGAGAGAATCAAGAAATGTATTTGTTTTATCTATACGGATTCGTTGAGAATAAATCGCGTCAGCTAATGGGACAAAATTTGGTGCCACTTCCTCAGAATTGTTTGTAAGTTCTTCCGACGTAGTTACACATATTAATCGTAAGTTAAGTTTTGTTATCTTATCTTCTAAAGAATTAAGAGCTTCAGTTAACTGGTCCATTTGATTCTCAATTTGTCTTTTTTGTACAGGTACTGGTGGTGCCTTTGGGATCATAGTATTTTCCATGGTTTTTCTCCTTATATAAGTTAAAAAAGACCACAGGACCAAACGATAAGTCCTGTGGCCTTTCTGGTTTCTCGGTGTTCAAAAATGAACGACGAGCAGCAAAGATTTAAACTTACCCTAAGATGCGTCCGATCTCATTCTTAGGTGCATATTCCTGTTTGCCATCTTCATCGCAACCATCATTGTAAAGAACTTCAGCGGTAAAGCTGATGTCAGCGAACTCATCAAGTTCTACTTCACCATCACGGTTAAGACCCAGAGCTTCGAGCTTGTCCTTGACCATTCTCCACATCATATCAGACTTGTCTTCATCATCCTTGGTGTACTTGCCGTCATTACCGAACCACATAGTATCCATGATATTTGATGCAAGGTCTTCATCAACGATCTCAATGATCATTAGAATACCATTACGTCCGGTCTTGTCGCTGTGGTTGTTTTGGGCCTTGATGATCCTAAGGTCATATTCTCCGGGCTGTACAGGGGCGAGGTCTTTGATTTTGCTTAAATTTGGAATTGCGGGCATAATAAATTCTCCTGTTAAAAAATTAATGTTTGGTCGTGCGGGTTATTTTTTTGGCATTTTTTCAATCTGAGCTAATATTTCTTCATAGTGAGTAGTAAAGTCATCTTTCTTAATAGCAACACCACCAATAAGCTCAGCTATTGAGGATATCTTTTTAAAGCTATTTACTCCAACCACATGTTTAAATTTGAAAAGAATTGTCTCCAGTTCGCGGGTAACATCAAGGCGTTTTTTAATGTTTGCAGCTTGAGCTTCATAATCTGGTACGCATTTTTCAATTGGTGTTTTAACCATCATCATCTCATGTGAACTATCATAATCATCATAACTCATTCTATTCCTCCTTTACAACTTAGTTTCGAACTTTTGATATGCTTCGGCAATATGATCCATTGTGACATCACTTGCCTCTTTCATATCAAAAATCCTGGATTTTGCTTCATACTTGTAACGCTCACGAAAATTAATGTTGAACTTTCCTCCTTTTGTTTCGAGCAGATAAGCTTCATCGAAATCTACTGCAAGTAATTGTCTAAATTGCCCATTGACGCTTGGATATCGGGCAACTACTTCTTGTTTGTTATTTATCAAAATGTGAAGATGAACCGGAACGACTACAGCGCAAGGGAGTTCTTGCAGCGATGCAACCAGAGTCTGCATCCAATCAAGGAGCTGTCCCCAATGAGGCTGAGCCATTCCGAGTTTGTTGTTCAGCACTTTGCCGATGCCGGAAGGAGTGATTTTATTCTTCTTTTGGATTTCCTGAATCGCTTTTCGATTTAATGCTGTGAGGGAGTCCGGAACAAGAATGCCGTTTTGTTCTGCAAGATAATCAAAAAATCCATTGGCCTCGTCTTCCTGGAAAGCTGCCCAGAAATCAGAAAAAGAATAATCAGTGTGGGAAAAGTCATCGATTGTTATTGGTGCATTGGCAGGACGTTTCTGCTGGTGGATAAGTTTGTCGATAGTTCTTGCTCCACCTTTATCGAACATATAATAATGGACTGGACCTTTAGTATAGCTGGCTGGGAGTTGAGTTTTTCCTGATCCAGAATTGCCTGCGAGTAAGAACTTTACATCGAACTTTCTCTCAACTGGAACATAAGGAGTTTTGACTTTCTGTCTGGGCGGTTTGGGTGGCTTTTTGGGCATGATTGGCATTAGATTGGGTCCTTTTATTAATTATGATTCTCAACTTGGCACTTCGTCAGTACGACAGTATCTTTGCCCAAGTCTTGTGAACAAGCTGTGTTGGTAGTATTGCACTCGCCGATTGGCTTGTGATCGCGGCCATGAGGGCATGTTTGGCACTTTGGATACTTTCGAGACTTGCTGTTGCAGATTAGTTCGGATGTCATTCTGGCTCACCATTTTCTTTAATCCTTTTATTATTTATTATCTTGTCTCCTTTTTCTTTTTATTCATAATCTATCATAGGACAAAGTTTATTTTTCTTTGCTTTAATGAATTCTTTTACTATGTTTTCACCTGGAGCTTCAGTATTAAGCCCAAATTTGTTTCGAAAAAAAGCAATTGCAAAAACTGGTAAAAGTATATTTGCAGCCAAATACAAACAAATGCTTAGGGCAATAGCAAACTCAGAACTGGTGCAAAGAAGTCCAATAAATATCACAGGTATCATCATAACAGCAAACCCGAGGAATAAGTTACCAACAAGACTCCAAAAATAATTACATAAGTTATCAGATGATTTTTCAGCTCTTCTAAAATTTCTAATTTTATAATGCCAAGATGTTCTTTTAATTTTCATTAGCTTGCCTCCTTTATTTTCATCTTTAATTCTGCCTCATGTAACTCTGGGTCCCATTCGTGAATCTTATAACCTTGTGGCGGTTTTTCCATCCAAAGTAATGGATTATTTCGCAACTTACAAAGATCAAAAAAGCTGCAATCTTTGAAAAATTCTGTACAAGCAAGCCCTGGACGTCTGTGGAAGCAATTAAGCAGGTCATTGCGATCAAGACACCTGAGTTTGTCCTCTTCAAAAATGTCGAGATTTTGAATGATTTCTTGGATATAAAATTTAAGTTCATGTAAGAATTGATTACTTGCCTGAACTCGTTTGTTAATAGTATACCGAATAAATTCAGTGTCTGATTTTCTAAAGATAGAACTATGATATTCTATGGTTGGAATAGAGTCGTAATAGAGTCGAGCAGCGGTTAAATACCCAATGGTTTGGAATGACATTTCGAAATCAGATCCCGCCGTTTTGTATAAGGCATTAGTAGTTTTGTGGTCAATGATTTTAATGTTATTGTTTTTGATTATTGTTCGTAAAAGATCGAAACGGCCAATGTAATCTGGCAAATCTTCTGCTATGTTGATTGCAAAAGGAGATTCAACTGCCATGATTGTGGAATTTTTTTGATCAGATTTAAGAAACCGCTTGAAATAAGTATAATATACGTTGGCCGCATGTCCAGGGGACTTAGGAAAAATTGCGTCTTCGTCTTTCCAGTAAGGTGCGCCCTCGATGGACCAGAGCAGATTAAAGGCGTCAATTGCAAGCTTGGTGGCGGTAATAGGATCGATGTTTGGATCTTTCATCTCGGCTTGATAAACAACCTCCAGACCGTAGTGCCAACAGGAACCAAAAACCAGATGAATGGAAGGTCTCGGATTACGGAGGTGTAGTATGTACTGATAGAGGAATTTTCGAGGACAAGACAAGTATGTTGATATGCTTGAATAGTCTATTTTTTCTCTATAATCCATTGGTTAGATTCCTTTAGTAGAGTAAAATTTTTTCCATTCAGAATAAGATTTAAATTTAGAATCATAAATTTTTCCATTCCAACTAAGTTTAAAATCTAACCAATTTAAATCAGGATTAAATTCATAATCATAAGGCATAACATTTAATGTATCTACATTATACAGTATTGCAAGATCATAAGTAATGGCAAAACAAGAAAGATTATTTTGATTAAGAATAGTAAAACCATGAGTTAGTATTTCTTTTTTTATTTCTTTACTCGTATGATCTATAGCTAATAAACCAGAATGAATAAACTTATGACAGTAATGACAAAGAGGGACAATTTGAGGTACTGTACAGATTCCTGATTCATAATTAAATTCCCAAGCTTCATGGGCTTCAAGCCAAGGATGTTTTTTAGCATTTATTCGATGAACTCCACAAGCATAACAAGTATAACCTGTTTTTTTACTTGTTTCTTTTTTAACTTTTTCCCAAGCCTCATTACCCATAATACTACGTGGATTTAATCCATGTAAAGGTTTTGGTATGTGGGGATGGGTAAGAATATCTGGTCGAAGATTCTTATTATTGTTTTTAGCTTGTTTTAGATTTGGGATTTTCATATGATCCTTAATCAGTGGTAATTTTACTTGCGTTAATAACAGAAGCTACAAGAGAATTTAAAGAATTACCAAAACGATCAAATTCTTTAATAAGCTCTTTAAAATTATAATCATCTTGCAGGGTTTGAATTTTTCGAATTGTTGAGGCATAATCAATGGCAGGGATTTTCATTCCGATTTTAAGTTTTTCAGGCTTAACACCATTAACAGCATTAAGAATTTCATCAACTTCTTGATTGGAAGCCTGAATTAAAACACCTTTATTAGTTGTTGCTATAATTTCCATTTGTATGATCCTTATTGAATAGCTTTAACCATCAAAAATTGAGGCATGATCGGAAACTCGACAACCGAGCCTGACATAAGGTATGCTAAAAACCTTATCCGATCATGCCTCAAACAAAGCCTACACCGAATTAGGCTTTTTTCTTTTTCTTTGCAAATTCGGCCAGGACGGCAGCACGAACATCGTCGGGCAAGGCACCCAGAGCTTCAAGGGCTTTTTCTTCCGGAGTCTTGGTAACTCTCAATACCGGGCACCAATTGGAAAAATCCATAGCCAAGATTCTGGCGTCATCATTGGCATCATCTTCGGTATCTTTGCCTTCTGCATCCTTGACTTTCTTTTCCAGTAAGCCACGGACCATGGACCGGAAGGAAATTGCAAGCTGTGCTTTGATATGCTGAACGCATAGATCTTCGCCCTGAATCTTGGCAATATCCGCAAGGGTTTCGGCAAGAAAAATGGCGGGTGTTTTAAGTTCGATGTTACGTCCAGCGGCGTTGGAGACGGTTTTGATAGTACTCATAATAAATAATTCCTTTTAGCTAAAAAGTTAAATTTAGTTGTGGATCTACATGATCCGGGGATGTTACTTTGGAATACGTTTAGATGGGAGTTTTAATCCCCAGGCTGCATCTTCTTCCTCCTTTTTACGTTTTTGATTTAAACTATAAGTAATAAAACCACTCACACTAATTCCGTTTGCATTAGCTTCAGCTTTAATCCAATTAAACAGCTCATAGGTTAATGTAATGTGCAAACGTCTTTTCATAAAAGCCAACCTTTTAATTTAGCGGAGGTTCAATTTACCTATATTCTACCACTTTTGGCCCACGAAGTCAACGTCATTTATTAGCTTTTTGAAACTTTTTTCGTTTTAAGAATCAGATAAGATCCTTTTGTCAGATTCTTTAAGCTTCCCATGGATCTTGCGATTATATGTTCCATCAGACCACAAGAGGAGAGGACTTAGAATCTGTTTAGTTATCTTTCGAGCTGCATGAGCATTTCGGATGGTCCAATGACTTGTCTTGGAATGAACAAATTGAATGATTGAAGCGTAACCTGGTTTTTGATGAAAATTAACATGGATTTGTTTTGGCCTGGCGGCAAGCTTGGCCTTGAGTTCTGTTGCTTTCTTGAGTTTACGGTCAATACGGGCG
>PJEL010003863.1_pt1 | contig 12565 bp, 13 predicted proteins | sample 1853271 | NCBI WGS metagenome assembly PJEL01 (sample SAMN08108733, study PRJNA415343) | Invertebrate metagenome, whole genome shotgun sequencing project. | host: Globobulimina | place: Sweden: Gullmar Fjord | collected 2015-08 | reverse complement strand
CGGTCTTGTGCCTGCTCCCCGTACGGCAGCATGTTGCGCCAGGCTTTGCGGCTGTGCGGGGGGCTGCCGTGAAATCTACTCTGCAGTTGAAAGTCATGGCGTGAATAGAGCGGCACGCCGGTCGTCCTGCATTCCTGGAGTTGACGGTCGATTGCCTGGCCATAGGACGTGTCGCCGAACGCCTCTTGAACCGACAGGCCTTTGAGGCCGGTTCCCACGGCCATTATGACCTTTTCGCCGATGACGCGGAAGGTCGCGGTTTCGTCCACCACCTCGAAGAGAATGAGGTTGGGGACCAGTGCGGGCACCAGGAAGGGATCAATCTTTCTGACCTGCGGGAAAGTTCGCCCGTTGCACTGCTCGCGCCAGGTTCTGACAATTCTGCGCAGCGCTTCAGGCTCGATGTCATCGACGGCAATGCGTCCAAATGTCGGGTCGGCCATACGCGGCTCTGGATCCTGCAATCTTGTTGTTTGCGGGGCCCTTGCATCTTGGCCGCAAGGGCGCCGACGGAATCGGTGTTGCCGATTTCGCTAGTTTCACCCTCTAGATAAGCTTTGAACAAGTGATTAGATCGTGTCGCGCCCGGGAAAGTTGCCGCCGCGCGGTCGCGCTGACGTTTGAGCAGGCGTCAGTCGAGCGGCCGCGACGCCCCGCCGGATTCCGCCGCCGCCTTGTCACGACCCTGCTGAGCCAGTTTGAGCGCGCGAATCAGGGCAGGCGACATGGATGTTTTGGCGGCTTCCTGAGCCGGGGTCAGCGACAGCCCCTGCATCTGGATCTGCGCTTCGATGGCCAGGATTTCTGCGCGCAGCTGGGCGATGCGGGGCTCATAGGTCCTGGCGCTGCCGAAGCTCTTGGGGGTTGCGACGCCGGAGAAGGTTCGCGGCGCGACCAGGTTGTTGCGGCCGGAGCGGGGCATGGTGAAGGTGCGCGATGGCGTGCCGACCACGCCGAAATTGCCGATGCGTTGTCCCGCCCGGCCGTTGTTGAAGATCATGGTGTTGCCGACGGTGTTGTGCGAGCCGCGGGCGCCGCAGAAGGTCGAGGAACCGATGGTTGCGCAAGACTGTGCCTGGGCTGTCGACGCGGCGCCGGTGATCAGCAACACGCCGATGATCCCGGGTAGAATGCACTTCAACATGACAGATCTCCCGTGGTTTCTTAATCCGCTCCCCCGGAGATACGCGGTCTGGCCCTAATATGGGTTCAAATTCTCCGGAATCATAGGGCGCTCACCCAAGAGCGGCGCAGAAGGGAAGCCTGCGGGCGGCAGAGGCTTTTTGCGGCGGGCCCGCTTCGGCGCTAAACTGCGGCCCGAAAGGGCGCGCCGCCGAGGGCGGCACGCCGCTAAAGATGTAAAGGCGAAAAGGTAGTACCCCTATGCCCATCAATCCCAACGATCGGCGCTGGCTCAAGGACTGGGGGCTGAAGCTCGGCGCCAGCGCCTACCTGCTCTTCGTCTTTGCCTTCATGGCCAGCCACGCCGCACCGGGCAGCGTCCCCAGCCTGATCGATGCGATGACCAGGGCAATCGTTCCGGCGCTGATTTCGACCTTCGCCCTGCTGGGGATAATGCTCTACCTGCGCAAACGCTAGGCGCTAGGCCGCGGTCCCGCCGATGGTGATCGCGTCGATCAGTATGGTCGGCTGACCGACGCCGACCGGCACGCCCTGGCCTTCCTTGCCGCAGGTGCCGATGCCGTCGTCGAGCTTCATGTTGTTGCCGATCATCTTCACCTTGGTCATCACGTCCGGGCCGTTGCCGATCAGGGTGGCGCCCTTTACCGGCGCACCGATCTTGCCGTTCTCGATCATGTAGGCCTCGGTGCAGGAGAACACGAACTTGCCGGAGGTGATGTCGACCTGGCCGCCGCCGAAGTTGACGGCATAGAGGCCCTTGTCGACCGAGGCGAGGATCTCCTCGGGGTCGCGCTCGCCGGACTGCATTATCGTGTTGGTCATGCGCGGCATGGGGATGTGGGCATAGCTCTGGCGGCGGCCGTTGCCGGTCGGCTGCATGCCCATCAGGCGGGCATTCTGGCGGTCCTGCATATAGCCGCGCAGGATGCCGTCTTCGATCAGCACGGTGGTCTGGCTGGGGGTGCCTTCGTCGTCGATGGTCAGCGACCCGCGGCGGTCCTGCAGGGTGCCGTCGTCCACGACGGTGACCCCGGGGGCGGCGACGCGTTCACCCAAGAGGCCAGAGAAGGCGGAGGTTTTCTTGCGGTTGAAGTCGCCTTCCAGGCCGTGCCCGACGGCCTCGTGCAGCAGGATCCCGGGCCAGCCGCTGCCCAGCACCACCGGCATCTCGCCGGCCGGGGCGTCGATCGATTCCAGATTGACCAGCGCCTGGCGCAGCGCCTCGTCGACGCCGGCCTGCCAATGGGCCGGGTCCATCATCGTTTCATAGGCGATGCGGCCTCCGCCGCCGTGGCTGCCGGCCTCCATGCGGTCGCCCTGACCGACCACCACGGAAACGCTGAGACGCACCAGGGGGCGGATGTCCGCTGCCCGCTCGCCGTCGGCCCGCAGGATCTGCACGGCCTGCCATTCGCCGGCCAGGGAGGTGCTGACCTGCTTGACCCGGGGGTCCTTGGCGCGGGCATAGGCGTTGATCTCCTCCAGCAGCTTCACCTTCTTTTCAAAGGGCACAGCGCTGATCGGATTGTCGTCGGCATAGAGGATCCGGTTGGTGCGGCCCGGCCCGTCGGCCATGGTGCCGGAATGGCCGGCCTGGACCGCTTTGACCGTTTCGGCGGCGCGGGCGATGGCGGTTTCAGAAAGCTCGCTGGCGTGGGCATAGCCGGCGGCTTCGCCGGCGATGGCGCGCAGGCCGAAGCCCTGCATGGTGTCGAAAGAGGCCGACTTCAGGCGCCCGTCGTCGAAAGCCAGGGCCTCGGACTGGCGGTACTCCAGGTACAATTCACCGTCGTCGGCGCCGCCCAGGGCGTCGTTCACGGCGGTCTCCAGGCGGTTGCGGTCGAGGCCGGCTTTTGCGTAGAAAAGCTCGTCGGTGGCGGCGAGGTGTGTCATGAGAAGGCCTCCGGGCCCGCGGTGGTCGGCGGGCGATCAGTAGTGGGTCGGTCGGGTTATGCTGTCGGTCAGCGGGCTAACTTGCCCTAATATGGGGCGTCGGGACCAGAATAACATCCTTGGCGCCTGATCGCAGGGGACCTTAAACCGGCAGTGCGGCAAGGGCTATGGGCCGCCAGGATCATGAGAGCGCTCTTATTTTGGGGCGAGAGGGGATTTTCGAGGGCATGATCGAGGGCTTGCGGGACCATCCTCTGCGCGCGGCGCTGCATGCGGAGGTGCATTCGCGCCCCTTCGCCAAACTCCAGGCGCCGGAGCGCGTCAGCCACCTGGCGCTGCTGTCGGGCGAGGGTGCGGCCCCGCGCGAGCGCGCCCACGTCACCGACCTCTGCGCCCGCCACGGCGTCGCGGGGCCGCCGGAAAATATCAACCACTTCATCGTCGATCTCGGGCCTTTTCGCCTGAAGTGGGAGCGTCATACCGAGTTCTCGACCTACACTTTTTTCCTCAACGGCCCCTTCGGCGACAGTCCCTTCGCCGGGACCGCCATCGATATCGTGCCGCGGGATTGGATCATGGGGCTGCCCGGCGACGTGCTGGTGGGGGTGCATCTCGAACTGCTGGCCGCCGATTCGCCGGAGCCCGACGCGGCGGCCCTGCAGGCGTTGTTCGGCCACGACAGTATCGTCGGCAGCCTGGTCTCCGGCGGCGCGGCGGCGCTGTGGATGGACTTCCGGGCCCGGGACGACGGTTTCGCCCGCATCCTGCTGCGCGACAGCGCCCTCAGGCCGCGCCAGGCGGGGCGCCTTGTCCAGCGCCTGCTGGAGATCGAGACCTACCGCATGATGTCGTTGCTCGCCTTTCCGGCAGCCAAGCGCTACAGCGCCGGCCTGGCCTTGATCGGCGATCGCCTGACCGGCATCACCGGGCGGCTCACCGAAATCGAAGGCATGGCCGCCGAGCGCGAGCTGCTCGACGAGATGATGGAGCTGTCCTCGGAGATCGAGGACGTGGCCGCGGCCACCAACTATCGCTTCAGCGCGGCGCGCGCCTACTACGCCCTGGTCTTGCGCCGTGTCGAGGAACTGCGCGAGCAGCGCGTCGAGGGCCTGCAGACTATCGGCGAGTTCATCGACCGCCGCCTGGCGCCGGCGATGCGGACCTGCGAGGCGGTGGCCGAGCGGCTGGAGACCCTGTCCCGGCGGATCGCCAGGGCCAGCCAACTGCTGCGCACCCGCGTCGATATCCAGCTGGAGGCGCAGAACCGCGATCTGCTGCAGTCCATGAACCGCCGCGCCCGCCTGCAGCTGCGTCTGCAGCAGACGGTGGAAGGACTGTCGATCGCCGCCATCACTTATTACCTGGCCAGCCTGGTCGGCTACCTCGCCAAGGGCGCCAAGGCGGCGGGCCTGCCGGTCAGCCCGGAGCTGGCGACCGCCATCTCGATTCCCATCCTTGCCCTGCTGATTTGGCTCGGACTGCGCCGCTTTCGCCATCGTCTGGAGCGCGAAGACAATCGCGCGGGGCGCGAAGATCAGGCCAAGAACTGAACACCACGGATTGATCCCCGGGGACAAGGCGGCCAAGAGCCGCGGTGACGCGAATTGCGTCATTCGGTCGCACCTGCGCTCCCGAGAGGCCAAGGGGAGCTTTCATGATCTAATATGGCGCCGGCCGGGGAGCGCAAAACCTGTGGCAATCAGCCGCTTTGCGCGCCCTTGTGAAGCCAAGAACCTTGGGTTAGTTTGCGCTCGCCCTGGGACTGATTCGCCGCAGGGGGGACACGCGCATCTGCGCGTAACTGGACGGCGTAGACGTCGGGATTTGCAGGAAAGATGGGAAATGCAGCTATGAACTTCCTAAGCCGGCTGGGCGCTTTCGCCGCCGCCTTCTTGTTCACGCTTGGACCTTTGACGCTGGGTAAGGCGCTTGCCGTCTCCGAGAACTACCAGCTGGGCTTTCAGGATCCGGTGACGCCCGTCATGGCGCGCATCGACTGGTTCCACGATATTTTGATGGTCATCATCACGGTGATCACGATCTTCGTGGTGGTGTTGCTGTTCTACGTGATGTGGCGCTTCTCGGAGAAGCGCAATCCGACGCCGTCGAAGACCACCCACAATCTGGGCCTGGAGCTGGCCTGGACGGTGATCCCGGTGCTGATCCTTATCGGCATCGCCTTCCCGTCGTTCCGCCTGCTGTACTTCTCCGATCAGGTGCAGGACGCCGATATCACGGTGAAGGCCATCGGCCGCCAGTGGTACTGGTCCTTCGAATATCCCGACCACGGCAACTTCACCTTCGATTCCTATATGGTCGCCGAGGAAGACCTGGAGCCCGGCCAGCCGCGCCTGCTGACCGCGGACGAGGCCCTGGTCCTGCCGGTCGATACCAACATCCGCTTCATCGTGACCGCCAGCGACGTGCTGCATAACTTCGCCATGCCGCAGTTCGGCCTCAAGACCGACGCGGTGCCGGGGCGGATCAACGAGACCTGGGCCTATGTGCCGGCCGAGTATGCGGGCCAGACCTTTTACGGTCAGTGCTCCGAACTCTGCGGCACCGGTCACGCCTATATGCCGGTCATGGTCAAGATGGTTTCCAAGGCCGACTTTGCGACCTGGACCGAAGAAGCGCGCGAAGAGTACGCCGGGGTCGACGATCCCGCGGCCGAACCGGCTCTGGCCGGCGTGCCCGAGACAGTCCCCGAGACGGTCAAGGTCGCTGCTGCGCCCTCCGCCGTTCCGACATCCGAGTAAGGGAAGCTTAGAGACATGGCTCACAGTAGCGACGCCCACGCGCATCACGACCACAAGCCAGGCTTCTTCATGCGTTGGTTCTGTTCGACCAACCACAAGGATATCGGCACTCTTTATCTCTTGTTCGCCATCATCGCCGGGATCATCGGCGGCTTCTTCTCGCTGATCATGCGCATGGAGCTTCAGGACCCGGGCGTTCAGTACCTGCTCACCGGCGGCGAACCGGACGGCCAGCTGTGGAACGTGATCATCACGGCGCACGGCCTGATCATGGTGTTCTTCGTGGTCATGCCGGCGCTGATCGGCGGTTTCGGCAACTGGTTCGTGCCGCTGATGATCGGCGCGCCGGACATGGCCTTCCCGCGGATGAACAACATCTCCTTCTGGCTGCTGGTGCCGGCCTTCCTGCTGCTGCTGGGTTCGGCCTTCGTCGACGTCGGTGCGGGTACCGGCTGGACGGTCTATCCGCCGCTCTCCGGGCCGCTCGGCCACGGCGGCATGGCGGTGGACATGGCGATCTTCTCGCTGCATCTGGCCGGCGCCTCGTCGATCCTCGGCGCCGTCAACTTCATCACCACGATCTTCAACATGCGCGCGCCGGGCATGACGCTGCACAAGATGCCGCTCTTCGTCTGGTCGGTGCTGATCACCGCCTTCCTGCTGCTCCTGTCGCTGCCGGTGCTGGGCGGCGCTATCACCATGTTGCTGACCGACCGTAACTTCGGCACGACGTTCTTCGATGCGGCCGGCGGCGGTGACCCGATCCTGTTCCAGCATCTGTTCTGGTTCTTCGGCCACCCCGAGGTCTACATCATGATCCTGCCGGCCTTCGGCATCATCAGCCACATCGTGTCGACCTTCTCGCGCAAGCCGGTGTTCGGCTATCTCGGCATGGCCTACGCCATGGTGTCGATCGGCTTCGTCGGCTTCATCGTCTGGGCGCACCACATGTACGCCGTGGGTCTGGACGTCGATACCAAGGCCTATTTCACGGCTGCGACCATGGTCATCGCGGTGCCGACCGGCGTGAAGATCTTCTCCTGGATCGCGACGATGTGGGGCGGCTCGATCCGCTTTACCACGCCGATGCTCTGGGCGATCGGCTTCATCATCCTGTTCACCGTCGGCGGCGTCACCGGCGTGGTGCTGGCCAATGCCGGCATGGACATCGCCATGCACGACACCTACTACGTGGTGGCGCACTTCCACTACGTGCTCAGCCTCGGCGCCGTGTTCGGAATCTTTGCCGCCTTCTACTACTGGTTCGGCAAGATGTCCGGCCGGGAGTTCCCGGAATGGGCCGGCAAGCTGCACTTCTGGGTGACCTTCATCGGCGTCAACCTGACCTTCTTCCCGCAGCATTTCCTCGGCCTGGCGGGTATGCCGCGGCGCATAATCGACTACTCCGACGCCTTTGCCGGCTGGAATGCGGTGTCGTCTTACGGTTCCTACATCTCGATCGCGGCGACGGTGTTCTTCATTGTCATGACGATCTATTCGCTGGTTGCCGGCCGCAAGGCGGAAGCCAATCCCTGGGGTGAGGGCGCCACGACGCTGGAGTGGACGGTTTCCTCGCCGCCGCCGTTCCATACCTTCAACGACCTGCCGCAGATCAGCGGCGGCAGCCACCATTGAACCCCGTGACTTCGGGGTTTGCCGGGCAAGCATGAAGGACGACTGAGTGAGTGACGCTTCGCTTCAACTAGGCGCCAAGGGCGCGGTTTTCTCCGGCAGCGATGCCGGGGCCGCGCGTCGCGGTGCCGGTCAGGTGTCGGACTATCTGGCGCTGCTGAAGCCGCGTGTCATGAGCCTGGTGGTCTTCAGCGGCTTTGCCGGGCTCTACGCCGCGCCGGGCGACCTGCATCCCTTCCTGGCGGCGGTGGCCGTACTCTGCATTGCGGTGAACGCCGGCGCGGCCGGTGCCATCAACATGTGGTACGAGCGCGACATCGACGCGGTGATGGAACGCACCCGGGGCCGCCCCTTGCCGCGCGGCAAGATGGCCCCGCAGGAAGCGCTGGCCTTCGGCGTGGTGCTCAGTCTGTTCTCCGTCATGTTGATGGGCATGGCGCTGAACTGGGTCGCGGCGGCTTTGCTGGCCCTGGCCAATGTCGTCTATGTCTTCGTCTATACCATCTGGCTGAAGCGCCGCACGCCGCAGAACATCGTGATCGGCGGCGCCGCCGGCGCCTTCCCGCCGATGATCGGCTGGGCAGCGGTGACCGGCGGGGTGGACCTGCAGTCCTTCATGCTCTTCGCCATGATCTTCATCTGGACGCCGCCGCACTTCTGGGCGCTGGCCCTCTACCGCCAGGGCGACTACGCCAAGGCCAAGGTGCCGATGCTGCCGGTGGTGGCCGGTCGCGCCGCGACCAAGCGGCAGATCCTGGGCTACAGCCTGCTGCTCGCGCCGCTCGGCGTCGTACCGGCCTTCCTCGGGACCGCAGGTGCGCTCTACGGCGTGGTGGCGGCCGTCATGGGCCTTTGCTTCGTGCTGCTGGCGCTCGTCGTGCAGCGCTCGGACAACGACCGCCCGGCGCGCCAGCTCTTCGGCTATTCGATCCTCTATCTCTTCGTGCTGTTTACCCTGCTGATCATCGACCGGGCACCGGGCCTGTTGGCCGGGAGCGGTTTTTCGGGGACGGCCCTGGTCGGGCTTTTGGGCGGATGACGATGACCGAGAACGACAAGAAAGACCGCAAACAGCGCCAGAAGATGAAGAACTGGGCGCTGCTTGGCATTCTCTTCGCCTTCGTCGTGGTGGTCTACTTCGTCTCCATCATTCGCATGGGCGGAGGCTGACCATGGCGGGACGGGGCGCGCGCGCAAACAAGCGGCTGGGTCTGGCGCTGATCGGCGTCGTGGCCGGCATGCTGGGCGCTGCCTATGCCTCGGTGCCGCTCTATCAATTGTTCTGCCAGGTCACCGGCTACGGCGGTACGACGCAGGTGGCCGAGGCGCTGCCGGAAAAGGTCGGCGAGCGGATCATCACCGTGCGCTTCAATGCCGACGTCGACCCGAACCTGCCCTGGGCCTTTCAGCCGGTGCAGCGCGAGATGACGGTGAAGGTCGGGGAATCCGGGCTCGCCCATTTCAGTGCGCGCAACCTCTCGGGCCGTTCGACGGTCGGCACGGCGACCTTCAACGTGACGCCGCTGAAGGCCGGACAGTATTTCAACAAGGTTCAGTGTTTCTGCTTCACCGAGCAGCGCCTGGCCGCCGGCGCCAGCGCCGACATGCCGGTCAGCTTCTTCGTCGATCCGGCGATCGACGAGGACCCGAACCTGCAGGAAGTAAAGACCATCACCCTGTCCTATACCTTCTTCGTCGACGAGGACGCGGAGCCCGAGCAGCAGCTCGGCGAAGTCTCGCTCCCCGGCGGCGCGACGGAAGGTGCCGGGCGGGCGGTGAATTGATGCCGGCGCCCGTGACGGGCGCTGGAGAGTGTAACGCACGCCCCAGGGGAATGAACCCCTGACGGCATGGGTATCGACGAGGGCGCCGAGGGGGCGCCAGCCGGCAAAAGCCGGCGGCTAAGAGCGGGGAATGACATGAGCGCAGGCCACGACAAACCGAACCATCCCTATCACCTGGTTGACCCCAGCCCCTGGCCGTTTATCGGGGCGGCGTCCGCCGGCCTGCTGGCCATCGGCATGGTTCTCTTCATGCACGACGTGACGCCCTGGCTGCTGCTGGTCGGCATCCTGCTGGTGCTGGTGACCATGGCTTTCTGGTGGCGCGACGTCATCAAGGAAGCGGTGCACCAGGGGCATCACACCAAGGTGGTGCAGATCGGCCTGCGCTACGGCATGATTCTCTTCATCGCCTCCGAGGTGATGTTCTTCTCCGCTTTCTTCTGGGCTTTCTTCGACGCCAGCCTCTTCGCCGGCGAGGCTCAGCAGTTTGAGCGGTTCGCGGCCACCGGCGGGGTCTGGCCGCCGGTCGGCGTGGAGGTCTTCGATGCCTTTCACCTGCCGCTGCTCAACACCATGATCCTGCTGCTGTCGGGCTGCACCGTGACCTGGGCGCATCACGCCCTGCTTCACGGCGATCGCTCCGGCCTGCTGCAGGGCTTGGCGCTGACCGTCCTGCTCGGCATGCTGTTCACCGGCGTGCAGGCCTATGAGTACGGCCACGCGGCCTTCGGCTTCACCGACGGGATCTACTCCTCGACCTTCTTCATGGCGACGGGTTTCCACGGCTTCCACGTGATCGTCGGTACCATCTTCCTGATCGTCTGCTTCTTCCGCGCTTACGTCGGTCATTTCAAGCCGGAGCAGCATTTCGGCTTCGAGGCGGCGGCCTGGTACTGGCATTTCGTTGACGTGGTGTGGCTCTTCCTCTTCATCTGCGTCTACTGGTGGGGCGGCAACTGATCGCGCTGCGACATATGCCGGGCATCTTCGGGGCCCAGCGTGAAGGGGCGCCGCAATGACGGCGCCCCATTCACATGAGCCTCTTCCCCCGGGGGTTCCGCCGCAGCCTCCGTCGCCGATCCTGACCGGCCTGGCCTGCCGCTGTCCGCGCTGCGGCAAGGGCAAGCTGTTCTCCGGCATCCTCACGGTGGCGGAGCGCTGCAGCGTCTGCGGCTTCGATCTCAGCAAGCAGGACAGCGGCGACGGCCCGGCGGTCTTCGTCATCTTCTTTCTCGGCGTTATCTTCATGCCCCTGGTGTTCTGGATGGAGTTCTCCGTCGAGCCGCCCTGGTGGGTGCACATGGTGGTCTGGCCCCCCTTGGTCCTGATCGTGGCCATCGCCTTGCTGCGCCCCATGAAAGGCCTGTTGATCTCCCTGCAACTGCACCATCACGCCAGCGACAGCGGCACCGTGGATTACAGCGAAGACAATAAATGAGCGCACCCGAAAGCTTTAACCGGGGCAAGCGGCACTTCCGGCCGACCTTCTGGGCCACGGTCTGCACGATCCCGGCGCTGATCATTCTGATCGGGCTCGGCACCTGGCAGGTGCAGCGCCTGCATTGGAAAGAAGACCAGATCGCGATCCGCCAGGAACGCTCCCAGGGCCCGGGCATCGCCTTGCCGAACAGTTTTCCCGACCCGGCCGGCATCGAGTTCACCCGGGTGAAGCTTGCCGGGACTTTCCTGCACGACCAGGAATTCTACCTCGGCGCCCGCACCGAGAACGGCCGAGTCGGCCTGAACGTGGTGACGCCCTTCCGGCTTGATGACGGCCGGATCATTCTGTTCAACCGCGGCTGGGTACCCGAAGGCAATCGCGATCCGGCGAGCCGCGCGGAGGGCCAGTTGGCCGGCGAGGTGACGATCGAAGGCCTGCTGCGCACCGACGGCTGGAAGGGCGTCGACTTCGCCAAGCCGCCCAACAGCCCCGAGAAACGTTTCTACTTCTGGCTCGACCTGCCGGTCATGGCGGACTACGTGGACGCCTCGATCCTCACCGAGGTCTATGCCGACGCGGTGGCCTCGGAGGTTCCTGGCGGTCTGCCGATCGGCGGCCAGACCCGCATCCACCTGACCAACGACCACCTGCAGTACGCCGTCACCTGGTATGCCTTCGCCGTCATCCTGCTGGTGATCTACTTCCTCTTCCACTACCGCCCGGAAGACGACGCCTCTGAAGCCTGAGCGCGGTAGCGTTCTATGGTGGTGAGGATGTTCTTAGTCCGTCCCTGGAGTTCGTAGGGGTAGAAAGCAATCGGTGGGAAACCCAGGTGTGAGATGAAGCGTAGCCACTTGCCGCGGAGCGTCGAAGCGGGCGGCGTGTAGCGCTCTGGGTCGTCGACCTCGAAGAAGATCAACAAAGATCGTCGCTTCACTTCTCGAATATCGTTCCAGGGAATTGTGTGCTCACTGATATCGGGGATTCGAACGCCCGTGGCATCTAAAACGAGGGCCGGCTCGCTTGTCCTAGCCCTCTTGCCGACGCGGATGGTGTTTCCGCCAAGGAACAATAGACACAGAACGACGCTGATTTGCTCCTCAATCCGACTTGAGTAGATCATGACAAAGATCATGATGGCACCGAAAGCCGTGCAACAAAGCAGGTTGTAAATCGCCACGCCACGGCTATAGGGAATGACCAAACGGTCACCCTGTGGCGGGAAGGGCAGGATATACCCTTTACTCTCGTCCCGTACTGTCACGCCGCCGCCTATATCAAAGCCTGCCCAGATGCTATACCGGCTCGGGGCCGTTCCAAAGACCTGGAGTTGCGTTAATGACCGCCTACGAAGAACTCTCCAAGAAATTCAAGCGCCTGCACGCTTTGCAGGAGGCGGCGGGAGTGCTGGGCTGGGACATGTCGGCGGTGATGCCGGCGGGCGGCGCCGAGGCGCGCACCGAGCAGTTGGCGACCCTCAGCGTGGTCTGCCACGAGATCCTGACCGATGCCTCGCTGGACGAGCTTTTCGACAAGGCCTCGGCCGAGGCCTCGGGCCTCTCGCCCTGGGCCCAGGCCAATGTCCGGGAGATGCGCCGCCGCTGGCTGCACGCCACGGCCTTGGAAAGCGACTTGGTCGAGGCGCTGTCCAAGGCCTGCAAGCGCAGCGAGATGATCTGGCGCGAGGCGCGGGCCAAGTCCGACTTCGCGGCGGTGAAGCCGGCCATGGCCGAGGTCCTCAACTTGACCCGACAGGCCGCCGCCGCCAAGGCCGAGCGCCTCGGCTGTTCGCTCTACGACGCGCTGCTCGACGAGTACGAGCCGGGCGGTTCCTCGGCGCGCATCGACGCGGTCTTTGCCGATCTCGCCGACTTCCTGCCCGGCTTCCTCGACGACGTGCTGGCGCGCCAGGC
>PJEL010003862.1_pt1 | contig 12566 bp, 21 predicted proteins | sample 1853271 | NCBI WGS metagenome assembly PJEL01 (sample SAMN08108733, study PRJNA415343) | Invertebrate metagenome, whole genome shotgun sequencing project. | host: Globobulimina | place: Sweden: Gullmar Fjord | collected 2015-08 | reverse complement strand
TCCTTCATTAAACGCCTACGGAGCGTAGTCTTGAGCGGTTCTCGCGGACGGGCGGACTCTTCATCAATAGGGGAATCGCTTGCAGTAGAGGGGATGAGGGTATTCCCCTTCTCATTCGGCTCATTTGCTTTGTTAAGTTGAGTGTTTTGCTGATTATCTTTATCCCCCTGCCCTTTATCGCTATCCTGTTTGCTTTGTTTGTCTGTTTGTTTGTTTGTTTTGTTCTGTCTCTTATGGGGATTGGATGAAACGGTGTCGGAAACGCTCTGTGCTTGATTGTCTGGCTCTGTTGGTTGTTTAGCCATTGAAATCACCTTTCATTGGATTATAGCCGCCAGTGATTACCTGGGGCGTTTGCAGAGGAAACGACTGGGAAACGGTTGTATTGTCCTCATTATCAGTTGTTTGGCCGATATTTGGAAGCCCGGATGCTTTGCGGCGGACGTTGCACCAGGTTAAAACGCTTTCGAGGTTGCGGCTGTCGAATTGCCCCCTGCTTGCATATTGCCTAACTGTGGAAACGCTCAGTCCAGACCAGTCCGAAATAGTCTGGTAATTAATTGCAATCAGTGTTTCGAGTGCCCCTTTTGTACGTCCTGGATTGTCCGGTTTCAATTTATTTTCCATCAATTTCGACCCTCAAATACCTTGTTTTATAGTGTCGTATAAAATAATGCGATTATCTTTAGATTATTTTCTTGACAGTGTAATTATACGTGTTAAGATTTACATAGTCAACAGCCGATAAACTGTTGCATCACTTTCATTTTTACAAGGAGTTCATAATGTCTACCGCAACTATTCTTTCCGCGAATCCTTCCAAGCAAGATGAAATAGCTCACTACACTGAATTTGTAAGCAGTTTGCCCGAAAGCTGTTATCTTGCCGACATCCTACACGGTACTACTGGCTCAATCGGCTCGATGATAACAGCCGACATCGCGCACCCCTTGAATCTTTCGACTTTACAAAGGGAATGTGGCGAAGTCTACAATGAAAACCTTATACTGAGGCGGGAGAAAGCCCAACTTGCAAGCGATGTAAAAGACTTGCGTGACGAAGAACGCCGGCTCCGATCCTCGATGCGTGACATTCGCAACACAGCCGACGTTATAAGCCGGGAAATTGCTGGTCGGTTCAACGACTGAAAAGCCCGACCGCCGCGCCCCTCACCGGGCGCGATAGCCGAGCTTTTTATGTTTTACTTTATTACAAGGAGTATTAGAAATGTCCACAGCAACACAAAACAAGATCAGGGTTATCACGAACAACCAGCCTCGCGAAATCATCGACGCCTACCAGCTTTCCAAAGCAGAGCAGGAAGAATTTGACTATCTGAACTGGGAAGCAATCGAAAAGGGCGAGGACAGCGCGTCATTCTTTCGATACAAAGGACAATTGCACGATTTAGGCGATTTTGTAACAACCGCGACTGGTCCTTTTAACCTTGGACTTCCTGAAGAATTCGCCAAATGGGATGGCTATGCTTCTGACAGCTTCTTTTCTGGTTTGCTGGTCAAATATACCGATGATTGCGAAGCCGTTATAGTTGCTTTGTACTTGTCATAAGCTGAAAACCGTTCTTTTATGTTTTACCTACTATTACAAGGAGTTTTGAAATGTCTACCGCAACGAAACAAGTTGTATCTTATCATGTTTACACTCGTCGCAACCTCCAAGGCACTTATATTGTGGCGCAGACTATCGACGGAGGAACCGCAAAGGTTTTATTCGCATCTGGGAACGTCCACAAAGCAAAACAAGCGCACGCTTCCCACGTGGCTGCTCTTGTATCCGATGGGGGAATTGCGGAGGAACACCCTTCCGACTTGTTCGAGTTGTCATCCTTCGTTGAAAAAGCACTGTAAAAGCCCAACCGCCGCGCCCCTTCACCTGGGGCGTGATAGTTGTGCTTTTTATGTTTTACTTTATTACAAGGAGTATTGAGGAAATGACACACGAAACAATTTTACCGCCATCAAATAAAAACTTTGTTATCGACACGTACCAGGATAACAAAGGCCGGAGTATTCGAGTCGAAATAAACGCAAAGGGACGATACGAAACGTATATAAACGGAAGCCGGGCGTTTACTGTTGAAACATGGGCGCAAGTGTGCAGGCGATTGAAGTAGACCCGGCAGCCCCCTCTTAACTGAGGGGGAAACCGGTTTTATTTAGTTTCACACTATTACAAGGAGTATTTGAGATGAAAACCAGAACAGAAAAAAGAATTGCCGCACAGGTGGAGGCCCGCAACCTTGCAAATCAAGCCGTCAACGACGTTTACGCCCGACTGGCTGACTTCTTCCGGCCTTTTATCGGGAAACAAGTCACCAAAAAAGACGGATCGTTATTGGCTAAAATTGAGAAAATGTTGCCAGTGCTGGACATTCCGTCGCGTGTCAGCGTCTATCTAAACCGCTCCGATTATTCGCTCTGCTGGACTTGCAAGGCGTGCGTATCAATTCAGGACGATCACGGATGCGTATACGACGAACAAACCAGCTATGTCGGCAAGTTATCCGAAGGCGTTTTAACGGAAATTCAAGAGGTCGAGGCCCGCGAAACCGACTGGACCACCGAGAAACTTGGCGAAAGAATCGCAAACGTCGAGCGTTTACGCAACGAATACCAGCAGGCGAAATACGACCTTTGCGGATTCAATCTTTACTAAACCAACCAAAAACAAGGAGTTTAACAAATGAGTCATTTAATGCACTATCCCGAAATGGGCGAGGAACGACCAACGGCACAAATAGAGGCCAGCTTGTGCCACTACGGAAAACATTGGTTCCTGAGAACACCCCTAGAACTAAAGGGGCGAGGTATAAAGTTTCGGGGCAAGATTACCGCCGGGCAAGTTTGCGGCCCTCGTGCGGCTTCCCTGGTGGGCCAGAATGAATATTACGTCACAGAGCGAGCTTTTGACATCCTGTGCAAGAAATACACTGTAAGTTCTGAATTGCTTCTTTAGAAACCCTCCAACCTCCCCCGCTGTAACCGGTGGGGCTGGTTGTAGAGTTTTACGAAACTGTTTACAAGGAGTATTGGAAATGACCACAAGAAGAAAACGTCAGCTATCATTCGCCCGAACCGTCACCAAATTGGCGGCATGTTCCCTGATCGTATTCGTCGGAATGTCCGTTGCGCAGGGGCCGATCTACCCGGTGCTAGGGTTCCCGATTGTCGGAATCGGTGTTCTTGCTGCTTTAATCTTTTAAGGAGAAAAACTAAATGGAAAAGCTATCCGGACTTGCCATCACACGGAAGATGGGCGAATCGGTTCTTATCGGTGACGCGAAAGTGAAAGTCATCCAAACCGGGAAAGTCGTTCGGTTGCTCATAAACGCGCCGAAAGATACCCTGATTTTACGTGAGGAACTGGTTAAATGCGACGATTCCACGAAAGGCGGTTGATATGCTAAATAAATTACGTCTCTTTTTCGGGAAAGTCTACCGTATACAATACGGAACTCAGGCTAGATATACCGGGAAAATCATAGGTATCGCCGACAATGTGATTATAAAAAACCCCGTTTATCCTGAAATGGGGAGCATCACCACCGACCTTTACACGGTCAAGAGTGGCTCAATTATCCGATCTCTTTACTCTTGCCACATGATAGATGTCGAGGAAGTGACCGAATAACCCGAAACACCGGCGAATGTTCGCCAGTGTACCGACAAGCGTTATCGAGTGGCGCGAGTCGGTGCATCACGAAACCTTGGGCCGCACACCCTCGTACCCGGTAGGTTAAGCCGGGCGTTTTAACCTATTAAACCAACAGAAGGACAAAAACCAATGTCAGAAAAAGAACCCGTCAAAATTATCCAACTTGATATTACCGACTTCAAAAGGATAAAGGCGTTTAATATAACGCCCGAACAAGTCGGCACCACTGTAATCGGTGGAAAGAACGCACAGGGGAAAACGTCCGTACTTGACGCCCTGGAATACCTGCTAGGGGGCGGCAAGCATAAACCAACATCGGCGCAGCGAGAGGGGGCGGAAAAGCCCCCAGTGATCGCAGGGAAGCTCTCCAATGGTATTACGGTTAAACGATCCGGGAAAAACTCCGCTCTGACAGTTACCGACGAAACCGGCATGAAGGGCGGGCAGACGTTGCTTGATGAGCTATTCAGCCAGCTTTCGTTGAATATCACGCCATTTCTGGAGTCGTCCGCAAAAAAGAAGGCCGAAACGCTCCTGAAAACTATCGGTGTCGGTGACGAACTCGACAAGATAGACGCCGAGGAAAAGCGTTTATCTGATGAACGTGTCATTGTCGGGCGAGAATCGAAAAACAAGCAGGGACTCGCCGAAAGCCTGCCGTCTTTCGATGACGCGCCGAAAGAGCCTGTTGTCATTGGCGAACTGATTCAGCAGCAGAAAGAGATTGTCGACCAGATTTACGCAAATCAGTCTGTGCGAATGAACCGGTTATCGTTGGCGAGCCTGATCGAGTCTTACGACTCCGACATAGCCGAGCAGGAAAGGGTCATTGCCCAATTAAAGAATGATCGTCAAGCGACAAAGGACAATCTTGACGCCACTCCCGCACCACCTGACGACCAATCAACCGACGAAATCGAATCCCAGATCGCCAATGCCGAATCGCTCAACGAAAAGTACCGGGCGAATGAAGCGAAAGCCGCCGCACGGAAAGAATCCCTTGCCGTTTGTGCTTCCTATGAAAAGCTCACCGATAAGATCGAATCCGCCCGAGATAGCCGAACGGCCCTTCTGGACGGCGCTGATATGCCGCTGGACGGACTTTCGGTCGATGCAGGGGAATTGACCTACAAGAGCCAGAAATGGGACTGCATGAGCCAGGCGGAGCAATTGCGGGTTGCCTGCGCTATTGCCATGAAACTCAAGCCCGATTGCGGCCTCTTGGTTCTCGATGGCGCTGAAAAGTTCGACGTCGACACAATGAAGGACTTTGACAAATGGGCCAAGGTGAACAACCTCCAGATTATCACCACTCGCGTTTCGACTGGTGACGAATGTACAATTGTTATTGAAGACGGCTGTATAGCCTGATAATTACATCGGCCAGCCCCGTGTGCCATTTATGGTGCAAACGCGATTGTAACGCACCGCGTGGGGCTGGCCTCCATTTAAGACAATACAATGAATCCGAAGTCACTCACAAATACCACGTTGGCACTTTTAGCCCTGTTAGTTTGCTGTTATGTAATCGTTTGGGCTATTTCATAAACCATTTAGAAAGATTAGGTGATAACATGAACGAAAAAGAACTCGAAGCGAAACTCATACTTGCTATGGCGAGTGAAGAGGAAATCAAAGAGGCGCAGGCACAGCCAGAAGAGAAAGTTGTAGAGGCTGCCGTGCTACTGGGGCTTGAAATGTCTTTATACAAGGATGGCGAGGTCAAGAGAGAGGTCGTGGAACCCCTTGATTACGATGTCCCCTGGGCTGTATCTCTTCCAGCCGACTTCCAACGCCCTGTAATCACACCAGAAGACTTGCCTGAAGAAATGAGGAAACGGCTGGAAGAGGGGCTTCGCGGGAATAACATGACCGACCTTGAGCGTGAAGTGATGGCCTATTTTCGTGGGCGAGGCTTGGTAGATATTCAGATATGCAAAGAGGGATACGGTCCTTGCGTCGAATTGGTCCAGTTCGTTTCTGATACACCCCAATTTCGTCTTCGCAAAGAAAAGACCTACCGAGAACCAGGTGAATTGGCGCCGTACCAAGATGAAACAACTCTCGACAGCGATGTGAGCCTTCGAGACTATTTCGCTGGACATGCACTCGCTGGAATGCTGGCGAGCCCAGTACTAAAACGTGGTGTTCTAAATGAGACATTTGCGTCTGACTCATACGCCCTTTCGGACGCAATGATTAAAGAAAGAGAGATGAAGAAATGACCAAGACAATAGACCTATCGAAACTTGCCGATCCGTTCGACCCATTTGATATAGAATGGCGTGTTTGCCAAGCAGGAAGAAACAACGGGAAAATCTACTGTAAAGTCCTTGCCTACATCACCGCCCGGGCGATTCAATCCCGCCTGGACGACGTTTGCGGGCCTGAGAATTGGCGTAACGAACCGTTGACGGTTCACGAATTAAAATCCGGCGTCTTTGTGATGCAGGTCGGTATCTCTATTCGTATCGGTGGCGAATGGATAACGAAATGGGACGTTTCAGAGCCGACCAACATCGAGCCGGCCAAGGGCGGCTTTTCAGGAGCCATGAAACGTGCTGGCGCCCAGTGGGGAATCGGTCGATATTTATATCACCTTACCGAAACTTTCGCCAATGTTTCCGAGGACAGAGAAAAGGACTGGAATTACGCCAAGCTCTCCGATGGTGGTGGCGTTTATTACTGGGAACCACCCCGTCTTCCGGGTTGGGCATTACCTAAAGAGCCTGAGTACGAAATATCAATGGCTGAACTCAAAGACCTCAAAAAAGAATGGCGATTGAAGTTCGCCCCGGACTGCGAGAAACCCGCTGAACTCCGCGAGGGCTTCACCCGATTCGTTACGGCCGTTGTCGGGGAATTCCCCTCGGCTGATTACAAAACGTGGACTTCAGACGCTTGGCAACGGTGCATGGATCGTATTCGGGAAACAACTGATCCTGAAGGACCGAGTGCTGATATACCATTTACGGAGTAAAACCAATGACCAGCCGAATACACGACCTTTACCTTGATACCAAGGGGCTGACAGCCGAAGACCTTGAGTCGTTCGGCACAGCCTACGCCGAATTCCAGCGTGCGGCAAACTGGATCATCGGGGACGTTGCAATTGCCGCAAAGAGGGTTCTCGGTGAAGACAATTACTCCCAGGTATTCCCGGAATGGATGTCGGTGGGGCTTGTGCAACGCTGCGAGGGCGTTTCAAGGGCATACGCGCCGAACGCCCGCAATATACTGGCCTCTTGGAGTCAGCACATGCAGAACGCTTCAAAACCTGACCGTGTTGCCCGACTTCAGGAAATCGCTGAAAAGGGTCAGACTACCGACGAATCCCGCAAGGCGAACCAGGAGGAACGTCAGGAGGAAGCCCGCCCAAGATGGCTCTTGGCTTTCGATATCCATTACTTTGCGCACAGACACTACTACAGTGGCGCAGGGGTCGAAACAGCCATGCAAGTATCCGAATGGGTACAGCGAACCGTGGAACGCCTGAAGGCGAAGGGTGCAACGGATGTTATTTGCGCCATGGAAGGCTCTGGTTCGTTTCGCCGGGAACTAACCGACGAAGCAGGCTGGGCGGAAAACAAGTACAAAGACAGACCACCGAAGCCAGAGGATTTAAGGCATCAGATTAAACTGGTGCGTGAATTACTCGAAGGGATTGGGTTCTGTTGCGTTTCGGTGGATCGGTACGAAGCCGATGACGTGATGGCTTCAGCAGCCGCACAGTTTCCTGGAAAGACTACCATAATCACCGCTGACAAGGATTTGCGGCAATGTCTTTCGGATAAAACCAATATCCTGCTTGACGTTTCATGGTCTGAAGACGAAACAAGCGGGGAAATGACGCCGGATTACAAGTGGCTAACTGCAAAGTCTCACACCGAAGCCACAGGGCTGACGCCAGCAGAATTTCTAAGCGCCCAAGCCCTTATGGGTGATAACGTGGATGGAATCCAAGGTGCTATTGGTATCGGTGAAAAGGGAGCGGCTAACCTCATTACCAATTACGGTACTGTGGAAGCAGCTATTCAGGCTGCAAAACTCGGTGACACGGCTATCAAGCCGAAGCAGGCGGAATCCCTTATCGAATTCGAGAGCCGTATTGAAATCACGCGTAAGCTAGTTACATTGAAGACAGACCTTGATGTCCCACTTAATTCAACAAGGATTTAGAAATGGTTATTACCCCAGAAGAAACTCGTTTTCATACCTTCGATGAATTCAAGGAACACTTCGCCCCTAAACCGCAGCCGGAGGAATTCCCCGGAAAAAGCGAGCATTACATTGCTGGCGTTGAAATCGCTAAACGTGCTTGCCAAAAGGCACGACGTAAATTAGAACAGGCTGAAAACCCTTGGAAAAGGAATTAACCAATGGCATTATCCCCAGAAGAAAAGCAAGCCCGGAAACGGGATAGGATGATTGAAAAGGCCAGAGAATTACAAATTGGCAGCTATGCCCGCCGTTTTGTAGCCCCAGTTTTTCAGAAAATGCGAAGAGCTGAAGCCGCAGCAGACCCGCGCCCGTTCGCAACAGCCGTTGTGAATGGGGAAATAGCCCAGGTGAAACGAGAAATTGGAGAGTGTGTCTGCGTAACCTGTGGTCGCGTTGCACCTTGGAAGGGAAATTCCATTGGCGGAGGCGTTATTGAAACCGGCCATTTCATCGCCTCACGGCGTATGTCCGTCCTTTTTGTCGAGGAACCAACCCCGAATTCTTTCGCGCAATGCAAACACTGCAATCAACACTTAGGGGGCAACCAGGGCTGTTACGAACTCTGGATGAGATGTGTTTACGGGCAGGATGAAATAGACAGGTTGAGGCGATTAAAGAATGAAACAGTTCAGTTTACCCGTGAAACCCTTGTTGACATGCGGCTTGCGTACCAAGTCAGATTAACCGCTGCCATTAACTCAATGAAAGAAGGAGAATGAAGATGTTCGGTAAAGATTTTGACCAAGATTTTAACAAGCAATTCGACAAACAACGCAACTCAATTTGGAAAATGTGGCTCGTTGGCGTCGGTGTATCACTGATTTCACTGGCTGCGATTCTCGGTGTGGTGGTATTCATCGCACTCAAGATTATCGAAGCTGTTTCCTAGAAAGGAGATTCCAATGTCTGAGAGTAAATTAGAACCTGAAGACGCATTGATGCTGATGTATTCCAACCGAAATCCTTGCACGTGTGACGGCAGGCCGATGACGATATACGACCATCCACCGGAATGCCCAGTTGATATTATACTGAGGGCAATACAAAGGCTCGATTGCTTTGAAGCCAAAGAATAATTCCAGAATTACTATTGACTTTATAAAACACTTAGGTTAGAGTTGGAAACATGCTCAATTACAACGACATTCCGAGTAAAGACCGAAAGCATTGTCCTGGTGGTTTTCCCGAAAGGGAGCGGCGTTGTAACCGTGAGCAGCCATTGGGGCAATGCTTTTGTTTTTTAGGAGGAACCATCTCATGACATTCGATGAACTCTGGAAACAGCTTGAAAAGAAACAGCCCGATCTAAAGAACGACGAATCAGTCGTTGAATTCACCGCACTCAATCTCAGGTTGCTACTGAGACAGGTTTACGAGCAAGGTAAATCATCCGTTCCAAAAACGGAACCGACTTCCGGTTCTAATCCGTTCTCAGATATGTTCGGTGGGGGGTTCGGACTATGAAACCAAAACCCCTTTCAATCGACCTTCTCAGAATCGACGGCGATACACAATCCCGTATTTCAATCAACGGAGAAACAGTTGACGATTACACCGCTATTATCGAAGCAGGTGGCACTCAGTGGCTGTTCCCGCCTGTGGACGTATTCTTCGACGGAACGGACTACTTTGTCGCTGACGGCTTCCACCGGCTTCTGTCTGCTGTCAGGGCGAAACGCAGTTCAATTCCCTGCACTGTCCACAAAGGAACCGCCCGAGACGCCCGTATTTTCGGCATGACAGCCAACGACCAACACGGTTTAAGGATGTCAAGAGCCGACAAGCGGGCTTGCGTTGAATGGCTTCTGGATCAGCCGGGGAAGATGACACAAGAGGAAATGGCCCAGATAGCTGGCGTCGGCAAGAGGCTGGTTCAACAGATTGTCGCTGACAAAAAGGCGCATAATGCGCATTCTGCAAGTCCATCTGGGGGGGGTGATGATAAAGAGGGTGATTCAGAAACAGGAAAGGACGACGGATCGGGCAAGAAGCCCAAGGAGAAAGCCCCCAGAACGCCCAGGAAAGGCAAGGAAGGTTCTGGGGGCTCGGGTGACGCATTTGACGCAGAAGCGTCTAAGGAGCTACCTCCGGACCTTGAGCAGTGTCCTAATTGTGCTGCGAACAAGTGGGAAAAGGACGATGACGGGTTTATTCAGTGTAAAAAGTGCTGCCACCCCTACGGGGAACCGGCTGGAGATGTGGACGAGGACAGGGTAAACAAGCAGCGGGCTTTGACAATTAAACACATCGAGGGCACGATGCGGGCGGTTGAAGACCTGAACCTGCTTCGGTCGCACGGTGAGAGCAAGGATATTGTTGAGCAATTGAAAGCTATCTGGAAGAGGGTAAAATCATGGCGCTGATTAAATGGTTGGAGGATTAAGATGACATTGATTTATTGCAGGATATGCGAAAGGCTACTCGGAAAACCGTCTATCGACTATTACAACAATACGATGTGTCGGGAGTGTCACGAGTCTGGCCTGCACGAATCGCTTCACCTGACCAAGCTCCCTCATTCCAGAAAGGCCACTGTCTTCTCGGAGGCGAAGGGCCGAAAAAGCCCTTCCACTGAAAGTAACTTTGGCGGTGGCAGCGATATGCCCGATATAAACGACGACGGTGAAATCGAAGTAAACAATGAAGATTAACACCCCGTTTCCTATGATTAAATGGTTGGAGGATTAAGTAAATGGACATAATTTTGCCTGAACTCTATCCGCATCAGGAAGTTTTAAGGGACGATACCCGGTCCGCCATTATCCGGCATGGCAGGGTAATCTTGTGCGCTCAAACAGGCGTTGGGAAAACCCGAACTGCAAAATGGATTCTCGGTGCCAGTGCGAACAGGGAGCCAAGCGAGAGAGCCACGGGAAACAGCCTATTTACCGTGCATCGACGTGGATTGGTCCAGAACGCCATAGACTCTTTCAATGAGGAGCCCGCACTTCCTCACGGCGTTCTGATGTCAGGCATGGATACGGACCACAGTAAACGGATCCAGATTGCTTCGATTGACACCCTGCTAAGTTGGTACATTGAAAACGATACGTACATCGGGAAACGGACTTTTGATCTGATCGCTTGGGACGAAGCCCATTCGCATCATAAAAAATTCGCTCGATTTCTAAAGTACCACGACGCCGAACGTGAAGCTCTCGGCCTGCACCCTGCTTTTGTAATCGGATTAACAGCGACACCACAGGCGAAAGGGTTGGCAGATGTTTACAAGGAAATCATCAGCGGGCCGTCAACTAACTGGTTGATTGAGAATAAATACCTCAGTCCGTTTCGATACTTCCGCGCCACGCAAGGCAACCTCGGGCTGCTTGTGAAGCGGGGCAATGAGTTTACAAAGGATTCCGAAGCGGCGGCAATGGAAGGGCTGGCTGGTGACTTGGTGCGAGACTGGAAGCAGTTTGCAGACGGACGGCCTACGCTCGGGTTCTTTCCACGACGTTCACACGCAAAAGAAGCTATGGCTACACTGGAAGCCGCTGGACTCCGAGTCGGGTACGTTGACGGAAACACCAAGGACGAAGACAGGCGGAATATTTTCAGGTGGCTGAACAACCATGATATTGATTACCTTTGTAATGTTCAGGTGGTTGAACGTGGAACGGATATTCCACGCATAGGGTGTGTCCAACTGTGTGTTGCAATCGGTTCGGTTGTCCGGTATCGCCAGTGTATCGGAAGAGGCTCACGAATACATCCTGATAAATCCGATTGCATTGTGTTAGACCACGGGGGAAATGTATTACGGCACGGTTTCTTTGAAGACGACCCCCCGTGGTCCCTTGACATTACAACGAAAGACCCCGGCGAACAGGGCGACCGACCGACTATCGAGTGTCCTTCGTGTCAAAGCATATATCGTGGTGGGAAATGCCGACAATGCGGCTATGAACCAACACCGAAGGAACGCAGGGCGCAGGGATTGGATTTCGACGGTAGTGAGTTGAAAGAAGTCGTTCGAGAGGAAAAGAAGAAACAGGGTAAAACACCAGAACAGCTTATGATTTCCGCTTTGTATATGGCAGGGAAGTCGGGGCGGACTTGGAAACAGGCGGTGGGGATATTCCTTTCGATGTGCGAGAAGCAGGGGACGAAACACCGAGTTCCAAAGCATATAACTATTGCCGGAAACAGATACAGAATGATTCGCTACGGTGACTCTGACGGTGGCAGGCGTGTTTCCGCGTTGTATCCATTTACAAGTGGCGGCGGACACGTTGGTGAATACATCGTTGAAGAACAAGTATCAGAAGCGGCGTTTTAATCATATCGTTCCAAGGGAAAGTCTTAAATAGGAAACAGTTCTGATGGACATTCGATTGCTAAGTGAAAAATACAGACGCTTGCCACCTGAAGACAATCCCGGAAGCATAAACGAAAGGCATGGATTCATTCACGCGAAGTTTTCAAGCGGAGCGAAGGAAATGAGTAAACCGGAGTTTGTCAAACAAGTGCTTAGTGAAATCAAGGAAGCCTTCATGGCCGAACTTTTCAAGTGGGAAGAAAGCGAGGATTCCAATGGGACATAAACAAAGCTGGTCCCGCGTAAAGGACTTTGGGGCTTACCGGGAAACAATGGATAGTATTCGGGAGAATTCGATGAAAAAGGATGAACCCGAACGCGGCGAATGCGAGCTATGCGACCAGGAATG
>PJEL010003860.1_pt1 | contig 12568 bp, 17 predicted proteins | sample 1853271 | NCBI WGS metagenome assembly PJEL01 (sample SAMN08108733, study PRJNA415343) | Invertebrate metagenome, whole genome shotgun sequencing project. | host: Globobulimina | place: Sweden: Gullmar Fjord | collected 2015-08 | reverse complement strand
ACAATATCTTTTTTATTAAGCTCGAGAAATTGGTCAATATGATCATCTAATAATCTAATATCGTTGAAGTATCCACTAATTTCCGGCAGTTCACCATCAATAACTCTTCGATTAATTTCTCTTAATTCTCTATGAACTTGATCAGGAGTTAAATTATAATTATCTCCAAGTTCAACAAATCTAAAGAATTGTGATACACCTACTGTTCCACTACTTGTGAAATATTCTCTATGATTCATAGCCGCGGTTAATACCATATCGTGAACAGTATTATATCTGACTTCTGAATTATGTCGTTCAATTGGTGTATCTGCAGTTGTCATTCTCGTCGGAGGGGCTGTAAGAGGTTCAGAGTCAACTGTTATTGGATGTGGAGGAATATCTACATCAGTTATAGTTCTTCTGATAAATTCCCTATTTAATTTTGGTCTAGATCCTGTCTGAATCTCAATATTAAGAAATCGAAGATATTCAATAATCTCTAAATTTGGAAATTCACTAATATCTTCATTAGTCATTAATATAATTTCATCAAAAGCAACTTCTGGAATGGTACCTGCTGTGACTAATTCACTAATATTCATTTTGAAATATTGATATACATTATCCAAAATAGTTTTTCTAGCTTCAATAACTTCATTAGAATCAGACCATTGTAATAATGGATTATTTTCATCCATTAATAAATTGACACCATCATAGAATCTGCCGTTTCTGACTTTGGATATTATTCTACTAATACCTTCGATAGTTTTTCCATGAACTTCTAAAAGATATATAACTCTTTTAATTCGATCTTTTCGTAGTGTCGAAAAACGTTTTTCTTCGTTTACACTATTTAGTAATCTACGAACCTCTTTTACAAGTTCTTCTCTATCCATTAATCGGATACTTATGTAATCACGTTTACTAATTAACTCTGGCATGAACACATAATTTGGCCCATACGAAATGGGTATATCGCCTAATGTGATCTCACCAGTAATTTGATGTAATGAAACTTGTTCATCTATAAATTCATTACCGGATAAACATATGCCGATTGCTTGATCATTAACAGGCGTGTTTTCTTTTAGTAATTCGTCGATCATTTCATCGACTAATGTATGTGCCTGAGATTTAATTGCTTCTATATCCATTTATCTAATATCTCCATTCGTGAACATTAAAATATTATTTACGAAAATACATTCTGTTTGATCTGTTAAAATACCGTAAAAGGTTTCATTTAGATTATCAAAACGCTCAACAGATAATTTAGCAGGTTCAATTTCTATATGTTCATCTATTTTTGCTTTAAAAATTCTATTGTATATGGATACATCCTTAATCTTTTTAATTTCTAAATGAATAGGAATTAATTGATTAGGAGTTACCATTAAGTCATCGTTAATTAAACAACAAGATTCTACTTTCCATTGAATTATACCTCTTACTTCAATAGGTTTAAAATTAATTCGACTTAGATGATCATGAGTGATAATATTATCAGAGATCTCACAAGCAAGAATTTCAGCCCCAGGTTCAATACAAGACACATGGACATCTTTGCCAGTTGTAGTTTTAATCATAGCATTTTCATTAAACATTCCAAATCCATCTATCACAGTCATCTCCCTTCTTTCATTATTCTGTCAAGATATCTTATTGACTTATGTAAATATTCATATGTCAATTTAAATATATCAACACCTTTTTTGTTTTGTGTATTACCAGCTACATTTAATCTCTTGATATTATGTCTAAGAATCCAGATAACAAAGTCTTGAATCGAGGGAGGATTTAAAAGATAAATATCAAAATGTGGTTTTTTAAATTGCTTAATAGCATTCAATGTACATATTTCACCAGCTGAGTAAAAATCTACACAACATCTAATTGTGGCATCTGTACACTTTACATTTTCATAGGTTCTCTCTTTATATCCTCCTTTATGTTCTTGTAATCCATATTTTCCTTTTAACAGATCTGGATTAGGACCATCTTTCATCATAAAGTTTTTAGGAGCCCATCCAAGTATCCTAATGTTATTTGTTAACCCGACTTCTAATCCTGCAATATCAGCACCTGTTTGGCCACCAGATATAATTAATTCAATCATAGTGTTCTCAAAACTTTGCCGCAACGTTTACAGTATAAACTAGAATACACTTTAAAGTATTCTATTGGCTGCGCTTTAAGTTTAACAGGATCCGGTTGAATACCTTCATCTGCTAAACAAGTTGCTCTGTGGTCATTCATTAGTGTACATAGAAATCCTATTGCTAATGAATGAACTAATCCTTTCCAACAGTTCTGTATAAATTCAAAAATCATATTTATATTACTCCGTATGGTCTATTGAGTTACATTGTTTAGGGGGTATCCATGCCTTAAAATATGCAGGTGATTTTTTATTATGTTCTTCATCTAATGGTTGGTTTTCAATTGCTTCATAAAAGCTTGTCCAACCAATACAGAAAGGAACAGCAAATTCACCAAATATTTCAGCATCATTACTGGTTACATAATAGCCTTTTGACTCTCCACATTTACATGTGCGAATCTCATCAGCTCCATCTAGTTTGAACACATCATGACATTTCTTACAGTATACAAGTTTCATCTTTGTTGTGCCGGTGGTTGTTTTAATAATGCCTGTTGTTGATGTCTTGTCATTTGTGCTCTAGTCATCTTTTTTGCTGCTTCATTTTTGGCTTGTCGTAAACGTATTGCAGTTGTATTTTTACTAGGATTACGATTAAGTTTAGCACCTGGAACTATCATACCTACAGTGTCACCATCAAAATCTCCTGCGAATTCATCTACAGGACAATGTGGAGATGACATTTCTTCTTCAATATAGAATTTAATTTTTTCGAATATTAAATCAGTTCGTTCTGAATCATCTAATATCCCTTTAATTAAATCATATGTTTTAACTTTTACTTCAGAATGAATTAAATTACCACATATTGATACATCGGTTTCTAATGTAAATATAGAGTCTGCTAAAATAGGGATTCTACCAAGATTACCATCACTTAATACTGCTCGATTGCCGTCAATACCGAAGAAGTCCGAGTTCTCATAAAATATGATTTTATGGTCTGTTATTTCTTCTAAAAAGTATATTTGATGTTTTTTAGTGGTTCTATTAAATCTATCGAACAATGCTAATAATGCCATTAATCGTTCTTTATCCTTAATCATAATTCTGCTCCAATAATCTGATTTGCATGTACTTCATCATCTTTTTTAATAGGAACATTAACTTTAAACCTTTGGGTTGTTATAGTACAAAATTTATTACCTTCCGTTATTACTTCAACTAGACCATCTTTAGAGTCTCTTAACGCAATACCTATAGGTACAGGTGGAGGCAACATAGGTAGAGGCACCATAGGTTGATCATACATACTACAAATATCCATATCCACAACAAATGGTGGGTCATCAGATTCATAACCTTCAGAAGCATCAAACTCAGCTGGTATATTATCAGCTATATAGAATTCAATCTTCTCGAAAATCATATCTGTTTCTTTATCATCATTTAATATTCCACCAAGTAATTCAGATAAATATGAAACTATTTCAACTTTCATATCCTTTCCATTAACAGGACTTTTTATTTTATGATTAACGGAAAAGATAATGTTTAGTTCGTCTAATGCTTCGTCCATAATGTATCCATATTCACCAAAAACTTTATATCTAGTATCATCATGTTTAATCGGCGAATGGATAATATGTCCTTTAGAAAGTGATTCTATACAGAAATTTAAATTATCCATTTCTGATCCTTGGCCATCTGCTTCAAATTGTGTTATTTTCTCAATAATATTAACTAAACGGATATCTCTCTCTGGAGTCATATTATTATCCTTGTTAAAAAGGTCGGTATAAATATCTCTAAATATACCGACCGATTTTTTACCTCTTGTCCTTATCTGTTACTGGCCCGGTTGCTCCACATCGTTCACACTCTAAGTGTGTTATATGATTTCGCACCCATCCAAATCTACAGGCTGGACATCTCATGACTATTTGTGGTTCTTGTTCTGCAACTTCAGTCAATACTACCTCCTTACCATACAAGACTGGTTCCACAGTCTGAACAGCATTTATGCGTCGATTTGTTTTTGGTTCCACAAGTCTTGCATTCAACCTTTGTCTTAATAGTCAAGGGTTGTTGTACAGGTATACTCGGAGCAATTCCTCCAAGAAGTTTCAAACAAATAGTATGTGACACGTCTTCTAATTGACCAACATGACCAACTCTAAATTGTTGTGAAGATGTTTGTCCAGGAACAGTGATACCTCTATCGTTATCTGTTTCTTGATGAGATAAACTATCCATCACAACTTCGTTTCCAGTAGAAGCCGAAGCTGTAGCTACAGGATCACTATCATAAGATACATTATCATTTAAGACTCCACCATACACATTTCCTCTCATACCTTTTACTTGAGATGAAAACGCGGATCTTTCAGTGTCATGTCCAAGAAAATTGCTATTTCTGAATTGAACTTGATGAATAGGAAGTTTAGGTCTTTCTTTCTCAAAGGTATAATCAATCTCGACAATACCATCTTCAAGTTTATCTCCTCTATGGTCAGAGATTTTATCTGTTTTCTCAATAAACTTAAAGCTAGGACCTTCATTGAAATTACCGTTAATAATAAATCGTTTCAAGTCTACAGTTTCTTTAGGCTCAACAATAAGACCACCACCGTCCAACACATCGGTTCCGTCTATACGGATACCAACAACGGCTTTACGGGATTCAAGATTTTTTAATAGAATACTGTATTCTGATCCAAAAGGAAGATATACTTTATCACTATCATGTTCTCTTAATATTCTTCCACCGACTTTTACACTAACAACGAATCTGTCTTTGTAAACCATTTTTCTCTCCTTTAAAATCGCACAGTCTAAGCGATTGTTGTGTTTAAAGACTGTCTTAGAAAAATAAAATAAATTGGTAAACTGGGCGGGCGGTTAAGCCAGCACCCAGTCACCATTGTTAACTCCCAAACGTTATCCAGCAGCGATACCAACGATACTAAATCTTGTCACGGAAGTGCCTACGAGTAGGACATAGGACTTTATAGTTTCAGATTAGATAATCCTACTATTGAGGAACTACCCCCTTATCTAAAATTTTCACCACAAGCCAGAGGAATGCCGAGAGCCAGGGCTCCGGGATCGGCCATGTCGCCCGCGGAATTAACCGCCAGCGGACATAACTCCAGGAATGGGCTTGGTTGCTACATGATCAGGTTAAGAGTTGTTATACTTACTTTAGGCCCGATCAGAGCACAGCTATCCTCGTACGTTAGAGCACCTAGGGTGAAAAGTAAATACCCTAACGAGTTATTAATATTATTTCTATATAAACTTTGAAATTATTAAAAAAATAGTTGATACGGAGAGACCGAAGTCTCTCATACCAAACCTTAATGATGGGACGAAAGGATTTGCAGAATTAGGTTTACCGTCATGAAATATAAATTTCATTCAATTCGTTGACCAATTTTTATGTGATCACGGGAGCCATCATAGACTGTCCAAAGTCTGTCCTATGAACTCACACCTCACAGTCCAGATTATCATTAACCTATATCCATAGAATTAATAGTAGGCTTCTCGTGTGGCCTTTACATTAATCAAAAGGGTGAGGAGATCTTGATTAATGGGACAACTGTTTTTAAAAAAAAGATACGACCAAAGGATTATATTTTTGAGAGCGACTCTATAATCCTTTGATAGTACAAACAATTTTGGATAGCTGAAAACTGTTACTTACAGTAATATTGACTCACAAAGTTCAATATCCTGTTTACTTAGCTATAGGGCGATAGTGATATTAACTGCTATCCTAAAACCTGCTGCAGACAAGTTAAGTCAATCCACTTCTACCGTATCTTTACATCTAATTCACGACTTGGATATCGTTGCATGAAAAAGATGGCTTAATTCCGTTGGCAGATTGAATTAAGTATGTATAATATTTCTATATCAAAATCGACAAAATAAAAAAAGTTTGAGGCGAACGGAACCGTATCTATACGGTTCCGCTCTTACCCCAACACTTTGTTAACGCAGGCAATAGCATACCCCATGACGCGCATGTTCGATATCGAGCCAAAGCTCACCTAGGATATCTCCCTTCCAGAATTATAAGTCTCTTATAAGTGTAGACGTATAAGTAGCTATTAAGATAGCCGATCAACCATCTTTAATACTTATCATCCCCTGCTTGACATAATTTCACGAACTCTTATTGGGAGATCGAAGCCCAATAAAATATCGCTACACAGCTTCGTTCCTATAACAGGACGAACTCAGCCAATCTATTAATATTATTTCTATATTAAAATTGAAATAACTAAATTTTAGATCTCTCGATCAAATATTTGTCTACGGTCTGTTGGTCCCCAATCAATATCATCGAATGTAAATTTATCATTACGAACGACTTGATCTAAGTCTTTCTGCATTTGTGTTTTTAAATGCCCATCCGTATCTATTACACAGAAATTTGTTGGCTTCCATTTATCCCAAAAACTATTTTTAATTGGGTTCCGATTTTCTCTAGATTTCAATCTTATGTTTTTATGAAATATTAAGATCGTTTCTAGTTGAACATTAACTTTTGCATAATACTTACGACCAAGAGTTATGTCTTCAAACTCTATTTCAAAGACATCAGAATCACCTACACGAATTAGAGTATGTAACCGAGAAACAGATACAGCTTTTGTAGCAAGTATTTCATTTATTAACTCGATCATACTTGCCTCCTGTTATTACCCCATAAGTTGTTTTCTAGCTTCATCAATAGTTTTATTTGCAATAGCTTCTGCTAATTCCCAAACATAACTGTAAAGATGTAGTCCTTTAGATCTAGCAATGATAGATCCACTTTCTACACCAATTTCTCCAGCAACTAATTGTTTAAGTAATTCAATACCACCAAGGTTTGCTGGAAATCCTCCCCATAGATCCCATGATCTAAACTCAGGAAAGAAATGAAGATATGTTTTACCATCTTTTGCGGTTTGTATGCGAGTATCAATCTCTCTTAAACAAGGAGGATCAATAAGCAACATATCGGAGGGATGGGCAACCTGAAGAACCATTTGATTATTTCTATAACCTTTTTCTTTATAGACACGAGTCAAGAGTTCATTCTGGTTAACATAAGATTTACTACCTTCATTAATGATAATCTTTGGATCCTCCCAATATTCTTTCTCCTGAATAAGAATTTCGCGCCAATCCTTTTTATCAGGAGACTGCAATTTATTCATACGATATAATTCTTGCCAGTCTAATGGAATCTCATACTTAGTCAATCTCTGCCCATATGTATAAGATTCATCAGGGGCTAATTCCGAACCCATAAGATACGTTGATAGATAATCATCTAAATAACCATCCTCAACAGGATTTGGTATAGTTTGTCCTTCCGCCAAGTGAGGGAGTAAACGGTTAATATCCGCTTCTGAGTTATAACCCGGATTAATGATGTGTATATCAATGTAATCGAATTCTAACCTCTTGTCTCCCTTAAAGCTCCCTCTGTCAATTTTAAAGTCGCCCCCATGGGCCAAACATTGGAAAACAGTTTGGAACCAGGCGTCAGGTAGATCTGTAGCTACAATATGTACGTCATCTAAAAGTTTTTCCATTTACTTTCTCCTACAACATGAATTTAAATAGTTTCTTTTCTAAATCATAGATTTTCTTTTTCTCTACTCCGCCTCCAATTAGTAACTTACAAACATCATCTATATGAGTAGTCACTGTAGGTATAATCTTACAATTTCTATATCTTTGATGGTCTAATAGATAGAATTTAATCTGAGGCTTTAGATTATAAACAAATATATCAAAATTATATTTAAAACCAACATGTTCTCTACCAACCCCTTTAGCTTGTTGATATATTGATTTCTTAATACTTATCTTTTCACCATTATTCTCTAATTTATAAATAGCACGATCAATTTCAAACCAACCATTCATATCTTGTGCATGACCACTAACTGGTCTTAATCCAGGTAAATGATCAGGGTGTTTTGGTAGAGGTTGTTTCATCTCTTGTTTATCAACAACATGAGATGGAATACTTGGATCGAGATCTGCTTGACCCCATCCATATAAGTTACCACCTCTTTCTTCTGCAATAAACATTTTAGTTCCTGGATCGATCATCCACATCTCACTGTCTTTTGTTTCAGCAAGAATATGAATTCGTTCCATTCCTGTATGCTGATAAAATTTACCTAACTCGAATGCATTACTCACGATCAATAACTCCGCCTAATTTATTAATAGATTCGGAAGGGACTGGAGTAAATCTAAGACCTTTATAATTTGGTTTAGACACAGTATCATAAAACATAGATTTAGGTCTATGATATACTTCTCCAGAAGCTGCAGACACATATGTAACTAATATTTCATTAGTTTCAGTATGTTTTCCTTCACATAATACAATATATAATCCACCTTTAAAATGCTGATATGATTTAAAATTCATTAGTTTATTTTAGTATCTATAGGAGGTGTAGCTTGTTGTTGTGCAGATTGTTTAGCTTCTTCTTGTTTCTTTGCTAATTCCATCTGAACTTGACCATATACACTTCTTAGATTATGCATCTCTTTTTCTCGTCTGATAAAGAGTTCACGAGTAAGTTGTATGTCGTATAGACCATCATGCAATCTAGTTTCATCAATTTCAATACCTTTTAACTTAGCAATCGTCTGTAATTGAAAGTTATCAATTGTATCTCTAATTGAATACCAATCTGCCATATACATTAACATTACATCCACACATGGATACCAAAAATACGATCCAATATACACATCATTATTCTTTTCAAAGAATTTTCTAAGAACTGGAAAGTCAAATGAATGAGAATTGTATCCTACAAAAATAAATTTATCTTTCTTATCAAATTTCTTAACATATTTATTCAATATATCTGTAATCATTTTATAAGCAACTTCAGGAGCAACAAATTTGTTGTCTTTATTCTCGGCAATAATATCAGCTGTGATACCATGTTTGTCGGATGCTTGTTGCTCAATTGGTGGATCGCCTGGAAAAGGTTTAATAAAAATATCGAATTTTTCTTGGATTACCCAATTAATTTCGATAGCCCCAGACAACTGGATTAAAGTTGTATTTTCTGGGTGAGGATTACCAGTCTCTAAATCAATGTAGCAAATTTTCTTTTCGTTCATAATTTTGCCTCAATAAAAAAATTTGTAAATATCGGTTAACATATTTCTATGCTAACCGACATTTGGTTTTAAATGGACAGTATCCTAATATCTCTCTCAGGAGATACCTTGCGATAATATTCATGTCTATCTGACTTCTCTTTCCAAGTCTTCATGTGCTCACCTTTACATTCTTCGGGAAGTCGTTCAATGTAAAGAATATGGTCAGTCCAATAAGGTTTAATTAATGGATGAGCATGTTTCAATGCTTCCGGATAATTACCTTCAAGTAATAATCTCGTACATGATCCTGGATCAAGTCCATATTTCATCCAGAGATCGATTGCTTCTATGATACTTTGATCTACTCTTAGATTCATATGAACTCCTGTTTTTGGTGGGCAAATGTTTTAAACTGTTTCTCACATAGTAGGATATAATATCCTCATTACTCTCCATCTCGAAAGATTTTAGTAAAGACCGTATAGAAATAGGTACTGTATGTTATAGCAAATAAATTTACTATAGCAGTTTCCCTTATATGTATAAGGCCCCTGCGAGCGATTTAAAACAATGCCCATAATGGTGGTCCCTTCTGGATTCGAACCAGAGACTGTCCGGTTATGAGCCGGAGGCTCTACCAACTGAACTAAAGGACCGTTTTATATTGGATGGGCTGACAGGATTCGAACCTGTGCATACAAGGATCAAAACCTTGTGTCTTACCGCTTGACGACAGCCCATAATTTTTAAGATGGTACCAAGAACGAGATTTGAACTCGTAAGGGCAATTTGCCCGCAAGATTTTAAGTCTTGTGTGTAAACCAGTTCCACCATCTTGGCACATCTAACTTTTTACTACAGATAATATTTCTATATTAAAAAGTTAAATACTAAACTTCAATTAGGCTTCTACCGGAGGAGCGTCTACCGGGGAAGTCTCTTCTTTAGCAGCTTCTTCCATTGCTTTCTTAACAACGGGAAGTGCAATCTGTACATCATCTTTCAATTTGGCGGCTGCCTTAAAACGTACTGCTACTTTCTCAGGTACGTCAATAGGTTCACCATTGGACGGGTTACGACCAGTAGTAGGTGCCTTGTAAGTTACTCTCAAGGTACCGAAATGTTGAATTGTTACACTCTCTCCACTTTTCAGAGTATCTGTAAAATGGGCCATGATAGTATCAACAATTCTTTTTGCTCCAACTTTTGAAATGCTTGATTCCTGGGAAACCAGGTCAACTAATTCTTGTTGCATGTTCGCCTCCAATGCGTTTACATTATGTTTATTAAAGTTTTTTCCAGATCAATATAATCTGAATACGTTAAAACGTTCTCTATAAACCATTTCCGTATAGGATATGGTTTACCAGTAAAATATACGATACTGTCATAATTATTTATATCTGATTGCATTCTTAAAATTTTGACAGTTTCTTTATAAGGTTCAATAAATAATATTTGATCTTTAAATGGAACAGGAAAATCATCTGTTGTTAAATAGTTACTTCGTCTCGTTATAATCAATTTTTCAATTTGATTTATGAGACTGTCTCTCGCCTCTAAATCTACATCGCTATTGGGAGGTATAGTTGCGGCGTCTATTCGTTTTTTAGCAGTCACGCTAATATGTCCGGGTTGTATACCGCCAGCACCAAAATCAAAATCCATACCATCTGTAAAACCATCAAACTCAATGAACTCACCTTGTCTCTTTTTAAAGGTTCGTTCCATAAATGATGGTTTTATAATTAAATCTTTGAAAAATTGAATTACTCGTTTCATTTTTTACCTCAATAATAAATTTAATAGTACCGTAATGGGTAGTAAATAACCTACCCACGGTATCTTATACAGGACTGATAGGTCTGAGTTTATTCTACAATCTCAATCATTACACGTTGTCGGTTCTTGGCGGCAGCAGCAGTTGCAATAGTTCTCATTGCGGATGCTGTTTTACCTCGTTTGCCAATAATCTTTCCAAGGTCAGTTTTATCAACTGTTACTTCATAAACTGTTGTGGATTGACCTTTTATCTGATTCACAATTACATTTTCCGGCATGTCTACAAGGGACTCAACCATTTTCTTAATCAATTCTTTCATCTACAACTCCTTTTAAAGCTGTCCTGTATATAAAATTAAAATTGGGAGGCGTATCATTAAATTAATTTAAACTACAATTATATATAACAATACGCCACAATTGGTGGAGGTGGCGAGAGTTGAACTCGCGTCCAAAATGTATTCAATACTAAGATATTACAACCATTGTTTTGGTGTCGTTCACTATCTTACAGAGTCATACCAAAACGGGTACTCTTATAGGATTGTCTTATGCGATTCGGGTATTCGTTTCTGAAAGCTCGCAATGTTTTTGTTTCTTTCAGAAATATATCCTCCTTAGTCTACGCCCGATATCAATTAGGAGATATCTATAGTTCGGACGGATAGCTTCGCAAAGCTACCAAGCTTAACAGAATAACCTAGGGTTACGCTGCGAGAGCTTCTGAATAATCGTCTGCGATTATATTTTTGGCCATGTTCGTAACGGAGTTGCATGCCGCCTCCGGGTTGTCTTATTACCTTCAATCACTCTGTCGAAACCATTTCACCCCCAAATATTATTAAGTACAAAATTGAAAAAATGTTTTTTCCAATTCAATACAATCTTCTTCACTATCTGTTAATGTATATAAACATTCAATAAGATATAAAGAATTACCTTCTCGACTATTGTATACCAAATAATCTTTAGCAGATGGCATTTGATATCCAAGTTCATCATAAATATGAACATATGGTTGATTATATTCGTCAAGCATTATAGTCCCAATATTAGTATCTTTATATGTAAAATCTTCAATAAATCTTGATTTTCTATTTCTTATTGATTTGATTATATTATTAATAATTGTATCACATTTAGAAAAACCAGTCTTCAAATTTAAACATAATCTAAGTTTATCAAAATCTGTTAAGCTTGTTTTTGCTGCATTAGAACAATATGTAGATACTAACGGTAACATAGTCACTATTGACCAAATCATAACGGATACAATTGGATTTGAAACCATGCTAGAGGCATCTCTACCTGTAATAGCTAAATTAGCAAGTAATATTGTTATTAAGATTGCATACACACCTAAAACTCTAAGCCCAAATGTTCTTATCTGGGAACTATGATTTATACACCATACTTTATGTCTCAAAAACATAATCACTCCAAATAAATTATTTATAGTATAATTTTATTATTTCTATATCAAATGTGAAAAAATGTAATTTTATGGACTAATTGTATATGTTGAACCAGGGTTCATAATCATTATATTACGAGCAC
>PJEL010003859.1_pt1 | contig 12570 bp, 13 predicted proteins | sample 1853271 | NCBI WGS metagenome assembly PJEL01 (sample SAMN08108733, study PRJNA415343) | Invertebrate metagenome, whole genome shotgun sequencing project. | host: Globobulimina | place: Sweden: Gullmar Fjord | collected 2015-08 | reverse complement strand
CCTCAAGTCCACGAGGATGATCTTCCCCCGCCCGCCACATTCATGGCAGGTGCCCCGGATGCGCTCCAGTCGTCTCACTTTCGATAACAGATTTCTCATGGGTCATGCCTGCGCTTGTTGTTCTTCATCCGACAGGCCCATCACCCGCTGGATGATTTCATAGTCACCCGGGTTTTCCTCGGGGTTCGCCAGGATGTCATCGATGAGCCGCCCGACGCGCTCTCGGTCCTCTGGCGTCATCGTGAACTCATCGATCTCGCGTTGCGCCTGGGCCGCATCCTCCAGTTTGGCAACACGGCGCTTCAACCTCATGCCGCCTCCCTCTGTGATCGCATGGCTTGCCCATGTTGATGGTCATGCCCTGTGAGACAGGGCAACCACGCGCTGCACTTGCCCACATTCCACCGAGACCTTTCGGAATCCACTGGATGTGCCTCGCTGTCAGAGGTAGTCCTCCTGTCCACATGCCAGAAGCCTCTTTCACTGAACACCAACAGAAAGGACATTTCATGAAGAAAAACGAGATCAAAATCGGCGGCGTCTACAGCACTAAGATCACGGATCGGGTAGTTCCCGTACGCATCGAGAAAGCGAATCCCGCAGGCGGATGGGACGCCACGAACCTCAACACCAAGCGGAAGGTCCACATCAAATCGGCGGCGAAGCTCCGGGGGAAGGTCGCCAACCCGCCGAACGGCGACACGGCCACGACGTCGCCCACGTCGGCCAAGGGCGAGATCAAGGCGACTACCGAGGCCAAGGCTGCTGAGGTCGCGACAGGAGCGAACACGGCGGCTACGGACCCCAAAGGCGAGGTCAAGGCGAACCAGGAGGCCAAGGGTCCGAAGGACGCAACGCCGCCCAAGTCTCGCGGCGACGCCAAGCCGAAGAAGCGCCTGGGCATCCTCGATGTCGCAGTCCAGATCCTGGCGAACGCCACGGACCCGATGGGCTGCAAGGACATCGTGGAAAAGGCCATCGCTGAAGGTCTGTGGTCTACGAAGGGCAAGACACCCCACGCCACGCTCTACGCCGCAATCACCCGAGAGATCCAGGCCAAGGGCGATGACACCCGATTCGAGAAGGTTGAACGCGGCCGGTTCCGGGCCCGGCTGCGTAAGGCCGGCGCATGATCGCATTGGATCCACTTCCTCGCCACCGCCTTGGCGCTCGCCGGGGCGTTTTCTCCGGTGCCTATGAGCAGGTACACCCACCTGCCGCAATCTGCGGCCTGCGATCTGGGTTCCGATTGTGGAGTTGGCAGGTTTCATCGTTCGGAGCGATCCTTGCCCTCTACCGCCATTTCCAGGTCCGCAACGCGTGCCGCCAGATCATCGAGTTCGATGCCTTCGCGTCCGAACTTGAGGATTGCCGTCGCCGCCTGCACCTTCGAGGTGTGGGGTGCCTTTTCATCCATCATGACCTGGGCCAGCGTGTTCACTGCGAGCGGGGCGTACCGTTGCGTCAAGGCGATCGCCTGTCCGAAGGCATCGCGCCGGGCCCTGCGGTAGGCCTTCGAGAACTCCGCCTCGCGCAGCCAACGATAAATAGTCCGCTCGCCAACCTTCGCTGCCCTCGCTGCTTTGGCAATGTTGTGCTCGTTCAGCAGTGCGATGATCGCCCGTTCCTGCTTCGGGCTCAAATTGTCTGTGAGATTCCCGGCCATTTTTGTAGATCCCCCGTCAGAATCAATCTTCAAAGTCGAATGCCCGGCTCGCTCTTGGAATGCTCATGCATCGATGTTTCGGATTGTGATCCTCGATCCTCACGGCTGCCTCCGCTCTGCCGTTCTTCCGGTAAACGCTTCCCATCGCTGCACGATAACATCGCAGTACGCGGGATCGATCTCCATAAGGAATGATTGACGCCCGGTCTGTTCGCAGCCGATCAACGTGGATCCACTGCCACCGAAGAGATCGAGGATGTTCTCTCCCGATTTCGAGGAGTACTGGATCGCCCGCACGGCCAGTTCGACGGGCTTCTCGGTCAGGTGCACCATTGATTGAGGATTGACCTTTTTCACGTGCCAAAGATCCGTGGCGTTGTTGGGGCCGTAGAAGTGATGTCCCGCTCCCTCCCGCCAACCATAAAAGCAGATTTCGAATGCCCCCATCATGTCTTTTCTGGTCAGAACCGGGTGCTGTTTATCCCACACGATCCCCTGACTGAAGTACAGCTTGTTGGCCTTGAGCGGCCCGGGGTAGTTGCCGAGGTTGCCGTAGCCGCCCCAAATGAAAAACGACCCACCGGGCCGGAGGACGCAGGCAATGTTGCCAAACCACGCGTGCAGCATCTCGTCGAACGCCTCGTCGGTGACGAAGTCGTTCTCGAGCGGGCGGTCCTTCGCCCGCATCTTTCTGTGTGTTCCCTTCGCCTTCTCGGGGTGACGAGCCAAGTCAAACTTCTGATGATGCTTCTCTGGCGATGAGAATGACGAGTGCCCGGCGGCGATCGCGTTGTTGCTGCGGGGCTCGACTTTGACGTTGTACGGCGGATCAGTGTTGACCAGGTGGATCGTGGCGCCATCCAGCAGCCGGTCAACATCCGCCTCGATACCACTATCACCGCAGAGCAGGCGGTGATTGCCGAGAATCCACAGATCGCCGGCCTGCGTGATCGGATCATCCGGGGGCTCGGGCACCTCGTCGGGATCGGTCAGACCGACCGTTCCACCGTCAGACAGCAGTTCATCCACCTCCTCGGTGGTGAAGCCCATCAGTTCCACGTCGTAGTCCAGGGCCTTCAACTCGCCCAATTCGATGGGAAGGAGCTCCATGTCCCATTCGGACAAGGACGCCGTTTTGTTGTCGGCGATGCGATAAGCGAGGATCTGCTCCGGCGATAACTCGGTCGCCACGTGTACCGGGACCTGCTCGAGCCCCAACTCCTGCGCCGCTTTCCATCTGGTGTGGCCCACGACGATCACACCTTCCTCGTCCACGACCACTGGCTGCCTGAAGCCGAATTCGCGAATCGATGCCGCAACCGCGGCGACCGCCCCATCATTCTTCCGGGGGTTGGCCTCGTAGGGAATGATCTCGTCGACGTTACGTTGTTCGATCTTCATCTTCATGCCTCCATGCAAATTAGATGGCGCGATGTCCATCAGCACTCGTTCGGTGGTTCTGCGGTGGTGACGGCGTGTATGACTGATCAATCAATCGCCGCCATATCCGGCGCTGAGTGCGCCAGTCGATGATCGCTGCGATTGGTCGCAGATCCCGTTCGGTGATCGGATCTCTGCCCCCGGTGGTTCGCGGCAGTGAGAGGAGCGTTTCCTGAATATCCGGAGCGAGGTGAAGTAGGTTCATAATCTGTGTGATACGCGCCCGAGTTACATGCCCCAGTCGGGCCAGTTCCGAGTAGCCCGCTACTTCTCCCTCACGGATCAGCTGATCGAACCTGATGGCCAATGCCATGAGGCGCGTCACGCGGGGCAATGCGCCAGCGGAAGCATCGAGTTCCGCCGGTCTCTGACCGACCTCAGCCCGCTTCCGTCCGCGCTGCTTGGTCGCGAAGTGAACATCGAACTCCACGGTGATCTTGCCGTTGTCGCTCATGCTGCGGCCTCCTCAGCCGTTAGCTCTTGACCAAGCGATAGAAGTCCGGTGGGCCGGAATGTCAGCGAGAGCTTTCCCTTCTCGCCGTCGTAATCAATGCGCTCGATCAGCAGACGCACGATTCTGGCCTGCTCCTTGGGCGACAGCATTTCCCAGACCGGGTCGAACGATTCGAGCGCCTGGGCGACATCGTCCTCGCTCACGATCCGACGACCGGCTGCTGTGACCCGCTCTCGAATCTCCGTCAAACGCTGCTCAGCGCAACGGATGCGTTCGTTCAGGTCCCCAAGTTGCGACACTGTCGAACCGTTGCCTGCCGCGCTGTCAGCCACGAGCCGCCGAAGCTTCCCGTGATATTGTTTGAGTTCACGCTGCAGGCTCGTCTGCTCGCTTTCGAGGCGCCGGATCTCCATCGTCGCCTGTTGCTGAACCTGCTCAATGGTCGAGGCGATCAGGGACGGATCACGTCCGATCGCCCTGATCTGCTCGATCACGAGCCGCTCGATCTCCTCGGCCGGAACCGACTTCGATGGACATGAATCCCAGCCGCGCTTCTGGGCATTGAGGCACACGTAGTACCGGTAGCGCTTGTTGCCGCTCTTGGTCGAATACGTATGCCCCATCGAGCAATTGCAGGGCACGCAGTGGAGCAGGCCCTTCAGCAGGGCACCATACTTGTTCCGCACCGCCGCGCCCCCGGTGCGACGGTTGCGGGCCAGAATCTGCTGAACCCGATGCCAGATCTCCGGTTCGACGATGCCATCATGCTCGCCCTCGTGGATCTCCTCTTTGTAGCGGACCTTACCGATGTACACGACGTTCGTGAGCAGTTTGTGGAGCCTGCACTTATCGAATGGACGGCCTCCACGCTCATGACCTTTGCGTGTAATCCACCGCTTCGTGCGCCAGTCGCGATCATTCAAGACCTCCACCACGGGGATGAGCCCTTCATGCTCCAGGTATAGAGCGCAGATCCGGCGCACACGCTCCGCCTCCTCCTCGTTCACCCGGAGCTTGAACTTCTGGGGGTCAACGTCGTAACCAAGGACGGGATGACCTCCGGCCCATTTACCCTTCCGCCTTGTTGCGGCAATCTTGTGGCGCGTCCGCTCGCTCACGAGTTCGCGTTCGTACTGTGCGAAGCTGAGCATCATGTGCAGATGCAGGCGTCCTCCCGGCTGGCTCGTGTCGAAGGACTCGGTGACGGAGACGAACGAGACGTCGTGCTTCTGCAATGTGTCCATGATCCTGGCGAAATCGATGAGCGAGCGCGTGATCCTGTCGGCTCGGTAGACCACGACACAGCCGATGTCGCCCGCCTCGATGTCCGCAAGCAAACGTCCAATCGCTGGCCTGTCCATGCTCCCGCCCGAGTACCCTCCGTCGTCGTAGCGCTCCGGGAGACAGATCCAGCCCTCGTGGGCAAGGCTCGCGATGTAGTGCTCGGCGCTCTCACGCTGCGCAGCGAGGCTGTTGAATGCCTGCTCCAGTCCCTCCTCGGTGCTCTTGCGCGTATAGATGGCGCACCGGATGGCTGGTGGAGAGTTCGATGGGTGTCTTCGAGTCATGGCTGAATCACCGTGGTGTTCTTCTGCTTGGACGATTCCAAACCGAAGAAGAGGTATCCGTTCCAGTGCGAGCCGGTGATCGCTTTCGCGACCGCCGACAGGGACCGGTACACCGTGCCTTCGTAGTCAAAGCCATCGGACAGAACGCGAACCTGTAACGTCTGGCCTCGGTACTCTCGGATGAGAAGCGTTCCGGGCATCGGCAGTCGATCATCCGCAGGTAGATCAACACCCCTCGTCACTTTCGTCCGGGTAGCACCAACGACACCTGAGTCCTCCTGACCCCCATTTCCGGGGGCCGGTGCCCGCAGACGAAGATCGGCGTCGTTGGCGATCTGGAGCGCACGGTCACGGAGCCGACCTGCCCGCTCCTCCATATCGCCCTCGTCAAGAGCTTGCACGCGCCACGCGATCCGCCTGAGCAGATGTTGTTTGTGACTGGAACGTGCCGGTTCGCCAAAGACCTCAGCATGCTTCTGGCGAAGCTCCGGGACCGTCATCTGCCTAAGCTGGCGTAAAAGTTGACCTACATTGATCGTCATCTGGAATTCTCCGAGTTGTTAACCCGAACGCCATCAGGGCAAGGGACGGCGGACAAGGCAAGGCCATTCCGAGAGGATTCCGGAGAGGTTCCAAGAGTGTGGTTTCCCGTTGCGCTTCCAGCGCTTAGCCGGAGAACACCACGTGCGAGAACGCCAGCGATCTCCTCGATCCGCTCGCGATCAGTCATGTCGTCCACATCGCGGCCGTACGAGATGTTCCCCGTGCCATCGCTCATGCCTCGCCCCTCCCATCATTCTCATGCCCTATCGCCACCGACCGAACCGCAGGCGATCGCCGCAGCATCTCGAACAGAACGCGCCCGAAGGCCAGTTCCTCGGCCTCGGCCCGGCTTAGCTCCTGGTCGTATTCCAGTACCGCGGCCGTCTCCTCAAACAGGTCCTCCAAGTCCTCTCGAATGTCCGTATCCGGGCAGGAGGACAGAAGCCGCCCCGCCGCCGCCGCCCAATCGTTCATGGAATCTGATGGGGTGTTTCCGCCGGGAGCGCGGGGACACAACGCGGAATCGCCCATGGCTTGGGCAGAATAGCGCTCCCGAGCCTCTCGGAGGCGCAAGGGAGCGCAGGAGCGCGAGTCCTCAGTTCTGGCTCCTTGCGCCGTTGCGCTACTTTGCGCTTCCGAAGGGGTCGGGGACGCTAAAAGCCAGCAATCATGGACGAAAGAGCGTTGCGCTCCTGCGCTCCCCACGGGAATGGGCCGGGTTTTTTCTAGACGGTCTTGCATAACACCCGCTCCTGATTAGGGGCCAGGTCATCGAGCGTCGGAAGCCACCTCGCCACCGCATCTGGCACCTCGGCCACGATTCGCCATGTGGAGGGGATTCGCCCCCGCCCCGGCTCGACCTGTTCCACGACGCCAGCGTCTCTCAGCGTCGCTAAGTACCCGCCCATCTTGCCCCGATTGCAGATGATCGCGTCGTCCTTTGCCGCATCGGTGGTGGTGAAGATATCGATGCGTCCGTAGCGCTCCTCCAGACGTTGTGCGAGGCGCGCCGCAGCCTCGGGGACGGCGCTCCCCAGCGAGCGAGCCAACGGTCCGCTCAGGAGCCGCCTGGCGATTATGTAATCGTCCAATCTCGCCTCGATCGTGTCTCCGTGCTCCAACTCGTCATCTGTTCTCTGACGCTGGTGCAGGAGCGCCACCGCACGCACACAGTCGATGATGTGGCCGATCGCCCGCCGCGCTTCCGGCCGCTCGGTGGGGAGGCACGACGCGATCTTCTCGGCATACGGAACGACGACTTTCACGCGGCGCAGCAGGCGGTGCATTGCGTGGTGACGGGCGACTACGGCTACACCCTCCGAGCCGGAACGCTGTGCACGTGCAGCCGCGGCGTTTACGACACGTCGGGTCTGCTCAGGCGACTCGTCGGTGCTGAGGAGCAACATGCGGTTCGCATCCTCATCAAATAGGCGAGTTTGCGTCGTACTTTCAACAAAACTGACAGGACCAGGCTGGTAAATGATTACCGTCTGGAGTCGGCCACCGATGTTCATCGTGACAACCTTGGTCAGTTCGCCGGCGCTGATCATCTCTCGGAGTGCCCGCTTGGCTTCGGCACGCTCATCATCGCGTCCCCGTGCCCGCTCACCGGCCACGACGAATCTGTGCATCAGACGTCCGGAGTTCAGGTAGTACAGAGCATTCGGTGTTAGGTCGGTGGCGATCAGCTTGGATTCGTCAGGAAACAGGCGCGCCACACACTCGATGGTGTAGGATTTGCCGCTGCTGGTCGTGCCTTGGACGCTGCTGGCCAGCGGGCGATCAAGCAATCGAGACGCACCGACGACATACAGCGTCAACGCTAGCTCCTGCTCACCCACAAGCCCGAGTGCGGCTATGTCGATCAATACTCGATCAACGAGCTGTGGATCTGCGAGCATCCGCTCGGCCTCTTCGATCACAGCGACTGGCATCGCTTCCAGTTCCCGAGCGACTTGATCATCGTGCGCGGCGAGCAATTCATCGCGCGAGGTCGGCGCGGCCTTCGTGCCCTTAGGCGGCACCGGAGCCGCGGCGCATTCCAACAACCGCGACTCGACCACACCGAGAGAGATATCCGTTTTCTCGGCGATGTCATTCGAGAGCTTCTCCCGGGCTGGCCGCGATGACAGATTGATGTCCTCGACCGCCACGAGCTTCTCGCCGATTGAGATCGTGACCCGCGACTTCACGCGGCCGGGTACATGATCCGCATTGATTGAAAGATCGGCGGCGTGATCCGGCTGCGCCTCCTCAGCGGTTGAGATGAGAGTTTCCAGCAATTCTCGCCCGGCAGCTTCGCACGCATCCCGATCACCCGGATCGACAACGTGAATCTTAAACCAATCGCGCACATCTTTCGATGCCGATGGCGGCAACGTCCAGCGCACAGATAAGTCCCATGCTGTCGCGAGCTTTTTGGCCACTGCGATCGCCCCCTCACGACCGGGGCAGCGTTCTTCGCCATTGGCATCATTCTCCCCTACGACGATGAGGTCTCGATCCTGCAGGAGGATGGCCAGATCTGCGGCACCGCTTCGATTTGACGGTCGACCAACCGAAGTCAGCCCCAAGGCGCAGCACGCAGCTACGTCGGACGCACCTTCGACGATCAGCACAGGGTCAGGGAGACTAAAAAGGTCCGTTGGCAAGATTAGGCCGCGCCTTGTTCCCGAGGGCGCCCCCTTCCTCCCGTCGCTTGCGCGTAAGCTCAGACCGATCAACCGGGTGTCACCGTCATACTCGGCGAAACACCATGCTGCGTCGGGATAGTCATCCTGCCAGTCTGCACCGCCAGCCCTCATTGCCCGCAGATCGGCTGCGGTGCACCAGCCCAAGCCGATCTTCATCCAGGCGCTCGCGGGGACGCCCGTCTCGTACGCGAGCGCGGCCATTCGGTCATCATTCAGTTTGTCACGCTGCGTCTTAAACGCTGCCGCAAGGTCGATGGTCCTATCCGCAGTCGATCGGCCACCTCTGGATTTGGAGCGATCCGGTGCCAGACTCGTGCTGCTGCTACGCTCGGGAAACAGGTCCGCAGGGACCACACCCACCGCCGCGCAGATCGCCTCCACCGAGCAACCGGCGTGACATCGAAGGAGAACTCGTCCATCATCACCCTCAGCAATCGACAGACTTGGTGTCTGATCATGGTGAGCGGGACAGCACGCTAGCCAACCGTTGCTGCTCCGCCGCGCGTTCTGCAATCTTGGCAGGAGGCGTTCAACCGGGATCATTGCTCAGTCCCTCACTCGGAAGTACTTGTGTGCAGCCGGGAATCTGTTTCAGCTTTGAGATTCGCACGTCAAACTCCAGGCCAATCAACCGATGCGTTGCTGTTATGGCAATTAGACACCTTAAAATCAGCGTGTAAACCGATTAATGGCAGAGTGGAGTTTGGTGGAGTTTGCGAAGCCCGAAATGTAGTTTGAAGTGGAGTCTTAAACTACTTTTTTGCTCGGGCTTTTAGCGGCTGATCGAGAGTTTGCTGGCCAAGTGTACACAGGAGTCCGTCCCACTTCGATTTTTCGTCATCGGAGAATCGAGTCGATTGCATTCTCGCTCGCGCAATCAGGCTGACTTCGTGAGGACTGAAATCCTTGCCCTGACCAGCGTCCGCTCTCTCTACGCCAGCCGCATCACATGCTTTTCGAATCGTCGTGGGCGAGCGACCGCTCATCTTCGCCAGATTACTTACGCTCAATTCTATTGGTAGACTTCGTGAGGGATCGTCATCTTGGTGGTCACCGATTGTCTTCCCGAGGTTCTGACTGACCGGCTTCGGAATGGATGACCCGACGTCAGACGAGTCAGGCTCTTGCTCTTCTGCGGTCACCGTTGTCTCCCCCCCGCTCCTCCTGGCGGTAGCTGCCCGGGCCGATTGGTCCCTGGACTCGCGTATGGCAGTCGCTTCGCACTCCGCGATTCGCTCGACCGCATAACAGGATCCACCAAGAATGTCATCAATGACCGAATAGAAGGCATCGATTGGATCGGGGAGAAGAGCGAGCGCCAGCCCGATCGGATCGTCAGGTCGAGGGTTTCCCGCACATCGCCATTCAGCCACTTCGTCGATCGGTATGCTCACGTTGCCCGACCAGGCCATTCGGCGCGCGACAAGCGGCGATCCCTGGATCGGGTTCCACGCGAAATCAAACAGCGTCCAGAGCCAGCGCTCCCAATCGCCGCGGATCGCGATTGTCTCGGCAGCCAAGCCATCGAGGGTCAGCGCATCGACCGAACTCATCCACCGTCCGGCTTCGCCCCCAAGCGTCTTGAACGCTTCGATCCCGGCGCTGGAGCCGTACATATGCCATTCTCGTGTACGACCGGGTCGGAGCACCCCTGACACGAACGTCGGGTCGGTATAGATCATCGCCCCACACGCCTCGGCAACGGGGTTGAGCGAATTCGGTTTCCGGTTCGGGAATCCGCCGTAGCTGGCACCGTCACCCTGCAGAGGCCTCTCCACCATGCTGCAATACAGTGAGTTATGCTGGCCAGCTGCCGTCTCGAACCGCCTGAGCAGCGTGCGAAGGCTAGCCTGACTCACGGACATGATCGATTGCCTTTCTTTGGCTGAGGAGGTGCCGAGCACTCCGAAACCAGAGTTTCGATCCTTGCCGCCGCAAGCGCGGATCGATCTGGACCACTGGGTCCACGCATGTCCATTCTATCTGTTTCGAATTCAGCGGTGATCGAAAGTCGATTTGGAGAAGCAGGCATTGGGAAGCACCGCCTGCAGAGGCAGATTCAGGCTTGAATTAGGCTGAAAACTCCGCAAATGACCGGTGGTGAGTATTCTGTCAGATACTGACGCAGTTCAGGATCGCATTCGGTCCGTATGTATGTTCGAGGGGTACACATGGCACGCGATGACTTCTCCAAAAACGTGATACGCACGGTCGCCCTTCGGGCCGGGTATCATTGTTCTCATTGTCGCGCGCCCACATCTGGTCCCCATTCGGATGCTGAGAAAGCGCTTATCACCGGAGAGGCCTGTCACATTCGTGCGGCGTCACCCGGCGGTCCCAGGTATGACCCAGCTCAGTCCCCCGAGGAGAGAAAGAGCATTCAGAACGCTATCTGGCTGTGTCGCAGCTGCAGCAAGATAGTAGATGCCGATTGTGAGCAGTTTCCTGTGTCCAAGCTGTTGGCAATGAAGGAGGAACACGAGGCGTCGATCGACGGTAAGGGCATTACGCCAAAGCTTCCGGAGATCGAGATCTTGACCGTCCATGGTCTCACTCTGGACCAAGTTGAAGGTGCCAAAGTCTCTCCTGAGGATATGAGGCGGTTGCGGGAGCACGTACTTCGCGTTCGGAATCCGAATGGGATCGAATTGACTAACTTTGACAGCCGACTACAACTACCTGAGCCGGTTGTCGCATCGACTGATGATCGCCCGGCCGGTGTGGAGCTGCAGTGGGCACCCGACCGACCGCAGTTGACGGCGTTTGGCTCAGGATCAGTGGAACGCACGGGTCCACTTCGCCCATGGCCGATCTACATCTGCCGCGCATCCAAACTGCTGCCCGAAAGAACTTTCTCTATACGCTTTCGCACCGTCGAGGCGATTGATGCCACGTCTTTCCTTCCATCGTTCATTCATTCAGAGGAAGGCATGAGGGAGGTGTACCACATACTTGGCTCATTTCAATTCGCGATTGGAAGCGAGTACGTGACGAGGGAATTCTTGGTCCCGTTGGACTTTGATTCAGCAGCCAGGACTATCCGATCTCTTCCTTGCGAGGATGTTGATGGTTCGCGCCAGATTCGCATTGTCACGCTCGCCCCGTGATGCGCACGGATGGCGGACGCTAAAAACGAAAGTGGCAGTGCTGTTAACCCATCGGCTCTGTAAACCAGAGAACCCGAGAGTCTGAGAGGGTTGGTCTTGGGGTGCGAGAGGAACCCCCCCGGTTCGTCTCGGACCCCAAAATGTGGGTTTCGAAACCGAGAGCGCTGGCTGCTGGCCCGAATCACCGCAAACCCTTGTGAATACGTGACTTTGCGCGATCTGCCCCGCAAGCCCGCCGAGAGGCCCGACCGTAAACCAAACAACCGCCGCAATTACGCGACGGTCTGGAAAGCTCCCCCGGCTGGACTCGAACCAGCAACCTAGCGGTTAACAGCCGCTCGCTCTACCAATTGAGCTACAGGGGATTCGCTTGTCGTCCCGCGGCACCTGCCGCAGGGAGGATCAAAGCATATCGGTAAAATGACCGCCGTCAACCGCCCCCACTTGCAGATTCCGCTCAGCCCGCTAAAATGCGTGGCTCGGTCGGCTCGGCCCCCCTCCCCCGGGGCTCACTCACTACCCCGACCGGCGGAGCTCTGAACCATGAAAGACAGCATCCATCCCGAATACCACAAGGACTGCAAAGTCTACTTTCGCGGCGAGCACGTCATGACCGTCGGCGCCACCGTGCCCGAGATGCACGTCGAGATCTGGTCAGGGTCCCACCCCTTCTACACCGGCCAGAAATCCTTCGTCGATACCGCCGGCCGCGTTGAGAAGTTCCAGCGGAAGTTCAAGGGCGATTACTTCAAATCCAAGAAGAAGTAGCTGCCTCACTTGCATAATCCCCAGCCGTGCCCGCCTCAGGTCACGGCTGTTCTTTGCGCCATGCTCATTCAATTTCACGTTGATATAACGCTACGATAACCATGAGCGACGAGATCTCAGAACGCCTGCTGGCCAAGCTCGAAGAGCTCGATGGCCAGCACGAGGAACTCAATCGGCAGCTCGCCGACCCTGAGATCGCCTCCGATCACAATCGGGTGCGGACCATCTCCATCCGAAGGGCCGCCCTGGAGCCGCTCGTGGGAGATTATCGGCTCTACCGCAGCACACGCCGGCAGATCGATGAGATGCTCACGGTTATCGACAGCGAATC
>PJEL010003858.1_pt1 | contig 12576 bp, 9 predicted proteins | sample 1853271 | NCBI WGS metagenome assembly PJEL01 (sample SAMN08108733, study PRJNA415343) | Invertebrate metagenome, whole genome shotgun sequencing project. | host: Globobulimina | place: Sweden: Gullmar Fjord | collected 2015-08 | reverse complement strand
TCTTATTATGTGATTTATTTATACTTCACATCTATTTATTATAATTGTGAAACAAATTTATATAATATTTTTTAGATTATCAAACAATCAATATTAGTAGATTGTATTTAAAAATCCTAATTTTATATACTTTGTTTTAATAATTATATTTATGAACTTTTATATATTTGATATGTATACTGATATTGATTGTATATTTTATTTGCTTTATTTTTAATTTTTATTTTATTATAGTAATTAATTAGATAATTTTACTTTATATTTATTTGTTTTGTATTATCAATTTTTATTTATTTTCTTTGATACATACAATTATTATCTTTACTAAATTCTTAAAATTATTATATCAAACTTTTTTAATTATTTTTCATTCTTAAATTTATTTTTATAAAAAGTTTATTACTCTTACTTCTCTTTAAATTAATCTATGAAAACTTTTTTTATATAAGGAGAGCATTGCAAAATGAGAGTCGAGCGTCAGCTTGGTACTCTAAAATATCCGCAAAGCTAGATTTTTGATACGCAAAATTAGTTTTGCAATACTCTCATATTTTAAAAACAAATTATTAAATTAGATATTAATTTGTAATAATATAAAATCAGATGCTCTTTTATTCACGAAAATATAAAAATTCATTAATTATCTTATGGATATTATTTGTTTCATTTGTTTTATCCATTTCCTTATATATTTTTTGTATATATATTAATTTATTTAATCTTTTTGGAGAACTACCCTCATCTAAAATATTAGAAAATCCTGAAAGTGAACTTTCTTCAGAATTATATTCTGCAGATGGAGTTTTATTAGGAAAATATTTTAGATACAATCGAACTTCAGTAAAATATCATGAGATATCCCCAAACATTATAAATGCATTAATAGCAACAGAAGATAAAAGATTTAAAAAGCATTCAGGAATAGATTTGATAGGACTATTTAGAGCCTTATTTTTATCAATTATATTACAAAAGAAAAAAGGTGGTGGTAGTACAATATCACAACAATTAGCAAAAAATTTATTTCAGACAAGAGGGAATAAATATAAAGGACATTTAGGAAAAATCCCCATTATAAGAACAATAATAATAAAAACCAAGGAATGGATTGTAGCAGTAAATTTAGAAAAAGCTTATACAAAAGAAGAAATATTAAGTATGTATCTCAATACAGTATCTTTTGGAAGTAATACATTTGGAATAAAATCTGCAGCAAAAACTTTTTTTGGTTCTGAATCAAATGAATTAACTATTGATCAATCTGCTTTATTAATAGGACTATTAAAAGCACCAACTAAATATAGCCCAATATTAAATCCTAAAAATTCATTAAAAAGAAGAAATGTTATATTAAGTCAAATGCTAAAAAAATTATTTATATCTAGAGAACAATATAAAAAGTATTCTAAACTTACTTTAAGACTTAAGTATAAGGTTCAAGATCATAATACAGGAATTGCTAGATATTTTAGAGCAATTGTTGGTAATTATTTACTTAAATGGACAAGACAAAATGGTTATGATTTATATGGAGATGGATTAAAAATTTATACAACTATAGATAGTAAATTACAAAAACATGCTGAAGATGCTGTTAAAGAACATATGTCGGAATTACAAGAAAAATTTTATAAACATTGGGGACAAGATAATCCATGGATTCATGAAAGTGGAAAAGAGATAGAAAATTTTATTGAAGATAAAGCAAAAAAGACATCTTTTTATAAAAATTTGAAAAAAGAATATGGAGATAATCAAGAAGCCATTGACAAAATAATGAATACTCCAAGAAAAGTAAGAATATTTACATGGGATGGTGAAGTAGAAGTAAATATGAGTCCTTTAGAAGAAATAGCATATAATAAAAAATTATTAAGAGTTGGTTTAATGTCTATAGATCCTAGTACAGGAAATATAAAAGCTTGGGTTGGTGATATTAATTTTAAATTTTTTAAATATGATCATGTCTTTCAAGGTCAAAGACAACCAGGTTCTTTATTTAAAGCTTTTGTTTATACAGCAGCAATTGATAATGGTTTTTCTCCAGATGATCGAGTTAGTGATGTACCAATAACATTTACAATTCCAGGTGGAACATGGACTCCAAAGAACTGGAATACAATTTATTCTGGAAAAAAATTAACACTGAGACAAGCTATGGCTAGATCTATAAATTCAGTAACAGCATATTTAACAAAAAAATTAGGACCTAAATTGATTGTAGAATATGCTAAAAAAATGGGAATAAAAAATCATTTAGATCCTGTACCTTCTCTTTGTTTAGGAGCAAGTAGTTTATCTTTATATGAACTTCTAGGAGCATATAATGTATTTGCAAATAAAGGAGTTTGGACAAAACCTTTATTCATAACAAGAATTGAAGATAAATTTGGTAATGTTATAAGACAATTTACTCATATTAAAAAAGAAGCTATAAATGAAAGAACTGCATATTTAATGACATATATGCTAAGAGGAGCTCAGCAAGAAGTAGGTGGATCAGCATATAATCTACCGGAAGATATAACTAAACATAATGAAATAGCATCCAAATCAGGAACTACTCAAAACCACTCAGATGGTTGGTATATAGGTCTTACTCCAACTTTATCTACAGGGATATGGGTTGGAGGTGAAGATCGATGTATTCATTTTAAGGATTTTAGAAATGGGCAATCAGGTAAAACTGCTAAGCCATTATGGGTAAAATATATGCTAAAAGTATACAATGATCCAGAATTAAATTATAAAAAAGGAAAATTCCCTAAACCATCCAAAAGATTACAAAAAAACAACAAAATTAAAAAATTTATTGAAAAAAATATAGAAAATGAAGAGAATATTGATAATGAGATAATTGAAGATACTCCTATCAAATTGGATATAGAAAATATTTATTAATAATTAACTATGTTTTTCATTATTAAAAATAAAATTCTATTCCTAAAAATTTTAAGAATTGAAAAAATAAACTAAATTTAGATTATTACTTGCGTTACGCAAGATTTATTATATAGGCTGTTTTTTGCTATAGCAACAGCAGTATTTGGGATTTTAGAGCGATCTTGCGTAAGTCGAGTTATTAGTAATAACCACATTGTAGTTTATGTCCGGTGGTGTAACTGGCAACACGTCTGGTTTTGGTCCAGAAGAGTCTAGGTTCGAGCCCTAGCCGGACAACTTTACTTTGTTAACCCTTTTTTATATGATTAAATATTTTTTAAGAATTAATTTGATATTATTATTGATTATCTTCACATATGATATTGAAGCCAAGACAATAAATAAACCAAAAAAACAAATAAAACTCAAACCTAAACAAAACGAAAAAGATAAATCTAAATCTAAATCAGATATAGATATCTCTAGAAAGATAGAAGAAAAACAAAAGTTATTACAGTTAAAGACTTTAGAATTCGAAGAAGAGCTTAGCGAATTAAGAAGAAAGATTGAAAAATTGAGAATGAAAAAAGAATATGAACAAGCTAAAATGGAAGCAGATTTACTTGAGTTCCAAAAACAGAGAATAAATGCTAAAAAGGATACAGAAGAGTTAAGATTAAAAATAGAACAACTTAAAGCTAAACTAGAAAAGTCACAACAAGAGCTTCAATTAGCAACTTTTGAAATTGAAAAGAAATTAAAATTATCAGCACTAAATGCAGAAAAAGCAAAGGCTAATCTCGAAAGAATAAATTCTGAAAATGAGTTAAATAAATATATAACCGTTAAAAAAACTTATCCTGATAATCCATTAAAAAAAGATGGGACTTTAATAATTTCTGATAGAAATATAAAATTGAATGGAGTTGTTACAATGGTAAAAGCAAGATATATTGTTGATAGAATAAACTTTTTTAATAATAAAAATTCAAAGAAGCCAATATTTTTAGTAATTGATTTGAATATGGGAGGAAGTGTTTGGGCAGGGGCTCTAATTTTAAATGCTATGAAGTCAAGTAAAGCTCCTGTTTATGTAGTAGTTAAATCTATGGCAGCTTCTATGGCAGCTATAATAACTACTTTAGCAAAAAAATCATTTGCTTTGCCAGAAGCTCAAATTATGCATCATCAGCCTATAATAGACGTTCAAAATTATGTAGCTAATACAACAGAACAAGAGTATATATTGAAACAAAATAAAAAATGGGCTAAAAGATTTTTAGGAAAAGTTGCAAAAAAAATGGGGATTTCTTTGGATAAATTTATTAAAGAAATGTATAAAAATTCACCAAATGGAAATTGGTTAGAATTTGCAGATCAAGCTAAAAAACTTAAATGGGTTGATCATGTTATTAAAGGAGTTGAATATAATGATATTAGTAAATTACCAAATAAATTAGATTATACTAGATCTAAATTTATAAAAGAATTAGTTGATGCTGAGGATGAGCAAGTACATTTATCTAAGGATAATAAAGGAAGAACTTTAATGTATATAGATCCTTTACCTGGTGAAATTTTCTTTATTAAGAAACATCCTAAAATTGTAATAAGATGATTTAACTTTTAAGGAAATGGACGAAAAGAGTTAATTTGAATAAATATTTAAGCGTAATAGGAAAGTTAAGATTTTAATTTTATGAAAACACAACCTGCAAATGCTTTATTATCAGTCAATCTTATTTTTAAAAAAGCTGATCAAGTACTTTTGGCATTAAGAAAAAATACAGGCTATGCTGATAATTTATATAGTTTATACTAATCGTAGATGAAATGTATCTGAAACCATTTGATTTTAAAGAATAATGACCGATTATCAGATATTCTTCAATTGCGAGCAGTATAGTAGCTGGTAAAGTGGATGTAGGAGAAACAATATATGAGGCTATTATACGAGAAGCAAAAGAAGAATTAGGAATTGATATTTTACAGAAAGATTTATCTTTATTTAAGTTGATGCAAACTTTAAAAGTTGCTAAGCCTTATAATACGGCTTTTCATTTTTTTTTCTAATTAATTCTTGGAAAGGAAACATTGTTAATAATGAACCACATAAATGTGAAGAAATAAATTTTTTCCCTTTAATCAAATTACCACAAAACATAACCAATTATACTCGAAAAGTTTTGCATTATTTATCCAATCCATCGGAGCATAAATTTTTTGAATATTTAGAAACTTTTATTTAAGAAAGTAAATCATCCAAATTACTTCATATTTTTAATCTCTGACAATCTCTATGAAAATATCTACAAAAATTTGAACCATCCCTCTATTAAAATACTTCAACTTAAAAATTTTATATATTATTGCAAATATATTTATTAAATGTTAATTTATTAATAATAAGTATTGTAATATTCAGTATTTCTAAATGATTAAAGGGGAAAATATAAATATAAAAATAAATACAATCATAATTAATCTTTTTTGTTTATTTACTATTTCATGTAAAATGAAGAGAAATTCTTTTGAAAAAGAAGAAATAATAAAAAAAGCAATAAATGCAAGTGCTATAAAAAAGAAAAAATGTAAAACAGTCTTTATAACAGGTGCAAATAGTGGAATAGGAAAAGCAACAGTTGAAGAGTTTGCAAAAAAAGGATGGAATGTAGCTGCAACACTTAGAAAACCAGAATTGATAAATATGTTTAAAAAATATAAAAATGTTAAAACATATTTAATGGATGTTACAGATTATGATAAAGTAGAAAAAGTAGCAAAAAAAGCGATAAAAGATTTTGGGAAAATAGATGCACTAATAAATAATGCTGCTTTTCTTCAGATAGGTCCAGTTGAAACAACTTCTATTGAACAATATGAAAAAATATATAAAGCAAATGTATTTGGATTAATAGCAGTATGCAAAGCCTTTATTCCTCATATGAGAAAAAATAGAAATGGAGTAATTCTAAATGTTTCTTCGGCAAATGCAATAAATGGGTTAGGATATTTTAGTGGATATTCATCAAGTAAAATGGCTGTGATTGGTTTTTCAGATTCATTAGGAAGTGAATTAGAACAATTTAATGTTAAAGTGAAAGTGGTGCTTCCAGGATTTCATGAATCTGGTATATTTAAAAAGGAAAAAACTGATGTTGGAAAAAATAAAAAAGGTTATGAAGCATATAAACCTGGGTTGATAAAATTTAATAAGGTATTTATGTCAATTCCTTCATCTCCTCCAGAAAATGCAGGTAAAGATTTTTATAAATTTGTTACAGATGATTCTGATAAAACGAAATACTATACAGGAAAAGATATCAAATTAAGAATTTTATTTAAAAAAATATTTGGAGAAGATAATTATAAAAAAATGCTTAATAAAGTAACTAGAGGAGAAGGTATTTGGCCTAAAATTTATTCTATGAGAAAAGGACAAAATTCTAGGCCTGGATTTGATATTTAAGAAGTTTGTTTTGGATTATTAAATAAAAAAGAAAAACAATGTTTTGCAAAATAATTGCTACATTTTTTTAAGCATTTGCTACATGTAGTTATTTTGCTATTATTATTTTGAGCTTGTAAATTAAATTGTTCATTCGAGATACTATCAATTTCTTCATTTATGTTATGTGATTGTGTATTTGTTTGTTTTTGAGAAGATTTGTTTTTGTTTTCCTTTATATAGTTATTTTTAATATTTTTTACTGTGTTTTTCATTTTATTTGAAAATAAATAAGTGCTAATAACAGCTATAATAGTTAATAGCCCTGCAAAAAAAAATGATAAATAATTACTTTTACAAGCATCAATTGGGTTATCAGTTAAAATATTATTGCAATTTTTTGTTTTAGTAAAATCTATATTTTTTAAGTTAGCTCCTCTTAAATCTGTATTTTTTATATTACTATTAGTTAAATCAGCATTTTCAAGATTAGGTCCAATTCTAAATACAGCCCCTTCTATAGATAAACATGAGTTTTTTAATATATTACTATTAGCAAATATTCTATTGTTATATTTATTTAATATTGTTGCAGAGTTGATTGCAATAGTCTTTCCTTTGTTATCAAGACTACAAGATTTCATTATATATTTTTTATATTCATCTTGCAGTTTATCCCAATATTTATTGCCATTGCTATCTTTGTCATCTAGCATTCCTGCTATAATTTCTAATAAAAGAGAATCGTCTTTTTTAATTGCAACTTCTCCTAATCTATTTATATCACTTATAATAGCATTTGCTATAAAAAAATTACGAACTGAGTCTGAGAAAAATCTATATTTATCTGATCCAAGATATTCAATAGGAGAAGAAATTCTATAAAGATCTGTTTTTTTATCCTCTTCAAAAAAAGTTTTATATTCAGAAATTGGTTTATGATTCCCATGGAATTTTTTAAAATCCTTAGTATATCTAATATAAGTATTAAAAGCTAGTTTCATCAAAAAATCAGAAAAGTTGTTTTTACTAATGTTTATATCTAAGCTTTTTGAACCTAAAGTTCTTTCATACCAGTCATTCATCAATTTTTTTAAAAATTGATACTTATTGTCGAATTTCTTGTCTATATTATCTAAAATTATATCTAGAAAAATAGGATGATAACCTTGTTCAGGTTTAATATTATGATTTTCTGTTATTTCAATAAATTTCGTATATATATTTTCGATGTTTAAATCCGTATCTTTTTTTGTAAATTTATTACTAATAAAATTTTTTATTTTTTGTTCACCTTTTATAAGGCACATGTAATATTTTTCGTCATTATTTTTATTTAATCTAAGTGTCATCAATTCATATCTATCAAATAAGTGTGTATTAGAAGTAATTAGTATTCCTGATTTTCTAAAATTTTGAAAAATGTTTGAAGGATTGAAGTTTTTTAAAAAAGAGGGTCTATCAAATTTATTAAAAATAAAAAAGTTAGATTTCTTTTTAAAATTTGAAATTTCATTTGGTGTTAAATTCTTTTCATCCTTTAAATAATTTTCAACGGATGTGCCATTACAAAATTCATTGCAGTAACTATTTAGTTTTTCAAAATTTATTTTAATAGGCAAAGGTTTAGAATTATTAGCTTCAAATTGATTCCATAAACTATCTTCTAAGTTATTTATATATTTACCCACTTCTGAATAAGGATAACTAAATAATATTTTATAATCTCCATAATCATCATTGACCATATTTTGAATTTCTTTATCAAATGAATATTCATAATTACATATAGGGGAATCCCAAATCTCTAAATTTTTATAATCTAAAGAACCTAAAGTTTCATTTTGAATAGGTTTTAATTTATTTTTTAAGATTTCACATTCGGAGTCTAATAATCCATTACAATAATTTTGCTGAGAATTGCCAGATACTCCTGGTAAAAATCCAAACATTAAAGCTAGAATTTTATAAGGTTTAATACTGGAAAATGAATTATTAGATGATTTTTTAAAAGTTAGTAAATTTTGCGAATTACTATTAACTTCTTTTCCTTTCATTTTATTAGTAATCCTTTTGCTACATCCATAAATAGATAATAGAATAAATAGTATATATATTTTTTTCATTTTATTTTTTATTTTAAAGTATAGTACAACCTGTACAATTTTTTTGAATATAATCTGATTGAGATTGAGATAATTTAGCATCTTCCAATTTCATATTTAAACATGTTTTTGTTTTACTGAAATCGATATCATTTAGATTCCACCCTTTCAAATTTTCTCCAGCTAAATATGCTCCCTTTAAATTTGCATTTGATATATCAGGTCCTTCCCATTTCCCATAAGCATTTTGTTTTGAAGCACAAGTATATTGTAATATATTAGGATATTTAACAAAAATATTTTTTCCTTGCATCAAGTTTAAAAATGTAATTGCATTTGCTCTCATCAAAACCTTATCTTTATCACAATTCTTTAATTTTAAAAGCTTTTTTAATTTACTTAGTATTTTATTACCGATTTCTATATTTTCTTCATATTTTAATTTAAACATTTCTAAAATTTCAGGTTCCTTGATAAAGATCTTATTAAAAACTGAATTTAAACTTATATTTAAATCAGATTCTAATTCTTTCCATATACCTAAAACTATATAATAATTTTTTATGCTATCAAACTTAAAAACATACTCATCTCTTCCAATATATTTAATAGGTGCTGCTTCTCTTCCAATTCTATTTTTTTCATCGAAAAAATTTTCCCAGAGCATATTTTCTTGGTTATTCCAAAGATATTTTTTGAAACTTTTTTGATAATTAGCATACATTTCTAATGCTTGTTTAGTAGCAAACTTTGGAATTTCTTTTTTAATATTTTTCACTTTATTTCCTAATCTTCTTGTTACCCTTTTGACTTCTCTATCTTCATGTTCTTTTATAAATTTTTCCATATTAATAAAAATATTGCTTTTATTATCAATATTTATTGCTATTTTTAGTAAAATAGTTAAATCATGAATAGAAAATTTTTCGGTAGGTTTTATATTTAGATTTGATAATAAATCTTCAAAATTGTTTTTTAGTTTACTACTGCTTATTTTAATGAGTTTATTACCTATTAATAGATCAATCATTATTTCTATTTTGTCTGATGTAAGTGGACAGATATATAAAGAAGGTATTTTATATTTTCCTATACTAAAAATTTCTAATTCTTGTGTTTGATCTAAATAATCTGGTCTTGTAACTACTATGAGCTTTTTCTTTTTAAAATTATTAAATTGTTTTATTGGATTGAATATATTTCCTCCTAACTCATCATATCCATCCATTATAATTAATAAATTACGTTCCCCTAGTAATTTCATTTCTTGTTTACTTAATCCCACATAACTTTCTAAATAAAAATCCAAAACAGATTTTTTAAAAAAATCTGTTTTTATACTATATAAATCTGGCAAAGGTATATATATGGGTATAAAATTAGTAGAATCTTTCCATAAATCATTTATATATTTCAAAATTCCACATGTCTTACCATATCCTGAATTTGCTTTTATTTGTATAATTTTCTCACAATTTTGATCTACATTCAGATAATCATTCAAATATACTTCTAATAATTCAGAATAATCGCATGTTGGAGCATCATATGCTAAGGTATCAATATAAAGGTTTTTTCTAATAATTTTAGAACATCCCTTTTCTTTATTATTTAGATGCTCATAAAATTTATTTTTCAATTTTAAATAAAAATCATTTTGTTCTTGGCATTGATCATTTTCATTGCCTTTGCAAATATTATATAAATTGTCTTTTGCATTTTCAATATTATCTTTTGCATTTCCAATAGCGAAGTTTCCTATCAATATACTTAATAATACTTGCCATGGCTTTGGATTATTATAACTAAAGTTTATTGTTTTCCTTTTTAAATTTAAATCAGATTTAGAATTACTAATGATATTTTGCTTTGCTTGTAAAGCATTTTTTTTAGAATTAATTTCATAATTGCACTTCGCATTTATAGAAACAAAAAATATTGCTAGTATGATTTTTTTTAGCATGACTTTTTTAATTTTTAAGATTAAAAAATATTCAAAATTCAGATCATAAAATAAGCACTTAAGATAGAGCTTGTTAAATAAACTGAAAGCAAGTTTATAAATTAATATATTCAAATCCAATACATTATTTACTTATTTATAATAAAGTTAAATCATTCCATTATAATTCTATTTAAAAATGGTTTTTTTAATTTTTAAATATAAAATTAAAGAGAATAAATATTAATAATTATTTTATATAAAAAATAATTTATGTATAAAATTTAAATTAATATTAAAAATTAGTTATAATTGTCATTGATTAAAAAAGTTAATTCAGGAAAAAACCAATATTTCATAGGTTCTTTTTAGTATAATAAACTAAGATAGATTTATGTTACAACTTTGTTGCTGTATTGGATTCCATTTCTTATTAAATGATTTAATATAATTTATATCTCTTTGTTAAATATTTAAATAAAATGATTATGATAAAACATATAAAAAACAAAATATTAAAGATTTCAAATTTTGTAATAATCTTTACTATAATAAACTTAGGTTGTGCAAATAATAATGATGAAAATCAAAGTACTAAAACAGAATCAAAAAATCCAAGTAATATTAAACAAGATTCTTTAAGTAATAAAAAAGAAATTTTAACATCTTTGAATGGAACATTGCCACATGATTTTTTTGATAAAAAGGGCAATCTAAAGAAAAATATAAATGAGAATACTGCAAATAAAGTAGTAAATGATTCTATTGATAAAAAATTAAAAGAAGTTGAAACAACATTCAATAGTTTTAAAAAAGAAATAAATAAATCAGGTGAATTAAAAGATTGCACGGCAAGTGATGGGAGTTTGAATTTAGCGAAAATAAAGGAAGATCCTAAAAAAGCAAAAAAAGTTATAGAAACTGTGGCTAAAAAGAAGGTTGAATTTAGAAAAAAACATGATCAGAAAAAGAAAACCTTAGTTAATAAATATAAACAATTAGATGCGAGTTCTAAAAAAGAAATTCAAGAAGAAATTAGTAAAACCCCACCTTTAACTAGAAAAAACTTTCTTTCTATTTTAGATGAAGAAGAGCATTTAGGTAAAGAACCTAAAGGAACTTTTGATAAAAAAACTCAAAATAATAAAAGCAGTAATAAAGATGAAATAGATTTAAATAATTATGAAGAAAATTTAAATAAAATTGAAAAGATAATAAATAAAAAAAGGAATCCTAAAAAGCCTATCAAGAAAAAGAATAAAAAACTTACTGCTAATAAAATTATTAATCAGAATAAAAAATATATTCAATTTAATAAGAATATTATTAATAATTTGAAAAAATTAAAAGAGTTATTACTGAAACCAGGCTATATCGATATTTTAACAAAACCTTGTAATGAAATAGAAAGAAATAATGTAATAGATTTTTTTGCTAAAACTATGTCGTTATCAATTTATGCAATAAGATTTCAAAAAGAGACTGCAGATGCTGAGAAGATATTAGATTTTATTTTAACAAATGATTCTTTTTCTAATAATAATGATTTGCAAAAAGATATTGCATTAAAAAAAGTTTTAATAAAAACAGATCGAGGTAATTTTTCGGATATGATTATTAATAAAAAAGGATGTTTTATTAAAGAATATAGTTTAAATAAAAATAAATTAGATAAAGATAAGTTAGAAGGTAATTTAACTTTTTTAGAAAGAAGAGGGAATTATATGCGAATTTCATTTTTAAATATTTATAATATAATATCAAAAATAGAAAATGAAAAAGATTCTTTTAAAAATTGCATGGATGATTTTATACGGAATATGAAAAATAATGCTAATGGAAAATGTCCTATACAATTCTTTAAAATGATAGTAAAAAATTTTATAAAAGATTATAATTGCTTGATTGAAAAAAACTGTAAAAATAAAAAAACTAATATAAATAGTTTGAAAAAGAGTCTTGAATTGATTAAAGAAGAACTAAAAAATATAAGAAAATTATTGTCAATACATTGTCCAGATTGTAGCAAGGAAAATTTATAATTGCAAAATAGAATAAAAAAATATTTTATACTAAAAATATATGAAGATACGGAAAAAGATCATTGAACGTTATGGTAAAAACAAGAAAAAGATCTCTTTTTTTTACAATTTTGTTCTTTGAATTTACGCATATGATAAATTATATTTTAATTGATT